>JABAOC010000619.1_pt3 | contig 33636 bp, 30 predicted proteins | sample 7062161 | NCBI WGS metagenome assembly JABAOC01 (sample SAMN14538625, study PRJNA623070) | marine sediment metagenome | biome: marine biome [ENVO:00000428]; feature: marine pelagic biome [ENVO:01000023]; material: deep marine sediment [ENVO:00002113] | place: India: Gulf of Khambhat ... | reverse complement strand
ATACCCCAAACAGCATCTGCTGTATGAGCATAAATCCTGCGAATAGCCTTCTTTCTCAGCTTCTTTAAGATAGTCTAGAATGGTTCCACGAGCGCTACACAACGCTCCAAAATGCTCTGGAGCAATTGGGTAAACATCTAAAGCGTAGAGCAACTCAACCGGAGTGAACACAGTTATCCATGCAACGGGCTTATCCTGAGTTTTCACGTCCCAAGCTTTGGAAAAGTAATTTACAATCAGTTCGCCAATTTTTCTCGTTGTTTGAAGGACGCGTGAACGTTTTTTCTTGCGAGAGTTCAGTTTCAATCACCTAAGGCTTCTATGAATGCCTCAACTCGGTTCCTAATTCGATTAATTTCCTGGGTCGGGCTCTCATAGTCCACTAGTAAACTGGGAATTCCGTCAGAAGCCAATTTGTTTCTTATGTGCACAAAGTCGTATAAAATCGGGTCGCAGAACTTTTCAGCATATGTTATCACTCCCCGAGCATTAAACGAAGCCACCATGTCGCTTATGTAGCTGAGCCGGTCGTCAAGAGGGTTTTGAGCTGGACAAGGAGTTCTCGTAAGATATCTGCTGGTCAACGCTGAAAGAGGATCCTGAGACGGTTCAACATTGTCCCAGAAGTATCTTGAACCGGTGCACAGGTCGTCCGACACCACGAAACCTCCGGAGTCCTCTATAACCGTTATTAGGTTGAGATCATAAATGGCTGTGCCGTTTACATGCAGCCTGACGTTGCCTTGACCTTTGCCACTTCCGAATTCTGAAGCTTCGACCAACGCGTTGAATTCCTGCTTCGACATCAATGCGCTGGCTAGGACCAGGCTGAAGTAATCTGATGCCTTGACCTTGTATTCGTTGTTTCGGTTTAACAAGTAGATGTTTCTGAGCAGATCTCTAGTGTGGTTGCACAATTCAATGGCGCTCTGCAACGAGTTATTATCGATTTCCGCGACAAAATTCCTTTCCAGAAACATTTTCAACCTCCTAAATTCCATTCTCATAAAATCAAACGACAGCTCATTCTTCGTATTGTGGGGTACGCGAAGGAAAAACAGGGGTTTGTTGACTTTCTTTTTTAGGATGTCGAAAATTCTCCACATAGGATCACAGGTGTGCGCGACTATGAAGGCCTGGAACAGGTCTTCAAGCCTCAAGATGTTTTCCAACACAGCGCTCGCGAAGGGACATATGAAACTCGGCGTGAGAGAACTTGTGTGTTCCCCTATGTTTGAGATTCTGTAGGGCTGAAGACCTGCTGCGATAATTATCTCTTCCGGAATACCACTGCACATGTACCCAACAACTTTGGCCTCCCCGTCGTTGTGTCGACGTAGTAAGGACGTGGGGTCCCGGGAGAACTCGCGCATTTTCCTTTGTATTTGCATCGGTAAGAATACCCAGTGAAGTTAGATAAAAACTAGTTGTTGACGTTGAATCGCAGCTTAAAGATTAGAGTAAGAGGAAAATAACGTGATTGATTACTTTCCTGTGAATTTTGGCGTTCTCTTCTCAAAGAAGGCTGCGACGCCCTCAATTATGTCGTCAGATTTCGCGCAGGTGATGCCGCCTTCAACCATCATCTTGTTTCCTTCTTCCATGCTAATTTCCATTGCCTTCGAGAGTATTTCCTTGGCTAAGCGTACTGCTATGGGTGCTTTGGTTGCTAGTTGACCTGCAAGATAAGCAGCTGTTGACTGTAATTCGTCGGGGGGCACAACCTTGTTGACAAGGCCGATTTTTTCTGCTTCCTTCGAGTCGATTCGTTCGCCTGTCAGGATGATTTGGGCAGCTTTAGCTTTTCCAATGAGTTTTGGAACACGAACACAACCACCCCAGGACGGAATCAAACCTATGTTAACTTCGGGGGCTCCAAAACTTGCCTTTTCTGACGCAATTCTCATGTCGCACGCTGCAGCCAATTCAAGTCCTCCACCTAGTGCATACCCATTTATCGCGGCAATCACAGGCTTATCGAAAGTTTCAATCCTATCGAAGACATTTTGGCCAAGTTCCATGCGAGCCTTCATATCAGTCTCATCGCCCGACCCAGCTTCACTCAAATCAGCTCCAGCGCTGAAAGCTCGTCCAGCCCCAGTGATGATGACGCTTCTAATTTTGCTGTCCTTTCTTATCTCTTCGAGCAGGTTACCTAATTCTGCAAGTATGCCTTTGTTAAGGGAGTTCATAGCGTCTGGCCTGTTTAAAGTGATAATAGCTATGTTTTCTTCTTCCGGCGTCAAGAAACTTGCAGCTTTTTCGTAAGTTAGGTACTCGTATCCCATGTTCATCCACCTTTTGCTTTACTTAAACACGAATTCCATAAAAACCTTCTCATACAGTGCATCTGGTTAAACCAACGCTTAAAACTGGGAGCATTTGCACACGAGTAAACAGGATGCACGTTGTGCTAGCAAAAATGAAAATAAGTGTAACCATACAAAGATTCAAGTGTGAGACCCATGAACCCTGATCAAAGCGACATCAGATTTGGCTGTTTTCTACCCATTCCAGCTGCGCCAGTGGACAAATTGCTGAAGATCGCCAAGATCAACGAAGAAGCTGGCTTCGATTCTATTTGGGTGCCAGACCATCTTCTGTTTATTCCTCCCGGAATCGTGCCCGAAGCTTGGTCAACGCTAGCCGCAGCTGCAGTAGTCACAGAGAAGGCTACATTGGGAACCTGTGTAAGCGACCCACACAGGCATCATCCCGCTGTCCTCGCACAAAAAGTCGCCACCGTAGATCAAATTTCAGGAGGCCGTGTAACTCTTGGACTAGGAGCAGGAGAAGCCATGAATCTAGAGCCTTATGGAATAGACTGGAAGAGACCGGTCTCGAGATTGATCGAATTCACAACAATTGTGCGCAAGTTCTGGAGCGGCGAGACCTTCAATTATGAAGGAGAGTTTTGGAAATTACGGGACGCTTTTCTCCAGATTCGCCCCTCGAGAGAAACCATACCCGTATATTTCGGAGCAAACAGCCCTCGCATGCTTGAAGTGACGGGGGAAATGGCTGATGGTTGGCTTTCAACTCCGCTTTCGCCCACGTTGTTCAACAAGCGGCTTAGTCTAGTCAAAAAGGGCGCGGAAAAGGCAAACAGACCTTTAAACGAAATTGATGTGGGAGCCTATCTTTACACTTCAGTAACCGAAAAATCTGAAGACGCTTCGAAGCAAATCGAAAAAATGAAGGCTCAAGTAATCCCGTCGCCCCAACTGCTAAAGGAGGCGGGCTACCATGTCGAACTCTCAGAAGAACTTCAGTCAATCTCTTACTTCAAAGCCCTTCTAAACTCTGAGTGGCTGGAAAAGTTTTTGACCTTTGCTGAGAGCATCCCGCTGAACGCTGCAATCGAGTTTTCCATTACTGGAACTACGGAGGATTGCATAGAAAAGATAGAGGCATACATCAAAGCAGGGGTTAAACATTTCCTGCTTTTGAATGCGGGACCTGACCCCCGCAGTGTGGTGAAGGTCTACCAGGAAGAGATAATACCTTACTTCAAGAAAAGCTAGACACTCGCCACCACTCTCGAAACAACAAACCCCGATCCTCTATGAACACCATGCACACGCCATATTGCACTTCAGCGAACACCTTTTTGAGTCATGATCCACATCTAACATGAGATATAGCGAAATTGGAGGGAAAACGCCTAAAAGGTAAACTGCTTTTCTACTTTGGATGAGATGAACTCATGAGAGCGGGTCTTTCAACAGAAATCAAGTTTGGCTATGAAAGCGCACCATATCCTTGGGAAATCATACGTGAACTGGCAATCTATGTTGAAGATCAAGGCTTCGACTCCTTCTGGATGCCCGATCACACGGTTGGCTTTGGCATAAGAAGATGGGATTCTCTGGAAGCCTGGACGGTGCTATCTGCAATTGCTTTGCAGACAAAACGCATTCTTCTTGGAACCTGTGTAAGCGATACATACAGACATCACCCAGCCGTTCTTGCACAGATGGCAGCAACTTGCGACATTATTTCACGTGGACGAGCCATTCTTGGAATAGGTGTCGGAGAAGCTATGAACTTGAATCCTTATGGAATATCGTGGAACAAGCCGGTTTCACGGACTATTGAAGCGTTAAAAGTCATAAAAAAACTTTGGACAGAAGATGTTGTCGATTATAAGGGCCAGTTCTATACGCTAGATGGAGCTTTTCTTCAACCAAAGCCGCTTCAGAAACCTCATGTTCCAATATTTGTAGCTGGAAACTCGCCGAGGACTATGAAAATGGCCGCGAATTATGGAGATGGTTGGGTTCCCGCGTCCATGCAGCCGGACGAGTATTGTGAGAAGTTAGAGCACGTCTTTGAAGTAGCAAGCAAAGCAGGGAGATTTTGGGATGGACTGGGGGGGGATAATCCTCCAGAGATAGACCCCGCACTGTTTGTTTACGTGGTTATTGCTAAGGATTTTGACGTGGCAAGAAGGCTTGTGCTGCTGCCAGCAAAACTCTACCTGTTATCAAGACCCCGAATTATAGAACGTCTTGGTTACCCCGTCCCCACAAAAGAGTTTGAAATGACTTCAAACCTAGTGTTCAACTCTGCAGTTTCTCGGCGTCTTTTAGAAGTGGCTCACACACTGCCTGACGAAGTGGTTGATAAATCACCTGTGATCTTTGGCGCTCCAGACGACGTGATCGGAAGGATCGAGGAGTATGTAGATGCTGGTGTTCGTCACTTTATTTCGCCTTTCTTCGTTTCGCCTAAGCTTATGAAAGAAACCTGCAAACTTTTTGCAGAGAAGGTAATCGTCTATTTCAAAGACAGAGAGTAGAATGAACGGATAGCCCTGATGAATAGGCTACGCCGCGCAAGGTTGGGTTGACAGGGTGTGGCATGTTTCACTGCAATACAGATGAGGCAAGTGTCTGTTCCTCAAAAAAAAGGAAATAAATTAAAACATCGAATTCAATAGACTGTCCCGGTGAAATTATCGATGAGAAATGTTGCTGTTATCGGAGTAGGGCAGTCAAAGTTTGCTAGGAGACCTGACGCTTCAATCCGAGAAATCGCCTTTGAAGCATTTAAAGAAGCTGTCGAAGACGCTCAGATAACGAGGGAAGAAATTCAGGCGTCTCTTGTCTGTTCTGCTACGCACTATGATAAACAGAGAACCCCCGCTGGGGTAATAGCCGAATACCTCGGGCTGAATCCCCAACCAACTTTTAATGTAGAGGCCGTTTGTGCGTCAAGCGGCGTAGGAGTGCGAATAGGTTGGTCTTTTATAAACTCTGGTTTGCATGACATCGTGGCAGTTGTAGGCTTTCAAAAGATGACTGAGCTGAGCTCTGCGGAAGTCCAAGAAGTGATGGGGCGATCAGGCGACGTGATGTGGGAATCGCCTTTCGGAACTACTATGCCTGCTTACTTCGCCTTATACGCCCAATCGCACATGCAGAAACATGGAACGACGCAGGAGCAGATGGCAAAGGTGGCGGTGAAAAACCACTTCTACTCAACTAAGAATCCCAAAGCCATGTTCCAAAAAGAGATTACGATTGAGGATGTGTTAAAATCGAGAGTTATCGCAAGTCCTTTGAAACGGTATGATTGCTGCGCCAATTCTGATGGTGCTGCATGCTTGATATTAGCGAGCGAAGACGTTGCTGCCAAGATTGCGGACAAGCCAGTTTGGGTTGCTGGACTGGGACTTGCATCAAGCCCTATGACTTTGACAGGCAGAGACACATCGTACGACTCCTTCGACTGCACGGTTGAAGCTGCAAAGCAAGCCTATAGAATGGCGGGAGTTGGACCAGACGATGTAGATTTAGCTGAAGTCCACGACTGCTTCACTATAACAGAGATTTTAAATTATGAAGATCTAGGTTTTTGCGAGCGAGGACAAGGAGGCAAGTTGGTTGAGGAAGAGCAGACTTACTTGGGCGGCAAAATACCCGTTAACATTGATGGAGGCTTGTTGGCGAAGGGCCACCCTGTTGGAGCAACAGGTGCCTCCCAAATTAGAACGCTCGTGAAGCAGCTGAGAGGAGAAGCAGGTGCGACTCAGGTTGAAGAAGCCAAGGTCGGATTAGCTCACAATCTCGGCGGAATAGGAATGTACTGCGCGGTGACGATTCTAAAAACATGAGGTGAGAGGCGTGGGATTCGCAAGATTTGGTAAAATCAGCTATGTTTCGGAGACCAAGCTGCAGGACTTCGAGAAAAGCCTTGAAGCAGGCAAGATAATGGGAACCAAATGTAAAAAGTGTGGGCGATTATATTTTCCACCTCGGGTTGACTGCGGTTGCATGAAGGGTGAAATAGAATGGGTAGAGTTGGGTGGTGATTGCAGGCTGAAGACGTTTACTACTCTTCATTTTGCGCCTGCGAGTTTCCGTTATGAGGCTCCTTATACTCTTGGAGTGGCGCAATTTGAGGAAGGTCCTACAGTGTTAGCTCCTCTAAGCAAAGAAATCAGAGAAGACGAGATAAAGATAGGTATGAGTCTGAGGCTTGTTCCAGTTGAGCTTATGGGCGGTAGAATGATCTATGAATTAAGACTGCCAGAAAGCCCGTAGTCCTGTTCACTAGGCGACAGTTGGTTCGCATTGACTTTACGAGCCAAAACAATCAACCTCCTTCAGGAAATCGTTGGACCAGCAAACGTTCTAACAGACACCGAAGACATTTATGTATATTCTTTTGAGCAAATCTATCGAGAACAACGCATACCTAAGTTAGATGCGGTGGTCAGAACAGAGTGTCCAGAAGAAATTAAAAAAGTAGGGAAACTGGCTGATGAAGACGGTTTCATAGTTGCTCAACGGGGAAAGGCTTTTGATTTGAAGAAGATTTCCAAGCCCATAGTTGTCTTAGATGATTTTAAACCACTCAATCTTGAACCCTTGAAAGAATCAGAAAAAGTCTCAGCAGAAGACATCAGCGAATTTCGAAAAACTGAAATTGGCACATTAAAAAAACTTGCTTTTGCACAAAAACTAATGTTTTTAAATAAACCAACAACTAAATGCCAAGAATGCGACGCCTGTAGCAGCTATTGCACCGCAGCCTCTTCCTTTAACAATATTGAAACGTGGTCAGCGAAAGGAAGATTGCTCTTAATAAAGGCCATGTCAGGAGACGAGTTATCCGTTTCTCCAAAACTTGTCGATGTTATATATACCTGTAGTAACTGCGGACTCTGTTTCTCAGAATGCCTGCAACATTCAGAGTTTCAAGAAGCCATAAGAGCTGCTCGCAGAAAAATCGTGCTCAAAGATTTGGCCCCACAGATTTTCAAAGCTGCTGCTGAGAACATTCTGGAAGTTGGAGATCCAGGTGGAGTGGTTTCTCAGAAGCGGCGTCTTTCTTGGTTAAGAACGGTGTCGAAACCAAGTTCTGGTCAGGCTAGTCTTCTTTATTGGGTCGGTTGCACTGTGGCTGCACGCACCCCAAACACGGCTAAAGCAGTCATAAATATCCTGAATAGCGCCGGAGCCAGTTTTGCACTTCTCGGCGAGAGAGAGGGATGCTGTGGCTACCTTCTTTTGGCATCAGGTTTGTGGGATGAAGCCAAAAAGAATGCGATTAGGATTATTGAACGAGTGAGGCAAACTGGGGTAGAGTTGATGGTTACGTCTTGTGCTGGATGTTATTACACGTTTACTAGGCTTTTTCCTGAAATATTAGATGTTGAAATGCCGTGTAGGGTGCTTCATGTTTCACAATTTCTAGCGGACTTGTTGGGAGAAGGAATGCTTGACCTTAAAGGCGTTGAATCGACGGTTACTTATCATGACCCGTGCTCTTTGGGTCGTCACTCGGATGTGTATGATGCTCCGCGAAATGTTTTAGCCAAAATTCTAGAGCTTCAATTTGTTGAGTTGCCTTTGAGTAAAAGTCGCTCTCGTTGTTGTGGAGGTGGTGGGGGGCTTTGGTCGTATAATAATCGGGTTAGTTTGGATTCAGCGTCTACTAGGTTAATGAAAGATGTTGTTCCGCTGAATGTGAATGTTCTAACAACAGCATGTCCAGTATGTCAAATGAATCTTCGTTATGCTTCGATTAGAAATTCCATCCCGGTCAAAGTTTGTGATTTCGCCGAAATTGTCGAGATCGCTATGGGTAAAGATTATTCTTAGATTGTAGCTAGCATTTTTTTCAGAATATCCGAGAATCTTTTGGCTGCTGCTCTTCGTTTCCGTGTATTCAGAGTATTCGCGTCAACATACTGCAAAGCCATTGGTTGACAAAACTTTACACAGATTGGTTCACCGTTGCACAGGTCGCATTTGATGATTTTCTTGGTTTCATCATCAACTCCAATACCGCCAAAGGGGCAGAAGTGCATACATAACCTGCATCCAACACACAGCTCTTTATCGATGACTAAGGCTTGTGTGTTGGGATCTCTTTTTATAGCATGCATAGGACAAACAGTTTCGCAAATCGGTATGTCGCATTGTTGGCAAACCATTGGGATGTAAATGCCTTCATTTTCCCATTTTGTCACGCGGATTCTTGCTTTTTCAGGTGTACATGTTTTTTCGTTATAGATAGAGCATGCTGTTTCGCAGAGTCGGCAGCCTGTGCATTTTTCAGGGTCGACGGCTAACATTTTTTGCATGCCATGACACCTTATATTAGGTTTGATGGCTCTTTGTCGAGACCTAGCTTCTTCAGCGTTCCCGCTGTGGGAATGCCATCATTGCCCCATCCGTGAAGTTTGTAATACTCATCCAGCATTTTACTGAATTTCTCTCTATCGATTTTCTTGTTTCTAGCAACTGGCAGTCCAATGGGTGTAGGTTCTTTGAAGTAACGTTCTGGTAGGTTGTCATCTTTTCTTGAAAAGCCTTCGCGCAGGTTGAACAGTCTTTCGATGGTGTAGATTCTTTCTCCGATTTCCATGAGCTGTGTCTCTGAAATTTCCACTCCTGTTGCTAGTTGAATGAGCTTTGAGAATTCCTTCCATTGAGGGGCATGCACTGAGCAGAAAACTGTTTGGAACTTGCATAATCCAATCGAGTCTGTCACGGCGTAGAGTCGTTCTTGCCACCAAACCATTCTGGGTTTTCCGTCATAGGAATTATATTCAGAAGCGACGGGACCGCCATATACTTCTTCCAATAGGTCTTCAGGCAAACCATACATGTCTATGGCGGGGCGGCTTCGCAGGTGGTCGGCACCTCTTGTGGAGGTTGCGATGCCCAAGGCAAAGCTTGGTGTTGGGCGCTCATCTGAGTGGAGGTTGCTCATGCCTTTTACTTGAATGGCATAATACTCCGAGCCGTTGCCGATTTTGGCGATTGCTTTTTTGAATCCGTCTGCAAGCGTGTTTCCGAAGCCCTTTCGGTGGGCGATGTTAGTTATCATTTCATACAGGGCTTCTTCGCTGCCCCACTCTAGCTTTAGTCCATCTGTCATTTTGTCGTTGAGTATTCCTTTTTCATAGAGCTCCATGGCCCATGCAATTAGTCCTCCAGTTTCTAATGTGTCAACGCCATATTTGTTGACTAGGTGATTTGCTACTAGGATTGTTTCCATTTTCCTGCAGTCAATCATTGTGCCAAAGGCTCCTAGCGAAGTGTATTCCGGGCCTTCTCCATAAAGCGGGGCATACGGACCTTCTCTAAGTACGTAGCGGTGTCGGCAGTGGACAGCGCATCCGTAGCACCCTGATGTTCCGATGGAGTAGCGGTCTATGTTCTCTGGTTCTAGGTCTTGTCCTTCTTCTAGTCGATTGAGTTGGAAGTTTCTTGTTCTGATTAAGCCGGTGGTGTTTGTGTTGCTATAGATTATCATTGTGCCCCATCGCGATTGTGCCTTCGACCAGCGGGTGCTTGTGATCATGTCGTTCATTTGTCTGCAGTATTCAAGAAGTCTGTCTGGATGAGCAAACTCGAGGGGAGTTGTTCCTCTGGCTGCGATTGCTTTGAGGTTCTTTGAGCCCATCACGCAGCCCATGCCTGTTCTACCGGCAGAGTTTTTCATTCCAGTTAGTATATTAGCGAATTTCACCAAGTTTTCGCCGGCAACGCCGATGACTAGAGATTTTATGTTCTCATCATCTTGGTCTTTTCTTATGATTGTCTGTGTCTCGAAAGTGTCTTTACCCCAAAGGTGCGAGGCTTCTTTAATTTCGATTTCATCATTCTTGACTAGAAGATAAACTGGTTTGTCGGCTTTTCCTGTTATGGCAAGGTGGTCGAAGCCTGTGAATCTTAGTTCGGGTGCAAAGAAGCCTCCTATGTTTGAATCGCCGACCGCGCCTGTGAGTGGTGACTTGGCTGCTATATCGCATCGTCCTGAACCTAGGCAGGGTATTCCACCTAATAGTCCCGCTCCAATTAGCAATACGTTTTGGGGGCTTAGTGGGTCGATTTTTGGCTTTAAATGGTTGTAGAGCATGTGCATGTCGATGCCTCTGCCTCCGATGTACATGGTTCGGATTTTTTTGGGCATTGCTTTTTGAGAAAGTTTTTTTGTTGTAAGGTTTATGTATGCTATTTTTCTTTTCTGGACCATTTTCTTCGCCCTGATCGACGCTTATGCGAGTCCTCTTATTTTGGCTTGGTTGGGTGTTGGCCATGATATTCGATATTTTGTTTTGCATTTTGGGCAGGTTGCTGTTTCTGCTTTTTGTCGAACTGAGAATCTCTTTAGGCAGTTTAGGCATCGGACTTCGCTCATTTTGTCAGACCTCTCAACCTCCGCCTACCGGGGCTGTGATTATTATCAAGTCGTTGTCTCTTAATTTTAGATTAGTGTCTCTTACGTTTTGGCCGTTTACCATGACGAGTGCGTTGATGTCGATTTGTCCGGTTTTTTTGTCCACTACTTCTTCAAAGTCTTTTCCATACGTTCTCGCCAATTTTTCAAGAACTTCTCCAAGCGTAGTTTCTGACTGAATGTCCTGCAAGATTTCTTTTTTGCCAGCTATTTCTTTGAACATAGCAAAGAGCTGGATCTTGACGCGAGCATTCATGAGTTTCACAAGTTGACAAGTTCTAGAAGTATTAAAATTTGTTGAGCTTTATTATTGTTGCGGAATTAATATTACTGAGACCGCATTTATATAACTTATAGAATTAGTGTAACTCTTTGAACTAAAGGATGGTAGGATTTCTGGAAATCAGAAAGCTGCAGAAAATTAAGGGAGGAAGTTTCACACTTTCAATTCCCAAAAAGTGGGTGGACCAAAGAAAACTAAAGGGTGGTCAACAAATGGTGATTTCAGAGGAAGATGATGGATCGCTTAACATTTATCCCGTGACCACTCCATCAGAGAAACCATTAAGAGCCACGCTTCACCTGGAAGAGTCTCCTGACATCAAGGCCCTTGAATATAATGTTGCCACTTATTATATTCAGGGGGCAGACAGAATCGATATTGTATCTAAGAAAATTATTCCTGCCGAACAGAAGAGAAAATTGAAGCTCTTTCGTCTCTCCATGCCCGGCGTCGAGGTTTCTGAAGAAGGGGCAAACAAAATCAGCTTCCAGGCTTTGATTGATCCTGCTGCATTTCGCTTAGAGTCGTTGCTGAGTAAGACATCTGCATTTTCTTTACATTTGCAGGAAGATGCTGTGAATTCTGTGATGAATTGGAATTTTCCTCTTGCACGAGAGGTTATTGAACGTAGTGGAGAGGCGTTACGGCATTATCGGCTTACAATTAGGCAGGTCGCTCTAGCTAGCATAAGTAAAACGATTGCAAAGGAAATAGGCGTGATTAACTGTCGTGAATGCGTCACCTTTGCGTTAATGGCAAGGGACCTCAGTAGGCTTGTCTATCATTGTTCCCAGATTGCCAGGCACGTTCTCGCGCTTGAGCAAAAAAAGAAAGTAAGTCGTGGAATTCTGAGTCTGATGGAAGCCTTGTCTGAACTCGTGTATACTATGCAGAAGGATGCTGTTCAATCGTTTTTAGATAAAGATACGAGGCTTGCTGTTCAAGTTCTCCTTAATATGAGTGATGCTAGAAAGAAGGAGGAAGATCTTTTGAAAGAAGTTATAGCCAAAGTCAAGGACATTGACACCGCCGTTACTATGGGTCTAATAGGTAGAGATCTACGAAGGATAGCTGGCTATTCAGTTGCAATTGCAGATGATGGCATGAATCGAGTACTCACTCCATCCTTAGTTTAGAGTTGGTTGGTGCACACGCAGAGTTTTAATCACACTTGAGGATTTGAATTTTTTGGAGTTTCGTAGGATTAACGCGCGAGTGTAAACACTGAATTTTTATATAGTAATCCACTGCTATTAGCGTCAACATGAAAAGGGGATATTGGGCTATATGGCTTTGAATTGGCTACCCAGAGAAAAAGAGCTTAGGAGCCATGATCTCCATGGTAAGCAGCATTGGGGAAGCGCGGCTCCACGCACTGTTTACGAGAAGCGACCCTTAAGAGACCTTGATGGAAAGGTTGTTGATGATCTTTTTGTCTCTTGGATTATCTTAGACAATCCTCGGCAATACAACTCATATACTACAGAAATGGTGAAAGGCGTTATAGCAGGTTTTGAAAACGCTTCACTTGACAGAAGCGTCGTGGCAGTTATTTTTACAGCAGTTGGTTCATTGGCATTTTGCACTGGAGGAAACACAAGAGATTATGCCGAATACTATACAATGCGACCCCACGAATACGGCGAATACATGGAACTCTTCAATCACATGGTTGACTCCATCCTTATGTGCAAGAAACCAGTAATAAACCGAGTAAACGGCATGCGCGTCGCTGGAGGACAAGAAATTGGAATGGCTTGCGACTTGGCTGTTACTTCCGACCTAGCAATTTTTGGCCAAGCAGGTCCCAGACATGGCTCATCGCCAGATGGTGGGTCCTCAGACTTTTTACCATGGTACTTGAGCATTGAAGATGCTATGTGGAACTGTGTTTCCTGCGAGTTATGGAGCGCCTACAAGATGAAAAGACTCGGATTAGTGAGTAAAGTGGTTCCCGTAATCAAGGATGGAAACAAATGGGTCCGCAACCCTGCTGTTATCCTAGACAAGTATGTGGAAGACGGTGAAATCGTATTCGGCGAGTTCAAGAAAGGCGAAGAAAACAAGAAAGCTATGGCTTACATAAAAGAATCACAAGAGCTGAGCAAAATTAGTTTCGAACTTCTAGACAAAGAGATGAACAAAATAGTCTGGACATTCGCAAATCTGTTCCCAGGCTGCTTGATCAAAGCAATGGACAGCATACGCGCTAAGAAAAAGTTCTTCTGGAATCACACAAAGGACTACAACCGCCACTGGTTAGCAGCTAACATGAACTATGAGGCATTTTTAGGCTTCCAAGCTTTCAATACCAGAAAAATCACAGGAAAAGACACAATTGACTTCATTAAATTCCGGCAACTGCTTGCAAAGGGAAAGCTCTCAAATGAAGAAATGTTTGAGGCGGTTTTACCCAAACCGAAAAGTCAACGAACAGAAAAATAGGCGAAAAATTACACGACATAATATCGAAATAGACAGGGATTGACAAAAATGGGGAAAGCCCCAGACAAAATACAAACTTGGCAGATGGCTAGACCATGGGTAAAAGACCAGGAAACTGGAAAGACTATTGAAGGTGAACTTAGACCTACTGAGATTCCAGTTCCCCAACTTCAACCAACTGAAGTATTGGTCGAAATCGCTGGCTGCGGAGTATGCCACACAGACCTTGGATACTTCTATGGAGGAGTACGAACAGTCACGAAGCCACCTCTAACCTTGGGACATGAAATCAGCGGCGTCATCGTAGCTGGAGATAATAATCTCATTGGGAAAAAAGTCATAGTGCCCGCTGTAATGCCATGTAGAAATTGTTCCATTTGTGCCACTGGAAGAGGAAATCGATGTCTAGCTCAGAAGATGCCTGGAAACAGCTTAGGAATTTACGGCGGATTTTCCAGCCACATTCCAGTTCCGTCTGCGGATCTGTGCATAGTAGAAGATTGCGGAGATTTTCAACTGCCTGAACTAGCTGTGATCGCAGACGCGGTGACAACTCCCTATCAAGCCTGTGTGAGAGCAGGTCTTAAGCGAGGAGACAACGTTGTCGTGGTGGGGATAGGTGGCGTAGGAAGCTATGTGGTTCAAATGGCAAAAGCCTTTGGCGCCAAAACTGTGATTGGCATTGACATTGTTCCCGAGAAACTTGAAAGAGCCCTTCAAAATGGTGCCGATTTTGTCATAAACTCAAAGGGAAAAGATGCAAAAGCCGTTCGTGACGAATTTCAAGAAATCTGTAAGGCTAATAAGCTACCAAGCAAATATGGATGGACAATTTTTGAAGTTACTGGAATCGCTCCTGCACAAGAAATTGCACTCAACTTATTATCCTTCATCGGGAAATTGATTATCATTGGATTTGGCCCCCAAAAAAATGAGTATAGCATATCAAGGTTGATGGCATTTGACGCAGAAATCCGAGGCACTTGGGGCTGTTTGCCCGAATACTACGCCAAAGTATTAGAATTGGTCTTAAACAAGACTATCAAGATTAGACCTTTCACTGAAACTCGACCAATGAGCAAAATAAAAGAAGTTTTCGAAGAAGCTCATTCTGGCAAACTAATGAAGAGAATTGTCCTTACTCCAGACTTCTAAACTATCTACCTTTCCAATTCGGCTTCCTCTTTTCCAAGAAAGCCTTCAAGCCCTCCACAGCATCTTCAGTTTGCATCAGCTGCTCTAAATATATATCAGTTACACCATCCAATGCCTTCTTAAAATCCACATCAATTCCCTGATAAACAGCTTTTCTCACCAGCTTAAGCACAATTGGGCTCAAATTCTTCAATTTGTCCACCAACTCATCAACAGCCTTTGTTAATTTTCCTGCAGGAACCACCTTGTTTACCAGTCCCCTCTCTTTTGCCTCAGCTGCACTGATCGTGTCACCTAAGAAAATAAGTTCTAAAGCTTGCTTTCTTCCAATTAATCTGGGCATTAATGCTGCGGCTACAGTAGGGATTGCCCCGACTTTGATTTCAGGCTGTCCAAACTTGGCTTGGTCAGAGGCAATAACAATGTCACAAGCCATCGCCAGCTCACAACCACCACCTAAGGCCAGACCATTAACCATGGCTATCGATGGCTTATGAAGATCAGTCAGCAGGTGAAATATCTTGTGAAACTTGGCGAGCGTATTGTCGATGTTGTCTGGAAGATGAGCACCTATATCAACACCAGCTGAAAAGGCACGGTCACCAATACCAGTAATGACTACAGCATAGATTATTTTGTCAACATTGGCTCTCTCAAGAGCAGATATAACCTCTTCAATTGCCTCAACCGTGAGAACATTAAGCGGAGGCTTGTTAACGGTTATTTTTGCAACTCCGTTCTCCACCTTATAAATAATGCTTTGGAAATCTTGGCTCAAAGTATACCCTCTTAAGCTGCTATAGTTTAACCAGTTTGGCTAATATGATTTACCTCAGCAGAAACCATGTTGTTTCCCATTTCAGAAAAATATAAATGAGAAGAATTTTATATTTTCCTCAGCGAATTTATATAATAAAATTGAAGTGGTTGCTTGACCGAGGAAATATTCCAGCAATTCAGAGATTGGATAGACAACCGACATGAATACGCCAAAGAATGGAAAGAAAGAACAAATAAAAAAATCATAGGATATCTATGCACATATGTACCCGAAGAAATCCTCTATGCTGCTGACATGCTTCCTGTCAGAATTCTCGGCAGCCACGAACCACCTACTGTTACAGAACCCTATATATTCGCAATGTTTTGCCACCTTTGCAGAGATTGCCTAGCTCAGGGACTTAAAGGAAGATTCAACTACATCGATGGAATCGTGGAAGGACAGTCATGTTTACATCTAAGACAAACCTTCAACGCTTGGAGACTACACATTCCCACAAACTTTGCCCATTACATTCACATACCTCACGGAATTCAAAACCCCCACGCAATTCCATACCTCGCACAAGAACTTGCCAAATTCAGGAGGACTCTTGAAGACTGGACTGGAAAAAAGATAACCAACGAGGGCTTGGACAAAGGAATAAAAATCATGAACAAAAACAGAGAGCTAATGAGGAAAGTCCACGAGTACAGAAAACTGGATAACCCCAAAATAACTGGTATAGAAGCAATGGAAATGGTTCTTTCAAGCCAAATGGTTGACAAACAGGAACACAGCAAGCTGCTAAACAAGCTTTTGGAAGAATTGCCAAATAGAAATCTTAACCGAACCCCAGGAACAAGATTAATGATCATTGGAAGCGAAGACGACGACCGAGTATTCATGAAAAACGTTGAAGCCCTAGGCGCAACGTTTGTAATTGAGGAACATTGCACTGGTTCACGATACCTATGGGATGATGTAGTCCCAAGTGAGGATAGGTTGATGGCTATAGCTTCTCGCTATGTAAACAGAGTCCCATGCCCCAGCAAAGACTGGCCAGAATTCACCAGAATCCAACATGCTGTCAAACTTGCTAAGGATTTTAACGTTCAAGGCGCACTTGTAATTCAAAACAAGTTCTGCGACCCGCATGGAATTGAAATTCCACCGCTAAGAGAAGCTCTAAAACAAGTTGGCGTTCAAACATACCCTCTGGAATTTGATGTTACAGTTCCATGGGGACAATTCCGAACCAGAGTTGAAGCTTTCCTTGAAACCCTAACAGGATTGGAGGAACTTTTCTAAAGAGGCTTTTAAAAATGACTCAAAAATATCCAATAGAACCATTGAAAATCTGGAACGAAGCCAAGCAGCTCAGAGGAAAGTACTACGAAAATTATCTAGCCGCCCACGAGCTTGGAGGGCTTCGCTGGGCAGGAGGAGCCTGGTCTTTCAGTGCTATACCTGCTGGTCTTGGTGAGGATGTTTACAGTATAACTGGAGAACCTCATGGAGCCACAATCGCCTTCTTCAAGGATTTCACTGCCAAATGCCATGATGCTGTTGAAGCCGCAGGTTTTCCGCGAACTCTTTGCGCTTACATGAGAAACTATTGGGGATCCATCCTGCTTGACAAGTACATTCAAGCAGATGGCAATGTGGTTGATGAGCATCCAGTCCCTGACTTCATATGGCAAGACCACATCTGCTGCAGCCATGCGAAATGGTATCAGGTAGCAAGATGGCTTGAAGAAAAGAAGGGAAAAAAGGTTCCAATGTACTGCGTAGATGTTTCGGTTGGCTACTCAATGGATAAACCTCTAGAAGATTACAAGATAAACTACATCGTTCAACAATTAAACGACGGAATTGAATGGCTAGAGAAAGTCACTGGAAGAACATACAACGACAAACTGCTCTGTGAAGCCGTCTGGAATGAGATCAATGCAACAAAGATCTGGGCTGAAATATGCACCTTAAACCAAACTATTCCAGCACCCCTCGATGAAAAAACCATGTATTCGCTCTATGTTATGGGAACACTTATGAAACATCGATCAGAATGCGTCGACATTTACAGGAAGTTAAAGGCTGAGGTAGAAGACAGAGTAAGAAGAGGAATAGCGGCAGTAGCTAACGAAAAATACAGAGTAATTACCGACACACAGCCTCCTTGGGGTTTTCTAAAGATTTTCAGAGAAATGGAAAAATATGGGGTTGTTTCGCTTGGCTCCCTCTACACATTTGGATTGATTGGAATGTGGAAATATCGCACAGACGGAACATGGGCTCCAAAAGATCTCCCACTTGAAAAACCTCAGACAAGAGAAGAAGCAGTGAAAACGATTGTTGAATGGACTGTTGACCGACCTGAATGGGCCCACTTCTATCTACCAGAGGTGAAGACAAAAATGATCTTAAGCATCGTTAAGCAGTGGAAGGTTGACGCGGTTCTGCTTCATTACAACAGAGGCTGCGAAGGCTTAAGCGTCCACATAGCTGAAAACCGCCACGGACTAGTAAAAGCTGGCGTGCCAGTCTTCCCATTTGAGGGAAATATGGGTGACGAAAGAGAATTCGATTTCCCAGGAACCCTAGCTCGGCTAACAGCCTTCTTCGAAAGTATGGGATTAAGAAAACTAAAGGAATAGGAGAAAACAAAAAATGATAACAGCTGGAATAGACGTAGGAGCCAAATACGCAAAAATCGTGGTCCTTGAAGATGGAAAAAGCATACTCACACGAGCTAACGGCATAGTCGGATTTGACATTCTAAAATCTGTAACAGCAGTCTCTGAAAAAGCCTTGGACAGCAAAGGTTTGAAGCGCGACCAGATCACTCGCATAGTAGCAACCGGAATGGGAAGAAAAGCCATCCATAGGACACCTCCAATAAACGCTGAAGAAATAGTACCAGATGTAATCGCAGACGCAAAAGGAACACATCATCTAATCTCAACGGTCAAAACAGTAATTGATGTTGGAGCTGAAGAAGGAAGGGGAGTCAAAGTCGATGAAAACGGAAAAGTGAGAGACTTCGTCATCAACGAAAGATGCGCCGCAGGGGCTGGAACATTCATCGAAACCATGGCTAGAGCCCTAGAAGTAAAAGTCGAAGATATGGGCCTCCTAGCACTAAAATCCACAGAAGCCATACCAATGAACGCCCAATGCTGCGTCTTCGCCGAATCAGAAGTCGTTACCCTCATTCACTCAAGAGTCACAAAAGAAAACATATCAAAAGCAATCCACGATGCCATGGCAGGGAGAATAGCTTCAATGGTGCTGAGGGTGGGCGTAGAAAAAGACGTAGCATTAATTGGAGGAGTAGCGCAAAATCCGGGATTCTTGCCACCCCTTAAAAAGGAGTTGAACACCGAAATCATTGTTCCTGAACACCCTCAATATGTAGGTGCTTTTGGAGCCGCTTTGCTTGCACTTGAAATGGAGGGACACCAAAATGAGTGAAAAATCCAAGGAATTTTGGAGATGGCGAGAATATAGACACACAATGCCAAACATGGATTGGCACAACGCAAAAATGGTCACAGCTGGCGTGGACATAGGATCAGTAGGTAGCAAGGCTGCGGTCATGCTTGACGGAGAACTTTACACATACGCAGCCATGCGAACAGGCGGAGTAAGTGAAGAAACTGCAGTCAAAGCCATGAACTGGGCTATTGAAGAGACAGGGCTAAAAACCGAAGATATTCATTACGTCGTTGGAACTGGCTATGGCCGTGTAAATGTTCCGTTCGCAAAAAGAACGATAACAGAAATTGCTTGCCACGCAAGAGGAGCCCATTACATTTATGGACCAACTGTTCGAACAGTTCTCGACATTGGAGGACAAGACTGCAAAGCCATAAGATGCGACGAAAAAGGAAAAGTCATGTCCTTTCTCATGAACGACAAATGTGCAGCTGGGACAGGAAGGGGTCTTGAAGTCTTCGCGGACTTGATTAGAACTCCAATCGAAGAGCTTGGAAAGACTTCATTGAACGTGCAAGATGAACCTCAACCGGTAAGCAACACTTGCGTGATTTTTGCAAAAGCAGAATCCGTAGCTCTTCTGCGCCAAGGATGGCCAAAGGAAAAAGTTTCAGCAGCCTACCATCTCGCTATGGTTAACCGCATAATCGACTTACTTACAAAGGTTGGGATCGAAAAAGACTTCGTCGTCACAGGAGGAGTCGCGAAGAACACAGGAATAGTTTCCAGGCTTGAGCGAAATCTCAAACTAAAGCCCCTTGAACCCAAGTTGGATCCAATTCTAGCCGGAGCCATAGGATCCGCACTGTTCGCTAAGGCTCTTTATGAAAAAGAAATAGGCCTACGTTAAGGGGAGGATGCAAAATGAAGGCTTATTATGGCTACAAGGACGGTTCGGGGGACTATTTCATCATCATTGACACCGACAAATGCAATGGGTGCCGGAAGTGTGTCGACGCATGTCCTCATAGAGTTTTTGAACTAATCAAAGATGAATTCGACATTGAAGGAGGATTAATGGCGGCTGTAACTGAGGAACATCGCAAGAAAATCAAGTATAGCTGTGGACCCTGCAAACCAATGAGCGGAGAACGAAAACTTCAATGCGTCCTGGCATGTGAAGCCAAGGCAATAACCCATTCTTGGTAGGGATAATCTATCTCGGAAATCGTTACATTATTCATCAACGACATCGAAATGAAAGCCAGTAAAGGTACAACCATTCTCGAAGCAGCAAGAAAGATAGATGTTTACATCCCTGCTATTTGCTTTCATCCTGACCTACCTTCTCCCATCGAGGCTAAATCCATAAAAGCAGTTTACCGTGGCACCCAGAAAATAGACAATCGTTCCTCAGAAAAGGAGTTTGAAGGCTGTAAATTATGCTTAGTCCAAGTTGAGGGCCGAGAAGAACTTGTTCTCGCATGTTGTACACCAGTTTCTGAAAACATGAAAGTTCGCACCGAAACGCAGCAAGTTCAAAAGGCAAGAAAAACTCAACTAATGCACATTCTAGCCAAACACCCACACGCATGCCTAATCTGCGCCCAAAAGGAAGGCTGCACAACAGAGCCATGTTCAACAAATGTTCCTGTAGAGGAACGTTGCTGCCCAGAGTTCGGCAAATGCGAGCTCGAGAGAGTATCAGAATACATTGGAATCAGAGAAGACACACCCAGATATATTCCACAAAACCTACCTATAATAGAGAATGAACCACTCTTCCTACGCGACTACAACCTCTGCATTGGATGCACCCGATGCGTCAGAGTGTGCCAAGAAGTTCGCGGTGTTGGAGCCTTAGGTTTCGTTCATAAAAATGACGAAGTATTAGTCGGAACTGTTGAACCAACGTTTATCGATTCTGACTGCAAATTCTGTGGAGCGTGCGTAGAGCTCTGTCCAACTGGAGCCCTACGAGATAAGGAATTAAAAGCCACAAAACATGAAGTTGCTTTAATCCCATGTAAATATACTTGCCCAGCAAATGTCGATGTTCCAAGATATGTCAAACTAATATCTGAAGGTAAATTTGCTAATGCCGCAGCTGTAGCAAGAGAGAAGTTGCCTTTGCCAAACGTTCTGGCTCATGCTTGTTCTCGTCCGTGCGAAAGTGCATGTAGGCGGCTAGATGTCAACGAAGCTGTTTCAATCTGTGGTTTGAAGCGCTTTGCAATGGAGAATGATGATAAAACATGGAAAGACAAACTGGAGCCTACAAAACCGAAAGGGAAGAAAATCGCTATAATAGGCTCTGGTCCAGCTGGACTAAGTGCAGCTTACTACTTGGCCAGACTAGGATATCAGGCAACCGTTTTCGAGACCATGTCAGAACCAGGTGGAATGATGCGCTACGGAGTTCAAGAGTACCGTCTGCCAAAAGAAATTGTTGACAAAGACATTAGAGAAATCGTCAATTTAGGCGTAGAAATCAAGACCGATGCTGCCCTTGGAAAGGATTTTACAGTTGAATCTCTTAAGAATGAAGGCTATGACGCGATTCTTATTTCCGTTGGCTTGCAGACCAGCAGAAAGCTGAAAGTCGAAGGTGCCGACTTAGCAGGGATCGTAGGTGGACTTGAATTCTTAAGGAATGTTAGACTTGGCAAAGCCTCAAACCTAGAAGGAAAAGCCTTAGTAATCGGAGGAGGCAGCGTTGCAATAGACACTGCTCTGACAGCCCTAAGACTAGGAGCCAACAACGTACAACTTGCTTGCTTGGAGAAAACTGAAGAAATGCCAGCCTTTCCATGGGAGGTTCAACAAGCCCTTGAAGAAGGAGTGAAAATTCACAACTCCTTTGGAGTCAACAAGATTTTAGGTAAAAATGGTAGAGTGGCTGCAGTTGAGCTTATGCGTTGCCTTTCAGTTTTCGATAAAGAGGGAAGATTTAATCCATCCTTTAATGAAGAAGAAACAATGCAGATTGAAATTGACACGCTTATACTTGCAATAGGGCAAGCCCCAGACCTTCCATCGCTAACAGCAAGCCAGTTGAAGCTGTCAGAGTCGGGGTTAATTGATGTAAACTCCTCCACATTGGAAACCAGTATGTCAAGCGTGTTTGCATGCGGAGACATCGCAGAAGGCCCAACTTCGATAGTGAAAGCTTTGGCTTCAGGTAAGCAAGGTGCATTTGCCATCGACAAATATTTTGGAGGAACAGGAAATCTTGAAGACAGATTTATAGAGGTTGAAAAGCCAAATCCTTGGTTAGGAAAAATGGAAGAATTCGGCTACAAACACTCTATCCAAATGCCTTGCTTGCCAATTGATGAAAGAAAGGGCAATTTCTCTGAGGTTGAACTTGGATACGACGAAAAAATGGCACGAGATGAAGCCAGTCGGTGCCTAAGATGCGATTTGAGAATGGACATACAGCAAGCTTACCAACCCCCAGAGAAATGGTTGCCACTATCAGAAGAGGGCCTAAAAACTGTACTAGAAACAGAAGGCGTCTACCAACTTTTGAATGATGATAAGGAAATTATTTACATAAAAGGAACAATGAACCTCAAAAAAGAGTTGGAACAACAGCTCACAACTGGCACCAAGGCAAAATACTTCATTTATGAAGAAGCAAAGATGTACACCATGAGAGAGAGTGAATCGCTTCAACAATACATGAAACGACATGGAAAAATGCCAGAACAAAACATGGAAATTGAAGAAGATCTGTATTAACTCTTTTCTAAAGCAATCTCATCTCGGGAGCCTGGAATAAAGAAGAGAATTAGGTAAACATCTAGTTAATTCTTCGAAACCGATAGAAAATCCGACCATCCTCGAGTTCTACGATCTTCAGTTTGACCTTTTCTCCGATTTTCAGTTCATCGTACTTTGCGTTGTCAATTCGAGTAGAAATCAGTAGACCGGCTATTTTGACTATGCCGATGCAGAAAGGTGCATCTTGTACGAACCCTAAAGGAGCCCCCAACTTGGTCTCTGTAAAAGCGTAAAGCTCACCCTCGACGCCCAAGTCAGCCCATTCAAGCTTGTCTGACAGGCAATTGGGGCACACAATTCTGGGAGGCCACAAAGATTTGCTACATTGTTGGCATTTGGTTGTTGTCAGGCGACCCTTCTTAAGATTTGCAAAGAATTGGCTGATTCTAGTACTTTTCTCGTCTTCCAAAGGATAGAAGTCCAACATGAAAGGAAGCTTTATGTTTTCAGGTCTCTTTATCTTTTCAAACTCTACATCCGCCATATTCTAACCCCTCGCATAAACCATTAGACTATGAACATTAGCTGCTCCGCTTAGATTATGAGCGACAGCTACATTTCCGTCTTTAACGTGTCTTCCTTTTGGCACTTCTCCTCTGAATTGCTGCAGAATATCAAAGGTCTGAAGGATAGCCGTAGCGCCTAGAGGGTGCCCACACCCTAGTAATCCACCTCGTGGGTTAACAGCGATTTTTCCCCCTATGTATGGTCCACCGTCTTCGATGAATTTTCCACCCCTACCTTTTTCACACAAACCGAGTGCTTCGTATTCCATTATCTCGGATATTGTGAAACAGTCGTGCAATTCCGCGATATCAATTTCGTTTACCGAGATTTTTGCAGTTCTCAAAGCTTCCTTGACCGCCATTTTAAGGGGAACCCACTCTGTAAAACTTGCCAAGTTGTTTATCGCATTCCCAATATTAGCCTGCCCCGAACCAGTTATCCACATAGGTGAGTCTGTATACTTCTTCGCGTCTTCAGCGGGAACCATTATCACTCCAGCGGCTCCATCGGTTATTCCGCTGCAATCGAACAAGTTTAATGGAGGTGCTACCATGGGTGATTGGAGCGCTTTCTCAAGTGTTACCTCTTTTTGAAACTGGGCTATCGGGTTCATTGTTGAGTAGTGGTGATTCTTCACAGATACGAGTGCCATCTGCTCTTTCGTAGTTCCAAACTCGTGCATGTGCCTCTGAGCGGTCATCGCAAAGAATGGCGGAGCAGACATGGCATTTACACCGTCCCATTCTCGATCTAACACGCATGCCATATTCGTTTGCGCTTCGGCCATGTCGGGCATGTACATTTTTTCCACGCCAAAAGCGACTGCTACATCAGCTATGCCGCTAGCAATGCAAGCCCATGCGTATCGGATGGCTGCTTGTCCAGATGCGCACATGAGCTCAGTTGTTGAAATGACTTTTCTTGGAATTATGCCAAGATGCTCAGCGACCATGGGAGCTACGTGGACTTGAAATGCGAATCTTTCTGGCTGAGCAGCTCCGACGAGAAGTGCTTCAACATCTTTTGGGGAAATGTTGTCAACGTTGTCGAACATTGCTTTTCCTGCTTCTTGAACCAGTTCTCTCCAAGTGGCTTCGCGCTTGCCACACTTTGTGGCTCCTCCGCCTATGACAGCGACTTTTCTCACTTAAACACCTCAGCTTTCAAAAAGAAATGGAATAGGTTCATTATTTAAGGATAGAGTTTATTTCCCTTTATAACGTGGCTTTCTTTTCTCGAGGAAAGCGCCCACTCCTTCTCGAAAGTCTTCTGTGGAAGCTAGAACTCCAAAAGCCTCTGCTTCGTTAATTAGTCCAGCTCTCAAATCGATCTCAGCACTCTGGTTAATTAATTGCTTTGCCAGTTCAATTGCTATTGGTGGTTTGCTCATAATTTCTGAAGCAAGTTCTTCAACAACTAATTTCAATTGATCCAGCGGTACAACTTTGTTCACCAGGCCGAGTTGTTCAGCAGTTTGGGCATCAACCCTTCCACCAGTAAATATCATCTCTTTCGCCTTTCCTTTCCCCACAAGTCTCGGGAGACGTTGTGTACCACCCCATCCGGGAATCAAACCGACCGCTACTTCAGGCTGTCCTAATTGTGCATTTTCTGATGCTATTCGAATGTCACATGCCATCGCTAGTTCCAAGCCACCTCCAAGAGTGTAACCATTTAATGCTGCGATTACAGGCTTTTGAAGTTCTTCGATTTCCAAAGTCAACTGTTGCCCACGATAGGAAAGGTGCATCCCGTTGTATGCGCTCTTGCCTTTCATCATATTCAAGTCAGCACCCGCGCAGAAAGCCCGGTCTCCAGCTCCCGTGAAAACTATCACTTTTATGTTTTCATCCCGTCTAGCATCGGCTAGTCTCGATGAAATTTCTTTAAGGGTCTCCTCGTTTAGTGCGTTGAGGGCTTGTGGTCTATTGATAGTGATAGTGGCGATTCCTTCACTTTTTTCATAAAGGGTGTTCTTAAATTCCAATCAACATCTCTCCCAAATATTCCTATCTCTTCTTTCTCCAGTCGTAAAAGCCCTTTCCGCTTTTCCTTCCAAATAGCTTTGCTCTAGTCATTTGGCGCAACAATGGGCTTGGACTATACTTAGGACCAAGTTCGTTCTGCAGCACCTCAGCAATGGCCAGTGTTGTATCAATACCAAGATAGTCGACAAGGGTTATGGGGCCCATAGGCCAATTCAACCCAAGCTTTATCGCCTTGTCTATGTCTTCGGGGTCTGCAATTCCTTCCCACACCAAGTTGAATGCTTCGTTCAAGGCTGGAACGAGAATTCTGTTTACGATGAAGCCAGCCGAGTCTTTCTTGACAACCACTGTTTCTTTTCCCATTCTATGAGAAACCGCAACTACTGCGTCTACTGTTTCGTCTGACGTTTTCGCTCCTCGAATAATCTCAACTAGTTTCATAAGTTGGGGTGGATTGAAGAAGTGCATACCACAGAACTTTTCGGGTCGTTGAATGCTTGACGCAAGTTCGGTGATACTGATGGATGATGTATTCGAAGTAATTATTGCGTCTTCTTTTGCATATCTATCGGCTTCTGTAAGTACTGCCTTCTTGATTTTAAGGTTTTCCGGGACGGCTTCAATAATGAGGTCAGCTTGCTCGATGGCTTCTTTCATGTCAAGCGTTGATTTGATTCTCGCCATAGTCTCTTTCATATGCTGCTTGGATATCACCTGTTTCTCTACAAATTTCGCCAAGCTGTTTCTGATCATTCCCATCCCTCTGTCCAAAAATTCTTGCTTCACATCCCTAATCGCCACCTCGTACTTCGCTACCTGTGCAGACACTTGGGCAATTCCATGACCCATCAACCCAGCACCTAAAACTGCGATTCTAGTTATTTCCATTTTGCACCACATTCACAATCTTGAAGAGAATTCTATTTCCACATCCGCCGTATTTAAGTTATAGCAGAGTCCCAACTGCTAGAGTTCACTTACACAAGCATCGTATCTAAACCTCAGAACTGACTGCACACTGGTTAGCAGCTCTCAGGTAGTTAGAAATAAATCCCACCTTCAGCACAGTATTTGATGGTTTTAGTATGGAAGTTAAGAAGCCCATAATTGGGATCATCGGTTTAGGTCCTGTGGGCTCCATTCTCGCAGCTCATCTTGCGCGACACGGCGCGGATGTTGTTGTTGAAGATGTTGTGGAAAAGCTGCTGTTCACAATCAAAAAAGAAGGTCTGCACATCTCGGGAATCAGAGAAGTAACCGCTGCAATAGACAAAACAGCTGGTTCAATACAGGAGCTTTCCACTTTCAATCCAGACACCATTTTCATTACGACCAAAGCGTGCATTTTAGAAGCCCTTCTTCCCGAAGTCAAGGAAATCTATGATTCTGATATGAAGATAATTAGTTTTCAAAACGGACTCGGTAATGAACAACTCATCTGCAAGATTTTGGGAATTGACACAACGTACAGGGTGGTTATCAACTATGCGGGTAATAGAATCAGCTTTGGAAACGCTAGGATGAACTGGTTCCAGCCACCCAACTATATCGGCGCTTATCACAAAGGAACTTATACCATTGACGAGACGACAAAGAACATCTCCAAGTTGATGACGGCTTCTGGGCTGGCAACGAGGGAAGCACCTGACGTCAAGAAACATGTGTGGGAAAAGACCATTTTGAACTCTGCTCTTTGCTCAATATGCGCTGTTACAGGACAAACAATGAGAGAAGCCATGGAATTCAAGTATACGCATGATCTTGCCGTAGAGATACTCCAAGAAGGATTAGAAGTAGCAAAAGCAGATGGGTACAGCTTTGGCAAGGATTCCCTTTTCCAGTTTTCGTCATACCTAGAGAAGGGTGGGGCTCATAAACCCTCCATGCTAATAGATGTGGAAAATAAGAGACCAACCGAAGTTGACTTCATGAGCGGGGCAATAGCCAACTACGGAGAGAAACACGGAATCTCAACTCCAGTCAACACCACCTTCACCAGTTTACTGAAAGCCATAGAAAACCGGTACGCAAATCCTTAAAACTCCTTGCAGCGACCCTTTGTGCTTGAGCAACATCCAGCCCAAATCCTTAAAATAAGGAGTAATTCTTCTCTTTACTTCAGCCTATCATAGACACCCCACATGGGATGCAGCCGATGGATGTTCTAAGACCATTTAGGACCCTACTTTCAATCAAACACGATGTGGCCAGAACTTGGCAGGCCAAAGGCAAACATCTAGTTGGCTGGAGTTGTGCTTACACACCAGAGGAACTGATCTATGCTGCCAATTCTATCCCTATCATGGTCTCCGGAAGTCTTGAACCCTCAAAGCATGCTGATGTTTACTTACCCATCAACACATGTTCTTTTGTCCGCAGCTGCTTTGACTCAGCGCTTAAGGGGGATTACGAGTACTTAGACGGATTAGTTATATCCAACAGTTGCGACAACCGAAACAAGATCTTTGACCTGTGGAAACACCATGTTAAAATCCCCTATGTACACTTCATAAACACTCCCCACACCAGAACAGAAGGGACGCACAACTTCTTTTATGACGAAATTTTACGGTTCAAAACTTCATTGCAAGTGACTTTTGGAGAAAAGCTTTCAGACACCACTCTCAAGAATGCAATCAGAATTTTCAATGAGAATAGACTCCTTTTGAAGAAGGTTTATGACTTAAGGATGAAAGACCCCCCATTGATATCCGGGGCGGAAGCGCTAGAAATTGTGCTCTCCAGCATGGTGACATCAAAGGAAGAGCATAATTTATTGCTGAAACGACTACTTGCGGGAGCCTCCAATCGTGCCGATCCACCAAAAGGCGGAGTCAGACTACTTGTATCGGGTAGTGTAATGGATAACTCGAAACCAATCAGAATTATCGAAGCGATGGGCGGCAGCGTTGTTGCAGACGACTGGTGCACAGGCTCGAAATATTTTTGGGATCTTGTTAGTTCCCACGGCGACCCATTGCGAGCTATCGCAAAACGGTATTTAGATAAGGTTCCGTCGTCTTTCATGTTGGAGCCCGGAACAAATTTCAGCCACACTATTGAGATGGCAGAGCGATTTGACGTCGAAGCTGTAATAGTTTTCGCCTTAAAGTTTTGCGATACCCACATGTTTGATGCGCCACAACTCGTAAAAGAATTCGAAGCTCGAGATTTGCCCATCTTATATTTGGAATGGGAACATTCTTTGAGCGGTTCAGCTCAGCTAAAGACAAGAATTGAAGCGTTCTTAGAAATGGTAAAGGGAGTAGGGTAGCAGTGGTCGAAGCGAAGCAGACACGCAGAAGGCGACTGCAAGCCACTAAAGGCTTCTACAAAGCTTATATCAAGAAGTTTTACAGGGACGCTCACAAAGCCAAGGCTGAGGGAAAGCCGGTCGCGTGGGTTGCCTCAACGTTTCCCGTTGAGATACTGCAGGCGATGGATATTTTTCCCGTTTGGCCTGAAAACTATGCCTCTCTATGCGCAGCTAAACAGGTCGCTGTGAAGTTTTGTGAAATCGCGGAAAGCAGGAACTTTTCCAAAGACCTTTGCTCCTATGCAAGATGTGTGATTGGTTCACTTTCGGATAAGGCGAATTCGCCCGAGGAGGGCCTGCCGAGACCGGACATGCTTGTTGCGTCAACAGGAGCATGCGACACTCATTTTAAATGGTTTCAATATATTGGTGATCGCTTTAAGGCCCCATTGCACCTTTTGAACATGCCCTACAACATCAGTGGTGCAGACTCGGAGCATCTTGAAAAAGCACACATCGAGTTTTACATTTCTCAACTGAAAGAGCTGATTGATTTCCTCGAGGAGAAAACTGACACGAAACTGGATAAAAAAAGACTAAAAGAAATTGTAGCTCTTTCTGACCGCACAAGCCAACTATGGGGGGAAATTCAACACTATCGAAAAACCATTCCATCGCCAATGGACGCGCGCGACGCATTTTCCGCAGTGTTCTTCCTACTTAGTATTCCAGGTTCTCCAGCAGCAGTCGAATTTTATGAAAGACTGCGAAACGAAGTTAAGGAGCGAGCAGAAAACAAGTTTGGTGCAGCAGAGACCGAGAACTACAGACTAGTTTGGGACAACCTCCCCCCTTGGTTTGACCTCAAGTTCTTTGAATATCTCAACACCCTAGGCGCAGTTGTTGTCGCAGAAACATTTTCTCATGTTTGGATGGGAAGACTAGATCCTTCTAGACCTTTTGAGAGCTTTGCTAAGAAGTATTTACCAAACTTCGCAAATTGCAGCATAGATAGGAAAATTCACTTGATACAAGATCTTGCTGAGGAATTCAGCGCTGACGGTGTAATTCTCCCCACCAACTGGGGTTGTAGAATGATGTCCATAGGGGAAACAGCTGTTAAGGAAGAGGTTTACAAGAAGCTAGGAGTGCAAAGCCTCATAGTGGACATGGATTCCACAGATTGGAGAAACTACGATGAAGCTCAGATCAAGAGAAACATGGAAGTCTTCCTTCAGGTGTTGAATGAAAAGAACCAGAATGGATAATTGCCTTTGCATCACGGTAACGAAGTAAATCTTTCTCGAAGCTTCCTATGCAGAATCTTTCCAGTTGCGGTCCTCGGCATCTCAGATGAAGAGATGAAATCTACTGACTTAGGCTTCTTGAATCCTGCCATATTCTCGCGACACCATTCCACAATCTCCTCTGCATTGGCACTCTCACCCTTCCGCAAAATGACAAATGCTTTTACAGCCTCACCCCACTTGTCATCAGGCACACCAATCACCGCAACATCAAAAACTTTAGGGTGCTTAGAAATTATCTCTTCAACCTCAGAAGGGTATACATGCTCTCCGCCCGTAATGACCATGTTATCTTTCCTATCGACGATATAATAGTAGCCTTCCTCGTCGCGCTTCACCATGTCTCTAGCAGTAAAGAGATCGCCTTTGAAGGATTCTTTCGTCTTCTCAGGCATCTTATAATATTCATCAAACATCATAGGACCGCGAGAATATAATTCTCCAACCTCGCCAACTGACACCTCGCGTCCATTCTCATCCAAGAGTCTAATTAAATCTGTTCCGAGACATTCTCGTCCCATTGAACCTAACTTCCTCAGCTGGTCTGCGGGCTTAAGAATTGTGACAAGACCAGCTTCTGTGGACCCATAAGCCTCATACAACTTGACGTCCGAAAAATACCTCAGGATTCCCTTCTTTATCCTGCTTCGGACTGGAGCTGAAGAACACAAAAAGCTTCGCATAGAACTAAGGTCAAATCTCTTCTTTGTATCATCAGGAACCTCTAAGATTAGGTGATAATGAGTGGGGATCAGCGAGATGAAGGTCACCTTCTCCGCATCAATGACCCGCAGAAGCTCGACTGGGTCAAAACCCTTGTCCGAACCAACATAAAGGGACGCTCCAATGTATAAGAAGAGTAAGCCGTAAAACGTCGAGTTTACATGATACAAAGGCATGACAATCATGCCCTTATCACCTTGTGTGAATCCAAACTCAACGGCATTAATTAGAAAAAACGACATGTACGATTTATGAGATCGAACAACACCTTTCGGTGTCCCAGTAGTTCCGGAAGTGTAAATCTGAAACCACGCGTCGCTACTACTCACCTTTATTAGGGGCTGACTGTCAGGAGAGCCTTCCAGAAGGTTAGCATAATTTATATAGCCCGAATGCTCTCCTCGACCTACCACTATGAAGTTTTCTTTACCTACAATCGGAAGGTTGTGGCGAATTGAGTCTACGCATTCTATAAACTCCTCATCTAAAACCACAGCCCTCGCGTCTGCATTATTAACCACAAACTTTACTTCTTTGCCGATAAAACGCCAATTAACGGTGACAACAACCACACCTATCTTCGCACAAGCACAACAGATCTCTACAAACTCAAGACAGTTATAGAGCATAACAGCAAGCCTGTCACCTTTGCGTAAACCCATCTTCAATAACCCATTTGCTAGTCTGTTTGTCCTCGAATCAAGCTCAGCATATGTCCTGCTTGCTCCACGCCAGTCTTTAGCTGCTTCCTTTCTAGGATAATTCTTCGCGTGAACCCTTAGAACATCACCTAAGCTTAGCCATTCCATGTCTATTCCCTTTGCATAGAAAGGGCAACATGAAATAATAAGACTTTTCGCAGACAAGCTAATCCCAAAAAAACCGGTTGAGTCGAAGATTTCTCCTTACAATTAGAAGCACCATACATAACAGCGCAGGTGCAGGTAGAACTATCGAAGAACGTACGCAATTCCTCTGAAATCGATGCAAAAAATGGAGGCCTTTCAAAGCGCGCACATATTATGATGGGCAACGGTGACCAAACAGTTAGATAGGAAAACCTACCTATTTCAACCTTCGATAACAGGCTTAGATGACCAAGAGTTACCAGCAATGTTTGAACTCTTAGAAAGATGTTTAGAGACTCGGACGACCGCGAAGGCAGATTTAGTGCAGTTGCGGGGACAAACTCGAGCAATTAAAACTTGCACTGTAAAAAATGGTGTCGTCGAAGAGTGCTCCGACATCTCTCTCACTGGCCTTGGCGTCAGAACTTATGTAGACAACAAGTCTTGGGGTTTTAGTTCAACAAACATGCTTAGCTTTGAAAGCGCAAAGCAGGTCCTAGAGGATTCGATAAAACTCGCTAAGGCCTCGGCGCACTTGAAAACCCAAAAACTAAGACTGGAGTCGTCCAGGGAACACGTCGCAGATGTGTCAACCCCTGTCAAAAAGCCGATCGAAGATCTTTCCACAGAAGACATAGTGAAGATTCCCCTAGAGGCGTATAGAGGTGCAAAAGAGGTGGGACAGCAAGTTGCAGATATAGAAGCAACATACATTAGCATGGAGGACGAAAAATACTTCTTAAGCTCTGAAGGAATCCGCATACGTCAAAACGCCACTCGAGTGCTGCTATTCATCACCGCCATAGCAAAAAGCAGCGGGCTACTTTGCCCTGCATCGGAAAATATTGGTCACACTGGGGGACTCGAAATCTTTGACAAAGCTTCACCATACTCCCTGGGAAAACAGGTCGCAGATGATGCAAAAAAACTTCTTAGTACAAAAGCACCACCTTCTGGAAAGTTTCGCGTCATAATCCATCCGACCCTATGTGCAACATTGCTTCATGAGGCTATTGGGCATCCTCTCGAGGCCGATCTGGCGATGGCAGGCGGCGGTTTTGACGATTGCATCGGCAAAGTCGTCTCTTCTAATCTCATTACAATTTACGATGATGGCCATGTTGAGGGTGGTTTAGGCTATTTTCCCTATGATGACGAAGGAGTCGAATGTAAACGTACCACGCTTATTGAAAATGGATTGCTGAAGTCCTTCATGCACGATAGGGCAAGCGCAGCGCTCTCGAATGTCTCTGCGACAGGTAATGCCCATGCTTGGGATTACAGCGTTGAACCGCTAATCAGACAGACCAACATCGGCATTGCCGGAGGAGATTATTCCTCAGAAGAGTTGGTAGAAGATGTTAAAGAAGGGCTCTTTCTTGAAGGAACTTTCGGTGGCCAAGCTGATGTTAACGCGGATTTTACATTTGGCTTTCAAAAGGCTAAACGAATACAAGGAGGAAAAATAGTTGAGGAACTTCGAGGAGCGAATGTGGCAGGCAACGCCATTGAAGTCTTCAAAACCATTGATGCAGTTGGTAAAGAAGTAGTTCTTCGTCCTGGTGCATGTGGGAAATTTCAGTTTGCGGTTCAAGGGCGCGTAGTTCCTGCGATTCGTTGTGAGATTCTAGTTGGAGGAATAGGAGACTAGAAGGTTGAGGTCAAAAAAAGACTGGGCCCTTCTCAGTAACGCAGCTCACAAAGCAATAAAAATCCTCGAAAAGAGGAACACAACACACGCAGAAGCGTTCTACACCAACACCCAAACAACCGAAGTCACCATAAGAAATTCTGAGATCTTAGCCCAAAACAAGGTAGATGACTCTGGCGTAGGATTTCGAGTTACCATCGCTGACAATAAGACTGGATTTGCCTGCACCAACACTCCCACCGAAAAAGCCATCTCAAAAGCTGCAGAGAAGGCGTTGGCCATAGCAAGAGTAGGCTCAGGCACCCCCAACTTTGCGCTGCCAAAAGCAAGCCGTCCAAGGGACGTGAAAGGATTGTTTGACCCTAGACTGGCTGACATGGCTGTCGACGAAGCGATTGATATTGCAGAACGAACGATAAGGGCAGCCGAAGAATTCGATAAACGAGTTATAGCCAAAGATGGACGTGTACTTCTCCAGTCTGGTTGGCGGGGCGTCACAAACACGTTGGATGTCGATTTAGAAACGCAGGAAACCAAAGCCCTAATGTATCTTGGAGGAGCGGGCAAACAAAACAGTGAAGTGACAAGCAGCTGCTACGAGTTCATGTTCACTCGAAAAGCAGACTTGGATCCAGAAAATGTTGGGGAAAGCGTTGGCAAAAAGGTAGTTACAATGTTCAAACCGCAGCCTCTCAAAGGCTTTCAAGGAGCAGTGATATTTGCTCCTGAGGCAGTTTCATATCAGCTCGTCGAAGTGCTAATTGACGCTTTAAAGGGAGAAACAGTGA
>JABAOC010019815.1_pt1 | contig 33676 bp, 34 predicted proteins | sample 7062161 | NCBI WGS metagenome assembly JABAOC01 (sample SAMN14538625, study PRJNA623070) | marine sediment metagenome | biome: marine biome [ENVO:00000428]; feature: marine pelagic biome [ENVO:01000023]; material: deep marine sediment [ENVO:00002113] | place: India: Gulf of Khambhat ... | reverse complement strand
GAAATGGAATCAATTATTTATTTGCACTCACTCACAATATTGAATGTTCACTGCCAGAACTCTGTGAGTTAATAGATATCCGCGCAAAACAATATATTGAGCTGCTTCAAACGAGTCGAGCCACGATTGGGAGGATCGGTGCCAAGCGCATCCTAGAGGGCACAACAGTCATGACCCATTGTCACAGCTCAGCTGTGGATGCGATATTAATTCATGCCAACAAGCAAGAACGGACCTTTAAAGTCATTGCGACAGAGACACGCCCCCTCTATCAAGGTCGGCATACTACTAAAATCCTTTTAGAGCATGGAATCCCAGTAACACTCGTTGTGGATAGTGCTATGCGATGGGCACTCCGCCATTTTCAGCCTGATATCGTTTTAGTGGGTGCAGATGTGATTACCAGTACCGGTGCCATCGTTAATAAAATAGGAACTAAACTACTTGCTCTAGCAGCCAAAGAACTCGATGTGCCCTTCTATTCTGCTTCATCGCTTCTGAAATTCGACCCCCTTACTACTGAAGGAGCCCTCTCTGAAATCGAAGAGCGGACTCCTACTGAAATCTGGCCAGATGCGCCTCCGACACTCACAATTCGTAATCCCGCCTTTGAAGTGGTCTCACGCGAATTTTTGGACGGATTTATTACTGAGTACGGGATCTGGCCACCTGCCATGATTCCCTATATCTATGCCACAAAGTTTCCTGAAATGATCGAAACTGTCGAGGAGCCTACTAGTTAAGCTATTTGGGTTGAATAATATAATACAACTACTCTACCCTAATTAAAAGACTTGAAACTCGATGAACTATCATTATTTGTATTATTTCATTAACTTTATCTAAAGAATCAAAATCCTCTAACAGAAGCGCACTAATCTACAGTATTGAAACCTAAAAATGGAAGTTAATAACTTTAGAGTTTTTTCTGATATGAGTTCCCAATGTAGTTATTTACTTCTAGATATTCGATAATTGATTTTTAAAATCTCTTAACCAACGATCAGCTTGCAACTCTAACTTTCCAGCCAGATTTTCACCTAGAACCGAGTCAGGACGCTCAAGCTCTAGAGTTTTGATCCATTCTCGGATTTCCTTAACTGACCAATATTCTCCTCCAATAAAAGAGATACTTTCAAGAACCTGGGCAATATCATCTAAGAGAGGAAGAAGCAATTCAACACGGGCTAATTCTCCCAATCTAAGCAGATCTATGAGTTCAATGCAGATACTGACAAATTTTGCAGATTTCCGTGGGAGCTGGGTCAGATCGTAGGAAGGGATTACTAGAATACCTTTCAGGTGTTTATCCAGGATTTCTATCCCTTTTGGGAAAATATGTGCCAAATTTTCCCGTTCAATGAAGTTAGGAACTTCTATTCCAAGATTTTCTAAAGCACATTGTGCTTTATCGGCACTTCTTAAAAGGCTACGTAAAAACCGCATATACTTGTCAGGAGGAACGTTAGCATGCTCCGTGAACTCCACTGTAAGGAAATCAAGGGTAGCTATCGAAGCATAGAGATCACCTTCGCAGGTTAAGATCCATTCTTGTTCTTTTTTGCTGAGTTCGATCCAACTTTTCACTTTACGCTTGGATTTGGGTTTTGTTTCCAAGCGCGTAGATTCAGGTTTTTCTGTAATTTTAGTTGGTACTCTGAAGACCTCACGAGTATGGGATTCAACACTAACTGGTTTGACGGGTTTAGGGACTTCTGGGATGCTATAAGTTTGCCTTGGTTTTGTTGGTTTTGGAGGCTTAACTAAATCAGCAGAGATATCTTTAGAAACGGGTTCTTGAAGATCAGCTGGAGGGGAAAGTGTGTGTGGAGGCTCGATTTCGGCAGCAGAATCGCGTTTAGCTTCTAGCTCATCTAGAATCTCTTCGATAACTTCAACCGTTTTTGTTTTAGTTGGCTCTTCCTCCTCCACCTCTGATGTCGCGAGAGGTTCTGGTTTTTCCTCAATTGGTCGTGGTTTCTTTTTTTTCTTTTTTCGACGTTGTTTCGACATTGTAACTCCCTCGGTCTAGCTAATTTGCTTTGAGTTCTTCCAACTTCTTGCGGAAGATGTACAGGTTTTTCTGATAACGCTTAAAGAGTCTTGTATATTCCTCAAGTGATACCTCACCATCGTGGTACTTGTCTTCTAAGCTTTTCAAAAGTTCTTCGACCGCAATCTTCTCACTTTCTAAGCGCCAAATTTCCGCTTCCGTGGGATCTTGTGGAATGAGCACTTCTGCTTCTACCTTTTTTGTCTCAGGAACCTTATGAACTGCAATTTTTGCTTTAAGACGCGCGAGATCTTCATCTCTTTCCCGGATGGTTGATTGGGCACGTTGAAGTTCGGTCTCAAGCACTTTAACTCGATGCTCAACTTGTGGGGGAAGCTTCGTTAGATCATAGACTTCTTGATCTTTGATCTTCAGTTCGGAACGTACCTGCTGAAGCTGGTCCTGAAGATCTTTGATCTGTTCTTCAAACTGGGGCGGAATTGATTCGATACTTGATACTTGTACGGATTTTTGATTAAATGTAGGTCCTCTCTCAACTTGGGGTATTGAAACGGACATTACAGGGGGTCTTTGCGTCAAAAGGATCCTTAATTGATTCACAACTTGGTAAAGATGGTAATTTGGTTTCCATTTTGCTAAGATATCTAACCTTATGTTATCCTGAGGGTCGACGGCGGGATGTGAGACCTTACTTATCATTTTACAGATAGGAGGTTCGCGTGGGAAGTTAGGAGGAAGAATTAGATCAACAACCACCGTAGAGGATTGGCCTGCCCGAATAGGAACAACTCCACGCCATCGTGTTACAACTCCTCCCACAGGGCGGAAGTTGGGTGCTCTCTGATACATCAATTGCGCTTCTCGGGCGAGGATAAAGTCCAATTCAGCTGGTTTACGTTGTCTACGCACTAATAACACTTCCTGCTTGTTGAAGGCTTATAAGAGTACTATTTGTAATGCGAAACATCCCCTACCTACTGATTGGGGGATCCGATTGTTACAGCTGTTCTCGCTCAGTTACCGGAGGCAATGATTCGCTTGTTTCTGAACGTCCGAATCATCGGAAAGCCCTCTCCCCAGTTCTATTGCTTCCTATTCGCTAATTGAGTAGATGATTCTCCTATTTTAAAACGCTCCTTCATGAGTAGACACGAAATAGGAACATTAAATATTTAGGGAGGGTTGTTTGAGAGGGATTTACACTGTTTAGAGGTAACCCCAAGGTACGAGCGACAGTACAATGGTTAAGTCTTTAGCCAGCCTACAGTATATCATTGAAATCTAGATGTAAAAAGAGAAAAATGTTTCGGAAAATAGATACATTCATTAGTTACCGGAAAGGGCTAGATTTCTTACAGAAAATATTAAAGCTGCCTTGAATAATTGAAAGATTTGAGAAAAAGAGTTCTGGGAGCGATACAATGTCAGTAAACAAAGAAAAAGTTGAGATTGAATTAGATGTAATCAAAACTCCAATGGGACTAGTCCCGAGCATTGAAGGACTGCATCAAGTTGCCGAACGATTTTTTCAGGATCTTCAGGAGCTGAAAGCTGAAAATGAATCCCTTCGACGTCTACTTGCAGATCAAGCTTATACATTAGAGATGATCCATAATGAGTTGGAGAAAGTTCAGGAAACAATTACACGTATTGGGCATGTCTCTCGAGAGAATTTTCGTAAAATTACTGCTAATATATCTGCTCTGGAGTCGACAATCGAAGGTCAAACAGTCAATTTGGAGATAAAAATTCGAGAATTAGAAAAAAGATTGGAGTAGACCAAATTGGAGGATTCTGTTCAGTTCCGACTCAATATCCTAGTAAAAACTCCTGAAACCCATAAACTAACTGGGAAAAATGTCTGGTTTCGGCTTAGGCCAGTAGATAGAGAGACAAAAAGAATTCGAGAAGAAAAGTTTGTTAAATTCGAAGAACGGATTAAAATAGAGTGGAATTGGATTGATGGGCGTTGTATCATCTGTTTTAACTTAATTAAATCAGATACGCAAGAATCTATCTGGAAATGCCCTCAGTGTGGGAAACTCGCCCACTTTGATCATATTGTATCTTGGATTCGGGAGAAACACAAATGTCCTGTTTGTCGACAATCAGTGGAGATCTGAATAGAATTATCCTTCCATCCTTGAATCCTCACTATGCATTTCAGTAGATATGAATAATAGAATAAATCAAAATGGATGTCTAAATTGTCTTCCAGCATATTTTGCTCGATGGCCGAGTTCCTCTTCAATTCTAAGGAGTTGATTATATTGGGCAGTTCGTTCAGCTCGGGAGACCCCAGTTTTGATTTGTCCTGCATTTAATCCAACAGTCAGATCCGCTAACCATGTGTCTTCTGTTTGACCCGACCGTTCAGAAACTTGCACTCCATAACCATTTTTAAAGGCGATTTGAGCTGCATCTAAAGCTTCGCTAAGGGTCCCAACTTGATTAACTTTCAGGAGAAGAGCGTTTGCCGCTCCCATTTCAATTCCCTTTTGTAAGCGTTTAATATTTGTAACAAAGAGATCATCACCAACTATCTGGATGTTTAGGGTTCGTGTTAATTCAGCAAAACCCTCAAAATCTTCTTCTTCTAATGGATCTTCAATGGATTGCAGCGGATAGGTGGTAACCAGCTCCTCGTAAAAGTCCATAAGCGCCTCACGGGTGAACTCTTTCTTCATTACAATATATTTCTCGGTTTTTCTATTATACAAATGTGTGGCCGCAACATCTAAACTCAATACAAAGTTATCGCCGTAACCAAGTTCTTCGATCGCTTGTAATTCGGCATCAAACGCTTCGCGGGGATCTTTCATATTTGGAGGAGTATAACCCCCTTCTACACCCACGTTCAATGAGTGTTTTCCCCATTTGTCTACTAAAATTTTGCCTAATTCATGATACACCTCTAGTCCCATTCGGATTGCTTCGGAGAATCTTTTTGTAGCAACCGGGATTACTTGATGTTCTTGAAAATCAAGCTCAGTTGCAGCAAGCAGGCCTCCTTCTATCAAATCTAAAATTGGAACGGGTAAAATATAGATATTGTAGTCTCCAATATAGCGATAAAACGGCAACTGTAAGGCTTGGGCAGCTGCTTTTGCTATGGCAAGCGAGACACTAACAAGAGCGTTGGCGCCTAACTTTGCTTTATTGTCAGTTCCATCAAGTTCAATCAGTATATCATCAATTTCTCGTTGTTTTGTTACGTCTTGGCCCTTTAAAGCGGGAGCTATAATCTCGTTGACGTTCCTCACGGCATTAAGAACCCCTTTTCCATGAGCTCTTACGCCGCCATCTCTCAGTTCGACTGCCTCATATTTTCCTGTTGACCGACCACTTGGGGCATCTGCCCTCCCTAAAACTCCAGTTCTTGTTACAACATCAACCTCAACCGTTGGATTTCCTCTACAATCAAGGATCTCTCTCGCTTTAATCTCCTTAATCTCGAATCGCTCCAATTTAATACACCAAGAAGATTATTATTTTTCATTTCATGCGTATTTAAACGTTAGCAGCTCAACGGTGGGAGAAAATAATAAATGTTAGCTAATAATAACAACAATATTCAAATCCATTACATTTGTTCCCGTTGACCCTGTAAAAATAGCATCTCGAAGCTTGATTAATACTCTGGAGGCATTATGCATCATTAAATTTTCGAAGATATCTATGCCGTTTTCTTTCGCCCTTTTCACCGTATAACCATCTACTATACCTCCAGCTATATCAGTGGGACCATCTGTGCCATCTGTATCTAGTGAGGCAATTACTATTTTTTCACTTCCGGCAAGCTTTAAAGATGCCCCTAGAACAAGTTCTTGACTTGGTCCACCCTTACCATTCTGTCCCGTGATCGTAACGGTGGTTTCACCACCCAATATTAAAATACAAGGAGGATTGATAGGCCTATGTTTCGCCTCTATTTCCTTTGCAATGCTTGCTAAAATAATACCTGCCTCCCTACTCTCTCCTTCAAAACTAGTTGACAAAATTAATGGTTTATATCCTAACACTTCTGCTCTTTTTTTAGCAGCTTCGCACATTATTTCATTATCCGCTAACACTATATTATGAACATTTATTCCTTTGAAATCATTACATTTTGGNNATTTTGGTGTTTCTAAACGTGAATCCACCAATCCTCTCTCAAGATGCTCCCGTACTGAATTCGGAACCTTTTCCCATAAATGGTACTTCCTAAGAACGTTAACTGCATCCTCAAAGGTACTTACATCTGGAACAGTTGGACCCCAAGGTTGCCCTGCTATCTCATCAATCACTATCAAATTAATTAATTCAGCGGGATGAATGTACTTTGCAAGTTTTCCGCCTTTTATTACCGAAATATGCTTTCTAATAGGATTAATCTCGTCAATTGTAGCTCCGCATTTTAAAAGTAGCTCTGTTACGTTTTTTTTGTCTTTTAAACTTATATTTTCAGCAGGAAATGGCATTAAAGCTGATGCTCCCCCTGTTATGGCACAAAACACAAGATCGCCATCTTTTGCCTTCTTGGCGATTTTGAGCATTTCTTGAGTTCCTTCTAAGCCCGCTTCATCTGGTATTGGGTGACCTGCCTCTATGACTTTTATATAGTTCAATCTGCCGTTTTCGCCTCTCTTTATATTTATAATTCCTCCTGTGATTCTTGATCCTAAGATTTGATCTAATGCTTGAGCTATAGCAAACGTAGCCTTCCCTCCCCCAATAACGAATATATTTTCTAATTTTCGCAGGTTATAGACCAATTCTCCTACAATCAATTTATCATTTTCAATACGAACTATTTGTTTTGTAAGCTCATAGGCATCTACTGCCCTAATTGAATGTCTTATTACATCTAGCGCAATCTCCCGACCCCTCCTGTTGCCATGTGATAGCAACTCTTTTTTGTTTTTAATAAGCATAAAGATTCTCTCGTTTATTGTGCGTCCATCAACCTTGATGTATATGAGCTTTTCACCGAAGAATCGAAATAGATAAAAAGATAGTTAGATATATTATTATTTAGATTATCATTGAAGCAGAATTCCTGAGTAAAGGAAACTTGAGTACGGATTGGGGTTAGTGTTTTCAACCCCTTATTCCTTTACACATTCCCCAAAGGGAACATCTTTAGCAGGATCCCTTTCCTTTCTATATTGGGACTAAAATTTATCTTTGAGGCGAAAATGATGGCAGAAAAAATCAAGATCACCATTGTAAGTACAATCGGAGGTGGTTCACTAGATATCGAAACCTCCCCAAAGGCGACAGTTCAGGAGCTTAAACAGCTTGTAGCGGAACAGAAGAGGATTCCCACCTCCACCGTTGTCTTCATCTTTCGTGGACGCCAATTGGCGGATAATGACCTGTTAAGCCAAGCTGGGGTAGAAGAAGGAGATAAGCTCTTTTTGGTCACACGAACTGAAGGCGGGTTTCTTGATTAATTGGTCATTTAGACCTTTTTAATAACACTGAACGACCATTTAAATCATTATAAATGCTCCAGTACAGCCTGTGTAGAGGAGGGGGTTTTTGGTTCGCCCTATGCCGCCTTACACATTAGGTGGATCGTTAATACTCCTTGATATCATCATTAAACATTTTATGTATAAATATCCTTTTTTAACAACTCATAAAACTTGGAAAGTTGAGATTTTTGAAAAAGGGATACGCTTTGGGCTTTAAACTCCAATTATCGTACCCAAATCAATGTTTGTTCATCGTCTCCTTAACTAATCCTATCGAATTATTATAAGCAAAAATCCAAGGATTGGAAGCGCCGCAATAATCATGCCCTCGTAGTGTGTAAAAGCATGTGCTCGGGTCAATCCTAAACCAATTAAAATTAGACTCCAGACAAGGGCAGGAACCATGAGGATAGTAAGAATATACTCAGCAGTGGAGTTGGCCATTGTTGTAATGTCACCACTCGGTAACCCAATCAGCAAAATTGGAATAGAGATGAAAGCCCATAGTGCAAGTGGAGTCAACCCGTACCCAACCACTCCTTGTGTCTGAGCAAAGTTAACTCCTCTACCCCCTATTAACTTGGCAATGATCCAAAAAATTGCTGATCCAAGAACCCAAAAAAGGAACGGGATAATGAAAAAAATAACTCCACCCAAAATCATGAAAAGAAGCACTAGATTAGTAATCATTCCTATCGGATCTATAACACCTCGACGGAGTAAGTAGGCTGGTCCACGGGATAAAATAAGAAATACTGAGAGAGCTAACATGATAAGAACTCCGCCCATGCGATCAGGATGATCTGCAACATCTTGCATGGCTAATCTGGGCTGCTGGATGACCTTCCGGATCCTCCCAAAAATTTCTCGTATTCCGAGGGCCCCCACGGCTGCTTCGTACACAATCTTTGTCATGTCATAGCCACAATATGGACAAACAATGTACTCAGGTGGGACTCGTTCCAAGCACATAGGACAGATGATTGAATCTTCACTCACCCTATTTACCCCCAATTCAACCTAAGCTTGGGTTGGGATATTGTGCTTCACTTTTTTCTCAAGGAGACTAAGCGCTCTCTGTCTTTTTGAATGTTTTCTTATACTTGTTTACCACTTCTTATGATCATTTACGCATAAACGAAGTTAATAGATAAGATTTAAAATAAGAATTGATCTGATTTAGGAAGAATCACGATTGGTATTCTTTCAAGTAGATAAGTAACGATGTAGCGACTACATTCAATGGAAATGACATATCAAAAAATAGCTTTTATTGTAGATATGGACGTCTATCCTTTTCGTTCAACTAGGAGAGAAACCCATTGGGTTTGTATTTTAAAAGATTGGGAACAAATAGCCGAGTAAACGATGAAACACAATCAATGGGGAACAGCGTTCCAATAGGTTGAGACTAACCTATCCATCGTGTGAACCATTGTGCACCCAACAGTACCTATGAACACTGCGTTATGAACAGAAAACCTTAAAAGGAAGAAGCTTCGCAATACTCACAAGTCAAATCCTGATAGGTTTTGCTAAAATGGCGAAAGCAGAGATTGCTTGAAAATGATCAAAAGATCGTTAAATAAAGCATCAGCTATTTTGCATCACCCGAAGGAAGAAGACGAAAAAGGTAGATAAAAAATGGCTAAGGCAGAATTGCCTCTTGCCCCAATCGATCGTTTAGTTCGGAGGGCAGGGGCTGGACGCGTTAGTGCTGAGGCGGCAGAGGCTTTGCGGGACATTCTACAGGATGTAGCCCTTTCAATTGGCAAAATCTCTGTAGATTTTGCAAAGCACGCCAAGAGAAAAACCGTCGTCGAAGACGACGTCAAACTTGCCTACGAGCAGTGGAAGCGCTAAGTGTACATTGAAGAGTTGAAAGAGCCTAAAGAATAGATGGCTCACCTGCGTCAAAGCACTCAAACCCTCAGCAATTTCCCCCTCTTTTTTATGAATTTTCCATTTGTATTGTAATCTTTTCTTTGAACCAAGCGCTTTTTTCCAGAAAATCCATGTCGAAGCTTATCCATACCTCATCATTATCCGTTTTTTTCTCTTGGAAAACTCTTATATAAGTAAATGACTCATTTTCGTATTGGTAGCACTCGAAAATATGACCTTTTATTATTTCAAAGTATTTTTCCCCCATATCCAAAATTTCGCCTTTACCGACTTCTACAGAAATTAGTTCACCTTTTTCTCCAACAATTATTGTTGTAAGTTGCTTTGCGATCTGAATAAGCCGTTCAAACACATTAGGGGAAAGATCATTAGTTAAAGGATAAGCATTGAACAGGGCAGACCAAGATTGGCCTATTGTATAGATGGCGGGTCCAGTTACCCGATTTACGAGCTCAATGCGTTTAGTTTCTTGGGTAAAATGTTTTATTTGGGTCAGATATATACGAATAACATCCGGGACTTTTAGAAACGGCGGCTTGGTCATTCTACGTCACTCAACTAACGATTCTATTTATTTTTATGTGAAAAAGTGATTCAACGGATATATCTAAGATAAATTAGAATCCTGTTTTTAAAATACAATCTTGCATCGCAAAATAGTTTAAAGGGATTTCATCTTTCGTTAAAAGAAGCAAATAATTAATTCTGAGCATTCGAACTCAAGCCTTCTTTTTTCTCAGGCAATTATTGTGTATTTTCCCGAAGTCCATCAAAGAAAGAATTTTGTGATATAAGAAGGCGAAGCAGATATAAAAATTCCCTGATTAAAATCATAACCGAGAATGGGGTTAATTAAAATGGAATTCGAAAAACTAAAAAATTATATCAATGGCCAATGGGTTGAATCGGAGTCAAATGAGATCCTCGATGTGATAAATCCTGCTACCACCGAAAAAATCGCGGAAGTGCCCCTCTCCACACCAGAGGATGTGGAAGCCGCCATACAGGCAGCAAAGGAAGCTTTTATGGAGTGGCGTGAAACTCCCCCACTCACTCGTGTGCGGTCTCTTTTTACATTGAAGGAACTCATGGAGGAGAACTTTGAAGAACTATCGAGGACGATCGTCATTGAGGAAGGAAAAACAATTGATGAAGCGCGAGGAGAAATCCGTCGGGGAATAGAAAATGTAGAAGTAGCCACGGGAATCCCCTCATTAATGCAAGGGAAGATGTTAGAGGATATAGCGCGCTCCATAGACGAGATTGAGATTCGACAGCCCTTAGGAGTCTGTTGCATGATTCCCCCGTTCAACTTTCCATCTATGGTGCCCCTCTGGTTCTTACCTTATGCAGTGGCATGCGGAAATACATATATCGTAAAGCCTTCTGAGCAAGCACCACTAAGCCAAAACCGACTTTTTCGATTGATAGATGAGACAGAGTTTCCTGAAGGCGTTGTTAATCTTGTGAATGGGGCGAAAAGTGTTGTAGACTACTTGCTCGAAAGTCCGAATGTCCGAGCAGTCTCGTTTGTAGGCTCAACTCCTGTGGCGAAATATATCTATGCAAAGGCCACCGAGTATGGGAAACGTGCCCAATGCCAAGCCGGGGCAAAGAACTTCATCGTCGTGATGCCTGATGCAGTACTAGAACCAACGGTAGCGGCCCTCATGACCTCATTTTTCGGTTGCGCCGGTGAAAGATGCCTAAGCGGGGCGGTGGTGCTTGCGGTTGGGGAAGTTTATGAAACACTTCGGGACATGCTGGTTGAAGCTGCCTCCAAGATCCAAGTAGGCTATGGTCTTGATGAAGGGATCCAAATGGGACCAGTGGTGTCAAAACGCCACATGGAGCGGGTTCTCGGTTACATTGAAAAAGGTGTGCAGGAAGGAGCCAAGCTAATTCTGGATGGACGCAATATCAAAGTGGAGGGCTATCCAGGGTGGTTCATCGGCCCGACGATCTTCGATAAAGTCAAACCCGACATGGTCATCGCCAACGATGAGATCTTTGGACCTGTGATGAGTATTATCCACATTAAAGATCTAGAGGAAGCTTTTGAGATTATTCACGCCAACCCGTATGGCAATGCCTCCTCCATTTTCACTTCTAACGGTAAGGCAGCGCGAGAATTTCAGTACCGCGTTCAATGTGGAAATGTAGGAATCAATGTCGGTATTGCAGCGCCCATGGCATTCTTCCCGTTTTCGGGCTGGAAAGACTCGTTTTTTGGGGATCTACACGGCCAAGGACTCGATGCCATCCGTTTCTTCACCGAAAAAAAGGTATCTATCATCCGCTGGTTTTAATTGTTGAAGAAAAGGACTTGTTGAGTGAAATAAAAAGACAAAGCGGATTCAAAAGGCATTTGTGGCTCAATCGTCCGTCTTAAGTAGTAATAAAATCAATAAGCAGAACGAAGGAGATATAACAATGGAACTTAGGACTTATGGAGCAGTGTTTACTTTCGCGATCCAACTGGAGAAAATATCCTCAAAATTCTATGAAGAGGCCGTTGGCATCTTAGAATCTCCAGAAGCAAAAAACCTAATTACATTACTTGGAACCGGAATAAAAACACGTAAGAAAAAGGTTGAAAAGACGCGTCAGGAATTTATCCGAGAAAGCATCCTTGTCCACGTAACTGGCCTCAAACGAAGTGATTATGAAGTTAAATTGGGTTTGCTCCAAGATTTAGGAGATCAGCAGCTTTTAGAAAAAGCTTTGGAACTTGAGGAGAATAGTTATCAATTTTATAGGGATGCTTCAATGCAAATTGGTTTGCCCGATGTTGGTAGAGCCTTTAAGCGTCTTGCAAAAGAAAATTTCGACCGCCAGCTCCAAATAAAAACCCTTCATAAAACAATTACGCTGATTTGATTGGTGAAATATTTAATAGGATATAATCCATTTTTCCATGATATTTCAATCATAATTTTATCAAATCCCAACTCCTCGAGAATCTCGCGGCTATACTCCCCCAACAAATGGTTAAAACTATTAAGAGCCTCGAGTCAACCTGACGAGCTCTCAGAATATGAAAAAATACCATGAAATTGTGAACAAGGATGAACTTGGAAGCGGATATACTCGTTATTGGGGGAGGCAGTGCAAGTTGTATGGCCACCATCGCGGCTCGGGCGCACGCCCCAACCGTCGCTGTGACGCTCCTCGAGAAAGGCGGGGATTGGTCGTTTGATGAACAGAATCTGGGATCGTGGAACACTTTTGCTCCCTGAATAAGGTATGATGGATATGACAGTGAGATCGGACCGTCAAAAGAAAATCCTCACGGAATTTCGAGAAGGGCCAAATCTACTTGAGGCAGCAATTGCAGGATTGTCCGAAGCTGAGCTTGACATTGCCACCCATGAAGATGGCTGGTCTATTTGGAAGATTGTGCATCACATAGTAGACGGTGATGACTTATGGAAGTCGTTTATCAAACAAGCAATCGGCAATTCGGGAGGAGCATTCAGCTTGGAGTGGTATTGGCAGATGCCGCAAGACGAGTGGGCGGAACAGTGGGCGTACGAAAAGCGATCAATCGCTCCTTCACTGACGATGTTTCGTGCGAATCGCAATCACATTATGCAATTGCTTGAGCATACCTCGGGTGCGTGGGAGAAAAGTCTGGTGATTCGATGGCCTAGGGGGGAAGAACAAGCCGTAAGTGTGGGTTGGGTCGTGGAGATACAGACGCAGCATATTTTGGGCCATGTGAACGCCATTGGCAGGATTCGGAAGGTGCATGGTATCTGAGGATGACCCGCATGTACGAATCCGACTTAGTAATACTGGGGAATTCCCAACTGCTTTCTGACCTGCGTTGATAGGTGTTAAAATACCCGACATGACCCCTTGACATAGATTCATTACCGCATTTGAAAAAAAAGATCATTTTCTTTTTTTACCTACATTTGATGCCTCCGGTTTAACTGCAGGTTCCTACCCTCAGCATCCCGCGCATAGTTCCAAAATACCGTGCGGCAACATACAAATACTCCGCGGCTGTCGAGTGTCCCCAAAGAACTAAGCTAAGGTGTGAGCCAAATGCATGTGGACACCGATCTGCTGATCATTGGCGGAGGGAGCGCCGGCTGCATGGCCGCCATCGCGGCTCGGGCGCACGCCCCAACCGTCGCTGTGACGATCTTCGAAAAAGGCGGGGACCTAACTCGGAGTAGTTCGATTGCACGGGGAATGGACGGGTTAAATATTGTCGTACAACCGGGGCACGCCACGCCAGAAGAGTATGTAAAAGCTGCTCGAATTTCTGCTGAAGGCATCTGTGATGTCACCCCGAGTTACGTCATGGCCGAGCAGAGTTTCCCCCTGTTAAAACGACTAGAGGAATGGGGCGTGCATTTTCCGCGAAATGAGCAGGGGGAGTATAAATACTTGCAGGTCCATTCGAAAGGCAAGTTCCTCGTGGAGATGGATTCTCCTGATCTCAAACTGATCCTCGCCCAGAAGGTCAGAGAGAGCGATGTCCAAGTACTGCAGCACACGATGATTGTTCGCCTTCTTACTTCTAACGGACGGGTCGGGGGCGCCCTGGGGTTCAACCGGCGCACCGGAGAATTTGTGACTTGTTCCGCGAAAGCCACCATCCTCGCGAATGGCGGCTGTGCCCGGTTCACACTCCCCAATTCCGGCTACCTTTATGGGACCTTTGATTTCCCGGGCAATGCTGGCGATGGGTATTCCATAGCCTATCGCGCCGGTGCGCAGCTGACGGGGCTCGAATATACGCAGTGCCAGCCTTTAATCGCTGATATCAATTGTCCTTTGCTTTACATAACTTTAACGCGAGGAGCAGAAGTGGTGAACGCCTTTGGCGAGCGAATTGATACCAAAGGGCTTTCCACCCAGATGATGTTGCAAGAGCTTCGGGAAGGCCGCGGCCCCATTTTTATCAAGATGAGCCACCTCCCCGAGGAGAGAATCCAAGAAATTGAACGAATTCTCTTCACCACCGAGCGGCCCACGCAACGACGGTTCTGGGAAGGGCGGGGAATTGACTTCCGACGAGATATGATCGAGTTAGGGATCACGGAGTACCAGCTGTGCGGCGGCCATGGATTAGCCGGTGTGGTGGTCAACGAACACGCCGAAACCACGCTTGCTGGCCTTTATGCTGCAGGCGATGTGGCGTGTGTGCCGCGACAACATCTAACTGGAGCGTTTGTCTTTGGCGAAATTGCTGGACGACATGCGGCGGAACATCTTGCCGATACCCCACAACCGGTGTTTGATGAAGCGTTCATTCAAGCTGAGAAACAGCGGCTTTTTAGTCGATTTTATGAGCAAGGGACCTCAGTCACTCCCGCCCAATTTGAGTATAAAGTCCGTCGAATTATCGGGGACTACATTGTTCCTCCAAAGAACGAGCGCAAATTACAACGAGGTCTTGAATGGGTTCATCACTTTCGGGAAGAACTAAAATTAATTCGAGCGCGAGACTATCATGAGTTAGGTCGGCTCTTAGAAATTGAGTTCATCCTTGATTGTGCGGAACTTTCCGCGGTTGCATCAATGGCACGAAAAGAGAGCAGATGGGGCTGGTATCACTATCGAACAGACTTTCCAGAACGAGATGACGATAATTGGTTGGTTCATGTGGTTCTAGAAAAGGGAGTAACCCCCGGAGAGGTCAAAGCCTCACTAAAACCCGTGGAGAGCATGAAGAGTCCCATTAATAGAGAGTGAGAAGATGCCACTCAAGATAAACGTAAACCTCTGTACAAGTTGTGGGATCTGTGTGGACCGTTGCCCACTTGATATCATCCGGCTAGATGACAGCGGAATCCCGTATATCAAGTACGATGAATGCTGGTATTGTGGAGTCTGTGAGGAGGATTGTCCTGAAAGGGCAGTGACGGTTGAACTACCGTTTTTGGTTAGATAATTTGAGTTCCTATGAACTCTAATGTTCGCCGCCATGGGGATTCCTTTTTTGTCTGTGGAGATGTGACTGTTTTCGCAAGAATGGAAAACGCTTTCCAAATGATCACGAGAGAGGAATTATCCACTATTTTCAGTTCAAGTATACTTAAACTCGTTTCATAGTGGTTATAAGGCCGAAAATTAGCTAATATCATGAATTGCCTTTTCAAATACCTGAAACAATCCACGAAGGCACTTACCCCCAACATCCTCCAATATAACGACGCCGTTACGATAGGAAGTATAACATTTCCTCGAAAAGCGTCTGAGCCGTTGGGTTCGTAAACGTTTTCTAAATTGCTCCTTCGTTTCTCAGGATTTTAATAGCTTCCTCGTTGTATCCTAATTCTCGGAGAACATCTACAGTGTGTTGGCCAAGTAACGGGGGGGGATTTTTTACTTTCCCAGGAGTCTCTGAAAGTTTAATCGGAAATCCAGGAATTTTGATTGTTCCAGCTGTTGGATGATCGACTTCTACAAACATCTGGCGGTGCAGGACTTGTGGGTCAGATACGATTCGATCTACCGTGTTTACCGGCGCACAGGGTAAGCCCGCATCCTGCAACGTTTTTTGCCAATGTTCTCCTTCTTTGGTCAAAAATATCTTACTTAGAATTGACGATAATTCTACTCTATTTTCAACTCTTTTTGGAAGTGTTATGAATCTAGGGTCATCTATGAGTTCTTCAATGTCTAACAATTCACAAAGTTTTGTCCAGTGATTCTGTGTCTGACAACCTATGGTAATGTAGATATCTCTCGTTTTAAAAGCTTGATAGGGGGCAGCTACCGGATGTACGGTTCCTATACGTTTTGGGAGTTCACCCGAAACAAGAAATGATCCCATTGGCTGCCACATCCAACTTATCGCTGAGTCAAATAATGAGACATCAATCATCTGACCTTTCCCTGTTTTTTCACGCGCTAATAAAGCACACAGGATACCTTGTGCAGCGTACATGCCCGTTCCTAAGTCCACAATCGCTACGCCTACTTTCGCGCCTGGGGGACGATCTGGATTTCCTGTAATGGTCATTAGCCCACCCTCTCCCTGAATGATTAGGTCATATCCTGAACGTTCACGATATGGACCAGATTGCCCATAACCTGAGATTCGACAATAGATAATCCGGGGATTTGTATTTTTGATTTTCTCATAGCTAAAACCCAGTTTCTCCATGGTTCCTGGTCTAAAATTCTCTAGGAGAATGTCAGCTTTATATATCAGCTTGGTAAAGATTTCCATACCTTTTTCATTTTTCAAATTCAAAGTTATGCNNAGGAAATAAACTCCCTCTCCTCCCAAGAAAGGCGGTCCCCAAGTTCGTAGTCCATCACCTCGGTTTGGGATTTCGATTTTAATTACTTCAGCTCCCATGTCTGCCAACATCATCGAACAAAAGGGACCCGCTAATGTTTGAGATAAATCAATAATTCTGATGCCAGTTAACGGTTGTTCCATTCCTTTCTCCTCCAAATAAAACCAGTTTAATTAGTTCCTGCTATTGTTTCAAAATAATTCTTCGCATAGCTGGATGATGGTGAGAATGATGTGAGATGGTGAACGACATCAGGTTAGTTAGTGTTGACAGCCTGCATAGTCTTCCTATTCAATAATGATATCAACTCGATCGTATAAGCAAGTTAGCGACTATTGATTCGATACTCTTTATAACAGGCGATTCAGGGGAATAATCAATAAGAGGGATCCCGTGAAGATCCGCTTCGACGGCTTCTCCCTGTCGAGGGATTTTTCCAAGCAAAGGAATGCCTAATTGATCAGCTGCTGTTTTCATAAACTGGGCTTGGTCTTCTGATTCGATTTTATTTGCGACGGCTAGGATCTGACGCACTTGGATTTTGTTGGCTAACTTTGTAATCCTTTCAAGGGTCACTACCGCGCGCTTTGAGGGTTCAAGAACTGCCAAGACTGCATCCATCCCTTCGACAATCCGGCGGCCAAATACCTCAACCCCGGCTTCAAGATCTAACACGACCATTTCGTCCCTTCTCAGAATAAGATGGCGAATCAAGGCTCGGATTAAGGCAAAAGCCGGACACATGCAGCCATCAGTTGATTGAACAGTCCCCATTACTAAAAGGCGTACCCCATCGGGTGCAGGAATGTGTAACTTTTCGATGAGATCCCTAACTTGAGGATTCAGACGAAATGCTGCACCAAATGTCCCAGAGCCCATTCCGGTCCGTTCTTCAATCAGTTCTTGATTTTCTGAGAGAGGAATAATGGTTTTTATAATATCTTCTGGAATGCCTAAGGCTCCTGCCAAACTTGGATTACTATCTGCATCGACTGCCAACACCGAATATGCGTTTTTCCTTGCAAGAATCCGCGAGATTGTAGCTGCCAAGAGAGTTTTACCTGTTCCACCTTTCCCTGTAATTGCAAGTTTCACCTGAAACCCCTCATCTATGGTTTTTCTGCTAATTGATCTTTGTAGAGTTCTTTGATTCAGATATCACGCGAATGTTATGAATTCTTTTAGTTTTTGGATATCTCATTTTGTGGGAGGGATACTTGGAGATGTCATTGATAAACCTCGAAGAGGTTTCTGGAACCATAATCATACAAAATAGAACCTTCTCTGCCAAAGACGTGCTCGGGGCGGTCATCCGAGAATCGGTTCCAGTCGAGATTAGGGAGGGTACTTTGGCTATAGGAATTGAACGCATTTATCCGCTGAATATTGCTAATTCCAGAGAACATCCAATTTCTGATATGCAAGAGTATGCCAATATTGTGCGTGAAATTACCCAAATCAAACAAGAAATAGCGCAAATCAATAAAACAATGCATTTAGGCAAAAAAGAATTGGAACAAAGTGAAGGGGCTGAAGGGAGAAGTCATAACCAATTTTTCGCAGCCAACTCACGTGATCCAAGAATTTTATATAACAACTCCCCTGAGGGACAACGTTCTGTCCCCCAAGTCCCATACCCAGAGGTAGACAATGGAGATTTTTTTGACCTCTTCGGTGAACCAGAGGAAACCAATGCTAGCAGTGGTTTTTTGAAAACACAAAAAAAATGCCAGAAGTGTGGACATATTCTCCTGAATACGGCAAAATTCTGCAATGTTTGTGGCTCCCCCACCAGCGGATTGGCTATCAGTAGCAACATTCGAGGAAGACGAGAGAAGTCTATCCTTTGATAGACCGTTCACGAAGATGACGCTTCTAATTCTTCCCGTAAAGCACTGATACGATTCAAAATTTGAGCGAGATCACGTCTTCGCTTTGCCATGGACTTCTTAAATTCATCTCTAGGAAGTCGACCCTCATAGAACTCGGTCTCTAAGTTTGCAATCGCCTTTTCAACTGCATATTTTCTTGCTTCAAGGGAGACTAGTTCCATGAAGGAATCTTCTGTAGGTTCTTCTACCTCATCTGTCTCGAATTGTGGGGGCGGCATGGGTTGAAGCCACTCAGTTTTTGTTTCATCATTTTGGAGCGCTTCGATATCCTTCGCTTGCGCATTTGTTATTTTAGGAGTGGGTTCAAGGGATTCTGGTGCCTCTTCTATTGATTGAACAATTGCTCTTTTAGATGCTTCAAGTGCCTGAATAAGGGTTTTCACTGTATCTTTGACTTCTCGGAGTTCATCTCTCAATGCTTCTACTTCATCTCCCTTTACAACCGGTGGTGGCATAGCAGAGAGAAGAAGTTCTTTACCCAAGGTGATAAGGCTAAAGACGCCATCAACAAGAGGTTTGACTTCTCTAAACCATGGACCTAGGGCGTTCCAGGCAATAACATTCTCCCGTACATCTTCTAATTTGTTTATAAAGGATTTTGTATCTTCCATTCGACTTGTATGCGCTTTAAGGGTCGAAAACAGACTCAAAAGCATCACTCGGATCTCAGCTTCTTGTTCAGGAGTAAGATCGCCTTGCATGAGTTGTCTGTAATATTCCTCCATGGCATTCAGTGCTTCTTCGAAAGAATTTGAAGACATGTCTCAGGTACTCCTGTTTCCACTTGAGTTTACAACTTATTATATCCTCTCGTATGATTTATTAAATACGTTATGACGAGCCCATGGTAAGGTATTGTATGGTATCGCATCTACTAGAATCCATCAGGGTTGAAAAGTAATGGTTACGAATGAATGGAGTTTTCACGGCGTCCCTTACTGCTAGATTCCGCTCTGAATTTCTCTCCATTCTCTATAAATCGCAGGAAAATCTGCTTGAGCAAAAATTTTTTCTATTCCAATCTCCCGAGCCAATTGTTCAATGGAGAAGATTTCCTCTTCAGTACTCTGTTTCACACCCCAAATGAAAAGGCTTAATTTCCTTCCAGTTCGCTTAATTTCTTTGGCAAATGCCAGTTGATTCACCACTTTGCGATAGGTGGCACTACCTTCTTCCGGATAAACTGGATCAAAAGGCATCAAATGGAAGAGCAAGTGTCCTGAGATGTCAGAGAGTAGGGGGATATTTTGCCCAAAATGAGGTCTTGTTCCATCGAGAAAATCGGTTTTTGAATCAAAATCGATGGAGACTATGGTTTCGACGTCGCTTTTTTCCTCTTTGACTGCGGATACAATTTCTGAAATCACCTGAGTGATTTTTTCTTCACGCCAAGTTAAAAATTTCTTATAAAGATCTGGATCTCGATTGATAGATTCCAAAACAAAGTCAAATTCGATTCCTGCGAGCTCCGCAAATTCTCGGCGGCACCTCTTGCAAAAACAGAACTCTTGCCGGGGATACATCGGTTTCGAGAGAACAATTCCAACAATAGGATGCCTTACAACCTCTCTAGCGGTTGATACTAGATGTTTCCAATATGCATTTTGGGATGGGCAAACAAATTCTTTGACCTCGACTCCTCCACTTTTCACAATCGTATAACGAGGATCTTTCGCAAAATATCTATCTGAGAAGACTGAAAAGATCGCATACACTTTAATTCCAACTTCTGTAGCAATATTTGCGAAGTCGGAGAAGAAACTCCCGAATTTTTCATCGTTTGGGGCAACACTACTCCGATAAAGGGTTGTCCCGAGCCAATGCTTTGCTGGAATTGCTATTTCGTCTGTACTTCCTCCATACTTTGCAATAAACTCATCTGGTGATTCAGGCATTCCTGCAGAATAAGGATCGATGGTCAGAACCCAGCCCTTGATCAGCAACGGGCGAATTACATCCTCATTTTCCAATCGGTTCACCCTATTTAGGTCTATATGTAGCATCATTTAAAGTTCTGAAGTTTCTCATTATTTTCAGTCAAAAAAGGGTTTCGTTTCAAAAAAAACCGGGCATAAATTAGCTTCTTTCGGGAAATATGTACAGCTCTGAAGAAATACAATGTGGATAGGTCTACTACATATTCAACACATCAGTCCACATTTGTCAAGGCTTTAAATCTAGGATTCATACCAAGGCAATGAAGTTAAATAAGAGAGATTAAGATTTTAAAAAACAGAATCAGGAGGGATTTCTTGTCTGTTAAAGCGGTGACAGAAGTCGAGAACACGATAAGAGAAATAAGGGATGAAATTGGCTTTTCTGAGTAAAGAAGAAAATCGAGTCAAAACAAGGTGGCATACGAAGAGTTTATAGGGCCACCGAAAAAGGTGAGAAGGTTCTCAGAGAAGACGTGGAGTTCATTTTTCACCTACTAAAAAGAAAAGGTCCTGGATGACTCTTTCTATAGGAATATTGTCCCTATTGAATAAATTTTGGCTCTTGATTCGGAACATGATCTTAGTTCCTCAGAAACAGATGAGATTGCGGAATACTTAGATCATATATAGAAGTGTGATTTACTGGATGGCTTCTAGACCCTATAAGGTGTTGTGTTAACTACTATGATTACTTCAGTTTTCAAGTCTTTGCGTGTGTGGAATCGCCAAGCCCGAAACTGGAAGATCATCTCTATAAGATCATTTCTTAACAGATTTTTTGAGAATCTCACTATCGGTTACCAAAGCGTATATATCAGTCTGTTGGGAGCTGACCCCATTCAATTAGGCTAAGTGAATAGTGTCTCCAATATTTCTGGGAGCTTGATCTCTACCCCCTTGGGCTGGTTTCAGGATAAATTTAATTTAAAGAATATTTTTCTTAGTGGTGTGGCGTTATCTTTGATAGTTACCGCCTTATTTGGGATCGCAACAAATTGGATCATGATTATTCCTGCCATGCTGCTCTACTCCGTAGCCCTGAACGTTGGGTCTTGTCTGACCATCTGTGACATTTCTGTAAAAGATGAAGACCGGTCCACCTGTAAAGGTGTCTGTGATGGGCTTTTTCAGATCCCGTCCCTGTTTGCCCCGCTTATAGCAGCTTTTGTCATTACTGCATTTGGTGGCGTTAGTGTGAAAGGTATCCGCCCGTTATATTGGATCCAGTTTATTGGTAGTTTAATATTATTCCTGATTTTGATGGTTTCATTAACAAAGATTAAACGTCATCACGTAAGACAAAGCAGGGCTTCCTAGCAGACTATCAAGAGGTATTTAAGAATGGAAACGGCTTGAAACGCTGGATGCTGTTTTCATTAGTCAACATTTTCACTTTAAATATGCTAACGCCGTTCACGCTCCTCTACGCTTATGAGGTAAAAGGAGCTAATCAATACATTTTAGGTGGTATGTTGACTGCTGGTTTGTTAACTATCGTCATTTTATCACCCTACTTTGGAACTCTTGCTGATAAAATCGGTAGAAAAAAGGTAGCGTTTTTGCTGGAGCCCCTCTACCTGGCATCTTTGCTGCTTTTAGTCTTTGCGCCGTCCTCCTTGTTTCTTCTTGTCTCAGCCCTGTTAAATGGATTCAATATGCTCAGGAGTTTTGTGTGTTTCACACCTCTGCAGGTTGAACTTGTTCCAATCGAATATCGGGGGCGCTGGCGGGGATTTCTGGGCTTTTTAACTGGCTTAATCTCCATCCCAGCTCCATTCATCGGGGGTTTGATTTGGAACACCTTAGGACCCTCGTTTTTAATCCTCTCACCGATCATCATTGATTTACTCCTCCGGATGCCCCTCTTGTCCACGATCCCTGAACAAAAATCCCATGCCTGATAAGGCCCATCCTTCTTGATCCTCTTTCTTAGGGTGCATAGTGGCCTTCATCGCTTGTGACATGCTCGAACCCTCACCGGGTATGCTTAAAGAAGCCTTCAATTTTTTTAGTATAATCAGGGTCTAGCTCATGTTGCTTTGCTCCCATGAACATCTGTTCTACGTAACTTTTCGCATGGGGGAACGGTCCCATGGGATCTACCACTTGATAGAGGTCTGCTCGCTGCCACCCATTCCCCCAAGGACGAGGAAGGCTTCCCGTTTGTATAAACCCTGGGCACGCTCTCTAGTATATCTAACTCCAACAGCTTTTTCACTAGTATTTTATAGATGACACCATGGACGAGTTCCCCCGGCACATTAATTATGGAACTTATTGATAAACACTTGGTGGTGTGGTTGTGAACCTTTTTTGCCTTTACAGAGACTCACGCGCTAAAAAGGTGCATCAAAAGAAAGAATCGAGCGAGACAATGCGTTGCATCTCAGAGAACGGGATACCCATGGCGTCGAGAATCTGAGTGAACGTAGTTTCCACATAATCTTTGTAACGGCCTACGTCAATCGAAACCTCATTCCTGCGACTTCCTTCTATTGGAAGAACTCCCTCGCCACCACTAGTTTTCACATATGAGATAATAGTACCGGGTGGGACAACTGTATCCCGCGCTCTTATCTCATTGTCTGGTAAAGGAACGCCTTTATCACGTAGATGTTTGATTCTGCGAATTGCCAGCAGATTGCCGGCTTTGGCATGTTGGGGAGTAGTTTTATGATATTTAGACAGGGGTTTTGAGAGTTGTACACGAAAAGCTAGATCATCAAGGGACAATTCACCTTTTTCAAGCATTCTGTAACTCTTTTTGACCACTTCTCGAATCTGTTCTTTGGCGTCGAGGAATTCCGCTTCGGTTTGGACCGCACTAAGGATTTGCGTCACCCGTGCAAAAGCTTCCTTTACGAATTGGGGAGTATTCCGTTTTTTCGCGATCAAGCCTTTAATATCGACACTACCATCATCGAACACGCCTAAATAGTTCTTCTTGCGGTCACTAAGAGCCACATAACGATACACTTTATCAACATCGAGAGGGATTTTAAGCTCGTCTATACTCCACTGAATCAACTGCTTAATTTGTTCGGGGCTAGGATCTTTAATGAACACGCTATCAGTGTCTCCATAGAGGATTTCGACACCAATATCTTGCGCTTTATCGATAGTCTGCATAATAGCAGCGCGGCCTACGGCTGTGGTACTTTCTGCAACAGCCGGGCAATAGAGAGCAAAATGAGCAGCGCCAAAAGCGCCATAACTTGCATTGATGAGCACTTTCAGGGCTTTTTCAACCACTTGGAAGAGGTTCCGGCGGGTAGAAGGAATTTTTTGGTTTTTTGACTCTTTTTTAAACCATAAGACCCGTATATCCCGGAGGAATCCCACCAACAACGAGGTCAGACCTGATTTCTTGGTGCAAACCCAGTGAGGGGTATCGGGTATAAGATTGGTTTGACATTTGGTATGAGAACAATTGATGGTCTCATAACTGAGGTTTGTTACTTTGATAATGGAAGGATAGAGACTTGCAAAGTCTAGGACGACCGTCTTAAAGTGGATACCCGCTTTTGGAGGAACGACAAGAGCGCCTTTGTACTTTTTCCCTTTAATGATAGCTTTTGTGACCGCTTCTCCTTCTCGCCGGACTTCCTCGGGCAAGGGGATCAGATAATTCCTCTTCCGGTGTTCGTAATAGAAGAGGTTTTCAATCCATTTGGACACACCAGTGCGAGTCAGATCTTCTAGAGGGAGTTTCACAATTCGTGAGAGGAGCATCATCAGATTCCAAGCCAGATTATTATCAAAGGTCGTAAGGTTCATTGTAAGCTCGGCATCACGGAGGTTGTATGCAACGAGGTCATAGAGGTCAAGTTCATTGGGAAGGACATCCAATTCAATTTTACCCATACCTAGCAGCGCTTGCGAGACAGCATCTAAGGAGACATCTTTGTATTTCGTGCTAAAAGCGTAAATTCGTATGGAAGCATTGAAGAAAAAGCGGTACAAGTCAATATGGATCCCTTTCTTTACGTACACCTGATCTCTCCCCAGAGAGAGGGGAATATCCTTTTCTTGGAAGCCTAATCGCTTTGCTCGATTGTAGAGATACAAGAAATCAAACCGATCTCCATTAAAGGTTAAGAGAACTGGATATTCATACATTTTTGCAAAAAGGAGCCGTAAAAGGGCATCTTCTTTTTCCTCCTCGAAAAACGCACAATGCACCCCTTTAAGGAGAGTTTCAGATCGGGCGCCCTCTTGGATTCCTTTTCTTCGAAGTAAGAACACATATCGCTCGTCGTCACTCCCAACAAGTGCAACTGAAATGATTGGATGCTCTGCTTGATTAGGATCAGGCAGAGTATCCGCTGAAGGACTTGTTATTTCTATATCTATTGCTGCCCGTTTAATATTAGGGACAGGTGTAACAAACAGAGGTAAATATTCATTCAAAACCGCTGATAATTCTTTCCTAATTTCTGTTTCTCCTTTCAATGCTGCACTGATCTTTTTCTGCGTCTCACGATCTGTTTCAAGAGTAGGACGTTCAATTTCACCATTTATTAATCGATATGGCATACTAGGGATGAGTTGAAAATCATAAATATAGTTAAGATGATAGCGAATTTTCGCTTCCCAAGCTCTAGGGAGAATCTCCCGGACGCTATTCCGCGTTCCTCCAATAGCCAAAGGATCAGTAGCCTCAATTTTTGAAAACGTTCTTTTTTGTTCAGAGATTAGATCAAATCGTTCGATAGTTTGAATTGGTTTGAAAATTCTTTCGTTGGTTTTAATCGCCTTGAACTCCATAATTCTCTCAGGGGGAAGATCCGACAAGCAATATGAATGATGATTGTATGGGTCAGGGATTTCAACGATACTAGCAGTTCTGTCGTTGTAAAACTGCATTAATGCCTTTTGGAGTTTCCCATCATATTGAACCCCAATTAGATGAAACTGTTCTTTATCTTTGGAGATTGATATGAAAGACTCCCTCAATTTAGTCCCTTCTTTGGGACTTGTGGCTTTTTTGGAGGCGCTTTTTTGAAGTGCTTTTTTTGCTTGTTTTTCTTGTTTCGATGACTTGGATAAAAAGGCATCAAGCGGAATATCCATTTCTTAACTTCCTGGATTTCTCATTCTGTTCAATATAGAGCTAACCAAATAAGTTTTGCCTAGTAAGATGAAAAGTTGAAATTAAGAAGTTTTGGTGGGGATTTTCCCACAGCCGTTGCTTAGTTTCTAGATTGTAAGTAATTAGACCTGTTTATTTCAATTTAAAAAAGAGTATAGCAGTCTTTCAGGATACCCTCCCACAGAGAAGGCAATTTGTCGAGTTCCTCTTCAATAATGGCTTCCACATCATTTTTGGCCACATTGAACTGTGATTCATTTTCCAAGATTAATTCTACATTAGCAAGTTGCGGCTCAGTAATCGGTTGGCCAATCTGAGAGAGTAAGTAGACGTTTGCCTCTATTGGGTGAATTTCTGCATTGATCCTCTTCGCGATGACTTGGGCGGCTACATTTAGGAGCTTCCCCGTGTGATTAATGGGGTTCTTGCCACAAGCAGCCTCAAGACTTTGTGGACGGTAGGGAGTGATTAAGCCAGTCGTTCGGTTGCCGCGGCCGACTTGACCGTCATCACCGTGTTCAGCCGAGGTTCCCGTCAATGTCAGATAGTAACTGTCCTTCTCGGGATTGTCACCGGTATTTATATCAATAGTAACATTCTTTGGAGTCGTTTTTGCAACTAAGTCAGCAATCTGATTACGTACTTCATTGTGAATATTTTGATAGTGTTCTTTGTCCGGGATTAACGATGCGNNTCATTTTCAAGGCGGGAAGCCATGACTTTGATATCTTCCCCTACTTCAGGTAATTTCTCCTTGAATTGTTTGCTATTTAACAACCTCTCGGTCTCTAAGACGAGTTGTTCGGTTTCTGTAAGTGGGGCAAAAGCTGTCCCAAAGCTTGTATCATTCGCCAAAGGAACGGCTTCATTTTCATCGAAGACTGCTTGCAAATCGATACTACCCGAGCGGATTTTTGAATCAACAACAATGTGTTTGGATGGATCTAGGAATCTCATATGACTTTTAATCCATTGCTGAGTCGAATCCAATGCTAATGAGCCGACAGGTATTCGTTCAATCTTTTTTCCGCTCATAAGCTCCATTGTGGCACGTCCAACAATTAATAAATAGATCGGTTCGAGAAGCCTTCCCCCACCAAACCTTACTTCGACACGTCCCCCAACAAGCACGGCTTTATCCACATTGTGATGATAAATACGGCCGTAGTGTTCTAGATAATAGCGGGAAAGGGCTCGACTCAATTCTTCCGAGGTAGCATCGCATATGGTATCTGGATGTCCAGTCCCTTTTCGTTCTACCATTTCTGTTGGCATTTGGTTTATAGATTGTCGTTTGGATAGAGTAACCATAATGTTTTTCATGGTGCTCCACCATGAATCTTGAATCTATTAATATTAGTGCGGACATTCGGAGGAAGTTATAAATATTTTTACTTGAATAAAATACTTAAAAAAATGCATAAGAGTAATAAAAAAAGTTGTTCTTAGATAACAACTCTGGTATTTTAGTTGTAAACAATGCTTTAGATTATCATTGGAATGCGAGAATGGGAAAAACATCTGAAAATAAGAGTATACCTGTTTTAATTTATTTATTAACTGGATATTAAAAATAGGTTGCTAAATATTCTTTGATAGTACTTAGAAATTCATTATATTCATTTATCCTATCAGATAAAAACATTAACCAATCGAAAAAAGTAAAAGAAGATACCTCAGCACAGCTTGCAAGAGTACTAATTAGAATTCCTACTCGTGTGAAACTGTGTTTAAATGGAATATCCATCCATCTTTCGTATCACGGAACATCCTTTCACAAAACAATCTTCCAAGATATAACATCCAGAAACCGCCCCATGAGACAGCTCATAAAGCAAAGATAAATAACAATTGACAATACATTGAGGACATATCATGAAAAAACGACTCATATTCCTCTATTTGGGCATAATTTTTCTGTCCTTAGGAAACCTTCTTACTGTTTCGAGTATTTTTATTGATGAGCAGGATGAAACAACACAAGAAGAAGTTGAAGCAACTCAAAAGGCAGTTCCACATCCAATTTATCTAAACCAAAATTCTACTATAACCCTCTCAATCACAAATCATAATGACACATCTATAGAGAATATAACCTTCCATCAAAAGATACCTGAAGATCTTGGGTTTGTCGATGCGCTTGGTGGAGCCAATTTCACTACAAAAACTATTGATTATACTTGGGAAGATCCTGTAACCTCCAAACCACTGATTCTGGGAACTAATGAAACCTTAGAATTCTGGTATATAGTTAATGGAACCGAAGAAGGAACTTCTACCTTAAAAGGAACTATTTTTTATAATTTTATAGGAGAAAATCGGACACAAGCAGTCGAAATAAATCCCTTGGAAATTCATGTTCGAAAACTTGCCCCAGGGAACTTGCAAGCGTTCCAAGTGATTACCTCAGGAACAAATACAATAACTCTCGGCGAAAATGCGACAATAGAGCTTGTTCTTAGGAATTTTCATAATTTCACCCTATACAATGTTTCATATGTCCAAGAGTTCCCAAAAGAAGGGATCGAGCTCCTTAATGCCTCTGGAGGCTTGATAGAGAAAACTGTTAGGGAAAATATCACAGAGAAGTTTATTAACTATACATGGTCAACCCCCTTTGCTATTAATGAAACCATCCGATTCCAATACATCGTGAATAGTAGCATGAATGGAACCTATACAATCCCTAAAGGGACGGTAGAGTATCATATTCTTGTTGAAACTGAACCAAGAACAGTTGAAATAAACTCCTTGCCCATCGAGGTTAGCTCAACGCCATACATTTTACCCCGTCCTCCCGAAGGGACTCGGGAGCTCAGCCAACTCCTAGTAGCTGCTGTTATCATTGTGCCTGTTACCTTTTTTATGCTTGGAGTCATAGTCACACGGGGAAAACCGCTCCAAAGACCTAAGAAGAAAAAGAAACGCAAGTGACCTTAAAGAACTGTTTATTACTTTTGAACCCTTCGCCTAAAAGGCAGCCAGTTGGGGCGTCTTATTCATACCTAAAGATGCTGCTTTCGCAAAAACCTTTTCCACATTGTACCCGGTTTTTGCGGACGTTTCAAAATAAGGAACCCCTATCTTTCGGGCAAGAATTGACGCCTCGGAATGATCGACTTCTCTTTTCGTTTTTTGATCGCTTTTATTCCCTACAAGGACAAGGGAGATTTGTCCTACGCACTTTTGAAGTTCACGCAGCCAATGTTTTACATCATAGAACGATCCTCTATCTGTCAAACTAAATACGACCACAGCTGATTTTGTCCCGGCATAAAATGCGGGGCGGACGCACTTGAAATGAGGCTGACCCGCCAAGTCGTACAAGAGTAACTTAAGCGCTGATCCATTGATTTGTAACCAATGGGTCAAAATGGAAACACCCACAGTCATATCATAAGATGCGGAAATTCGTTCCCCCATAAGATGATTACAAAGAGATGTTTTTCCTACCCTGCCATTACCCACGATTGAACATTTCACGATTGGATAGGTCAATAGCTTTTCCCCCAAACATGGGACAATCTTCAAGAGGGTTATAAGGAATGCTAGGATCTAAAACAATACCGTCATGTTCGCTTCAAAATACAGGGATGACACAGATTGCCTCCCCTCTAAAAAAACGTTTATAATACGAGAAACTCAATATCCTTATATAGTTAATCATTTTTAATAGCAGTTAAGTCATATTTTAGGGGAATAAGCCAATATTTAGACGTCTCTGGACCTAAAGGATTTTAAACGGATTTTATGAATCGGCCCGGGGAATAGAATCTGATCACAGATGTTTTCTTGCTGCAAGAAGTAGAATTGCTGCGATAAGTCCCCTTTCTTCGTCTTGGTTTGCTTCTTTACCCCCTTCCTTTTTCAATAGATCACACATTGCTTTCCAAGTAGTTATAGCGGAGGAAGTTCCTAAGAGAGCTAAGATAGCCGCGATAAGTCCTCTGGTTTCCTCACGCCGTACTTCCTTGGTATTCTTTGCTTCTAGTTTTAGAAGATCGCAAATCTCTTTCCACTTCATGAAGGAAGATATTTCCGGCCGGTCTGACATAAAATCGCCTACCTTCAAAGAACGCTGCTCTAATTAACTTGCTTAGTTCCTCGAAAATTTGAGGGTTTATGATCCTTTTTAGAATTTCGCATCAAATTATCTCCTTTACATGCATCTATCCCCTTTTAATCTTAAGAATCAGAGATGTTTAGTAATTCTTTCACTGTTGAAAGTGCTTTTTTAACCCAAAAGAATGGAACATCGAAAATTTTGCTATCCAAATGATTTACATTATAAATGACTGAATTTCGAAGTGTAGAGTGATACTGTTTTTCTCTAAACCTCCTCCATAAGCTTAATTGATGATTAATTTAAAAATTCAACAGAGGTGAGAAATCCACTTTCCTTCAACCACTCATATTTGGGGTCTTCAGCGGATATATGAGATGAAGAATGATAGGATGATGTTTAATAGAAACACTATTTCAATAATACAATATCTACCTCAAATGTCTTTGGAAAGAAAAGAATAGATGCCAAAAATTAAAAGAGCTGCGACTTAAAAAGAANNAAGAAGCGTAAGGGTTTGCGATGCTAACGATGGAGGAGTTTTACGATAGGCTGAGTATTGAAGCTGACGAATTAATAAAAGAAGAACCCACATTTCAGACAGTCGAGGGGAATTTAACAATGTGGCAGGGCTATATTTTAGGGCCACAAGGTTGCTATGATGAGGGAGTATTCAGAATAGATATTAAAATACCACGAGAATATCCATTTCTTCCTCCACGAGTGCGGATGTTGACACCAATTTGGCACCCAAATATTCGTGATGATGGACGAGTTTGCGTAGGGTTGCTTGGGAAGGATTGGACCCCAGCAAACACTCTTGTTGAAATTGTAGAGGTTCTCCGATTTTTATTGGATAATCCAAACCCGAATGATCCTTTAAATCCTGCCGCGGCTAGAGAATTCAAGCATAACTTTTCGAAATTCTGTAAAAAAGCGAAAGAATTCGTCATAAGATATGCCACATGGGAGCATGTGCATTACTGAATCTGAAAAAAGTAATTTGTGTGACAGCTATAAAACGTATTTTAAATTACTTTTTTAACATTAGAATCTCCTAATATTCATGTTCCGCTATTTAAAGGTGTCATTCTCCTAAGAAAGATCAACTATTCCAGTAATTGATAGAAATTATACAAGAATCGTACTTTACTCTCTTATTCCAACGCTTAAATAGTACCCAGCTGTTGCAGCACCCAGCGAGTATCGAAAGTTTCCCAATATTCCACAATTTTATGATCGACCAAACAGTAAATGATAATCCATTCACACTCACCAGTTTCTCAGTTGGTGGGATATACATGAACGTGCCATGATGCGTGCCACGCAGACACCAGCGTGCCAAACGACATTATAAGTTACCATATTTAGTAATAGCACTGGGAGTTTCTTCAATGAACACCGAAAAGCTCTTTCCTGGTAGATAGGGCGTAAATGCACTCCAGAAATAGAAGGCAAGAAGCTCACTTGTAACTGCTTCGATGTCTAAGAGGAAACAATCCTCAAGTGGGAACATATAAAATTTATTCATGGCTTTGATCTTAACAGATTTCTCAGTGATTGTTATCTCGATAAAAGGAGAACGGAGCGGAATTAGAATCTTGTGATCCAAAAGTACGCATTCCTCTCTAATCAGCTTCTTTAATTGGATAAAATCGATGAGCATCGCATTCTCCCGGATTTGTCCCGCAATTTGAAGCGATACATAGTAATTATGTCCATGTAAGTACCCACATTTTTCATGATCTATGAGGAAATGGGCACTACTAAACCTTAAGGAGGGGTGTGCTATTCTGATTTCATACACCGGTTTGTTCGAGTCGTTTTTTTGTGAAATACCAGAAGGTTTTGATTTTCCTTCTTGTTCGTTAAGTGAACTTGATCGTTCATGCATTTTTTTTAAGCCCCTCAAGTAGATCTTTTAACAAGATTACCTCCTCTGCGAACGCATCATGCTGGTGGACACTTTCTTGATTGATTTGCTTAGCTGTGATTAGAGTGTCCTCAGGGAGGATACCTTTAAATTTTTCAGCGAATTGTTTAAGCATTGATCTTACACTATCCTCGACGAATCTTGGATGTGATATGGCTTGNNTCGCTTTAAAATTTCAAAGACCGGTGCAGACATGGCATTTTCTACAATCTTAATTAAGTCGTCCGCATCGACTCGTGCATCTAGTCGTGTTTCTACCGAAAGGGACCCGATTCCACGTTGCAGATGAGTTGCGAGAGGGATACTCTCCAAAATTTCGTTGATTAGGCCCATATCCAGCCCTTTTTCTTGAAGAAGGGTTCTCGTATAGTCTTTGATCAACTCTTTCCCACAAGGACACGCTGTGATTCCGGTCACGGTTACTCCGATGGTTTTTGTACCCACAATCGCTTCTGGTGTATTTTCCAACTCGGCTCTTGCGAAGATCTTATGGATTGCTTGGACTTCTCTTCCACTCACTGGCGTTTTACGAGACAAAGGATAGTCTGCCTGTAGATTAACTTCCGCACGTGTGGCTTTATCCTGAATATTTAGGATTCTCTTCGCTATATCAAGAGCCAGCAGCTCCATATCCACATAACCGGACTTAGTCGCCTTCTCAATGATCTCATCAATGACTTCCATATTCCGCGACATGTGACTACCCCGAAAATCTGGGGTTAAATCAACATATACGTCAATAGTAACATTTAGAACGCCATTATTATTGTTTGAAACGCGTCTAATTTGTTTCTTCACCCCTCTGACGCCAACCCTTTTTAGTCTTAGAGATACTGCAGGTTGTTCTGATTGTTTATCTGGCAGGGTCACCATAAAATCACAGTGAAAACTCTCGCTTCAAAATTTTAAAGCATACTTTCAATGCACCTCTCACATATTCCGCTTAGGTCAGGATATCTTGAGATTTAAACAGACCGTTTCCAGGTACGCCATCACCCAGGGGATTTTATAAAAACGGCTGAAATCTCCCCCCTATCATTTTCTTGACAGTTAATGAGGGAATTCATCAGTTGAATTTTTACATGAAAAAAGTAGAATACTGGATCTCGATTATGGAATATGAAATGAATCGAAACTAAATTATAACGTATTAATCACTATGTACATAAAAAATAAATGTTTATCCAACCACTTTTGGATTTTACTCTGCTGAGGTATACTCCCAAAGTCTGTAAGGCATTAATTTTTCTGTCTCCCTTCATTTAAATGATATAACACTCTTGTCTCAGTAAAAAGATACTCAATGGACAGTAAATACAGTATTTAGCCCTTTCCTTTTATATAGTTCCCTGATCTCTTACTTTAGACAATTAAAATTTAAAAAAAAACGGAATTGCGCTATCGTGTTCTTAAGGTTGATTCTCCATACTCATTATCATTTGTCAATGATAAATTCAGTTTTTTTGNNAAAAAAGAGCGAAATATTACATCCCTTTTGATAACCTCTTGACACCAAATAGCGCTCATTCCGGTTTTTTAGCAAACAATGGAATATCCTATTGATCTCTGTAATATATTCAAAATAAAAGCTGAAATCTTCCTTATCAAATACCATCATCTGATGTCCTCCTTTCTTGAGTAAGGAACTTTTAGTTAGAAATATAATAGCTGATACAAATGGTTTTTCTCCCTCTAAATCAACTTCGTCTTGTTTAGAACTTCGTTCTAAATCAATATCTTCAACTTCGTCTGGAAAGATAAGTCGATATCCATGTTTAGATGAGTTATATAACTCCTTCATTTTGATATATTCCTCTCCTATGTCACGCAAAGTTACCTTAAGATAGAATAGGGAGTCCTCCAACAATTCTTTTCCTTCCTTGGATTGGCCATCGATATTGGGGTAACCCATTATGCGTGCTAGATCCTCATTACTCATATGAGTGATATTTTGATAGAAATTTACTACATCACTGACGTTATATTCAACTAATTTCAATGTATACCCATGGAAATTTTCGTATTTATCCCCAATAATTTGAGCAGCGATAAGATGGGCACCAAGAGTCTCAGCTAATTGGCAGTATTTATTAATAATCTCTAACCTTAG
>JABAOC010004989.1_pt1 | contig 33698 bp, 37 predicted proteins | sample 7062161 | NCBI WGS metagenome assembly JABAOC01 (sample SAMN14538625, study PRJNA623070) | marine sediment metagenome | biome: marine biome [ENVO:00000428]; feature: marine pelagic biome [ENVO:01000023]; material: deep marine sediment [ENVO:00002113] | place: India: Gulf of Khambhat ... | reverse complement strand
TCATCAAGATGCATAACGAGGACAAAATTATCATCCCAAACTCCTTCGGTGTTGTTGCCTTCACCAACAACCGTGTTGTTCTTGTAGTAAACCGAGATGTTCACTCCCGCTGCCGGAAGAGAGGGGATCCTCACCCACACATGCGCACGGTCGCTCGTCGTGTAGTTCTCGATTTCGTAATCCAGCGAGTCCCCTCCATTCCTGCACGCCTCGCTGTAGAAACGGATGTCTTGGAAGTTGGAAAGCATGTCTTCATCATGCGTGAGGTTGATGTACGCGGGGAAGTTCGTTAGTGTCGAGGAACCGGCGTTTGAAATCGTTATGTTCATACAGCGGTCAAAGGATGTGTTCGCCCACGCGAGTATTTCATATTCCTCCTCCTCGACCTCCCCACACTGAATTCCTGTTTTCGTACCGGGTGTGTTAGTCACATTGTTTATCACAGCGCTGTAAACATCAATCCTAGTCAAATCATCCCTTATCAACTTGCCCGTCCCCCTTAACCTGTATTCCAAGTCTTCCGGATTCATTGATCCATTCTCAAGAATAAGGGAAGCCGCTCCCGCAACAACAGCAGCGCTTGCGGATGTTCCGCTGCCCGTTTCCGAACCTCCTCCCATCCTTGTAGAGACAATCCCTGCACCAGGAGCCAGCAGATCCAATAGCGGATCAACATTGGTGAACCCCGCTATATTATCATTGTTATCCGTGGCTCCCACAGAAGTCACGCCCGACCCGCAGGCAGGAGCCTTCAGATACGCTCCCCCATCGTTCCCTGAGGCGGCAACAGCCAAGATTCCTTGCGAAACAGCGAGGTTGGACTCGTTCGCAACCAGGTTCGAATCGCAGTAGCAGTTATCATACTCACCCCCGCCAAAGGCCATCAGAATAACCGAGATGTTGTAAACATCCTTATTCCTCACACAATAATCTATTCCTTCAATAACATCCGATTCATACCCAATCCCGTCACTCCCGAAAGCCTTAACCGATATTATCCCGACATCAGGGGCTACCCCTTTCACTATACCTGAAACGTACGTCCCGTGACCGTGGTCATCCATGGGATCGTCATCAGTATTGACGAAGTCATGCCCTCCCAAATAGTTGCCTGAAAGTTCCAAATGAGTGTAATCGATCCCGGTGTCTATCACGCAGACGGTCTGTCCCTTCCCTGTGAAACCGGAATCCCAGGCCAAATCCGCCCTCACTTTCGGAACAACATCCTCAATCATCAACGATAACGGATGGTCGATCTGTATGAACTCGATATCATCCTTAGCCAATCTCCTTATCATGTTGACCACCTTCTGTTCATCAACAACAGCAGAAATAAAGTTCTTGAACTCCTTTCCCTTAAAAATCCTCCCGACAAACGATTTCTTCGATACGTTCCTGAGCTTGATTATAACCCTTGCCTGCCTCCCTTTCGAAATCTCGTCCGCAACCTCTTCCTTTACGAATTTTATATCCATCGACTTGATTAAATCCGCCAATTTTTCACAGCTATCATCAAACCCGTCACAATCCTCATCAATCCCGTTCCCGCATATCTCCTCCATCCCGGGATTAATCTCAAAATCGCTGTCATCACAATCCAAATCCGGTTCGCACGTGTCATACCCATCATTATCCCTGTCCTCGCAGAAACATATAGGCTCCTCCATGTCCACCAGACCATCGCAGTTGTTGTCCTTCCCGTCATCACACACCTCATTCATACCAGGATTCACCTCAGAATCCCCATCATCACAGTCGATATCCGGTTGACAGATATCATACCCGTCCCCGTCGTTATCTTTGCAGAAACATATAGGCTCCTCCATGTCCACCAGACCATCGCAGTTGTTGTCCTTCCCGTCATCACAAACCTCCTCCATCCCCGGATTAATCTCAAAATCGCTGTCATCGCAGTCCATTTGTTCTCCGCAGGTCTTATACCCGTCCCCGTCCATATCGAAATCCTCATCCACCATCCCATCGCAGTCATCATCCCTTCCATTACACAATTCCTCTGCCCCGTGATAGACCTCAGGGTTCTCCGGTTCACAATCCTCAGTATCCAAATCCCCGTCCATGTCCGTGTCATTAACCTCCGGCGGGGGCGGAGGCGGAACAACAATAGGCGAAACCGTCACGTTCTTGCTGGATTCTTTCAGGACAGTGTCATTGTAAATCAGCTTTACGCTCAGGACGTATTCACCAGTTTCCTCGGGAGCTGTTAAGTTCAGGCTCTCCAGCCCAAGGGAGAAATACCTTTCCTGGTCGCTAACGAAACCCCTTCCGATGCCCTCCACAGTTTCGAAGTAATCCGTGGTTGCAATGACGGAACCGTTCTCCGCCCTTATTGTAACAAGATCATCGTTGATGGTCTCATTCCCTGTCCTGACAGAGCCGTTAACCAGAGAAACGTTATAAAAGCTCGAATTGGACTGGTTGATCAAATCCCTGATGTTGGTGATGTAGGAATATTCGAAGTTGCACGAACCGTTCAAGACCAATTCTTCAGTCAGGACATAATTCACGTTTTCATTGAAAACCGTTTCGTTCTCAATGACAGTGATGTTAACGGTCTGGTTTGCCATCTCGTTGAAAACAGTTCTGTTCACAACATTCGTAACGTTGTAAGTAACGAGGACAATTTCCTCACCATAGGCATGCAATACGAAAGAAAAATGAACTTCAGGATAAACCGGCTTTTCACCAATTATTCCGAAACCTTCTCCCTCCCCTGTGAGATCGGATCCAGAAACATAATATTCCCCTGACCCAAAATCTATCTCTCCACCTGCCCCGGATAGGAACCCAGAAAGATTCATGAGAACGACCTGTTCTCCCATGGAAACCTCCATCCTTGAATCCTCCGGATAGAGTTCTTCGGAATGGAAAGTCAGGTTTATTTCCCCTTTGATAGTTTCTCCCGGGAGGTATGTATCAGGGCCTCCCAGGGTTATGTAACCTACAAGCACCCCCCTGAAGAAAAACAAACTAACAGCGACCAGAATTATGATAAAAACAGAGGCAAGAAATCTGTTATCGGCAAGGTGGAATTTCCTTTCGCCTTTAAGTTCCCTTTCCCTTTTCAGGGCCTCTTTCTCGGTTCTGCCCAGATAGATAGTCTTTACCCTACCATTTTCTCGGACCGATGTATAATAGTAAACAGTATCCCTGATCCTCTTCTTATGCATACGTCTTCGAAGTCTAGCGGATTTTCAGGGTGTAGGTTACGCAAGTTTCCAAGACACCTAATAATAATATTGGTCCGTTTTCTATATATATCTATCTGTTATACTTATTATCTGTCATACTTGAGAAGTTATGATGATGGGTTTTTCCTTAACAATTATTGTATGTTCTGCCTGAGCCACAGGTCTCCCTTCCCTTTCCTTGAGAACAGGGTAGCTCTTGACAGAATTTGAAACCTCGAGCTGTTTGAGAGCGAAAGAAACCTTGAAAGGGGAAAGACCTTTCTTCACCAGCCAGCGTTTGCAGAAGGGCAAGCCCCTGTATTCATTGTTCGCTATTTCAAGAATCTTCCTGGCCTCAGGAAGTCTGACGGGCCTGGGCTGGAGTAGGGAGAAGATTTCAATCGGTTCGGATTCCTTGACGTAACCGTTGGTTTCGCAAACAAAGGGCTCGAGAGCTACTACGTCCGATTCTTTCAGTTCATTTTGAGAATCGTTCTTTACGTTCGGAATGTTCGGGGGACCGTGGATTACGTATTGATCCAGGCCGTGCCCCGTGAGGTTAACGATAACCCCGAACCCTGCGGATTCAACGGTCTCGCTTATAGCTCTGCTTATTTCCGAGACCACGATTCCAGGACTTATGGCCTTTATCCCGGATTCCAAAGCGCGTTCAACGGTCTTTATCAGTTCATTCTTTTCAGAACAGTATGTATACGCCATGTCAGCAACGTATCCGTCCACGTGTATCCCCTGGTCTATCTTGACAAGATCGCCCTCCTTGATAGCCATCTCATCGTTCGATTTTGGTGTGTAGTGCGCCGTGATATCATTAATCCCTATGTTGACAGGAAATGCGAGCTTACCTCCAAGTTCAAGTGTCCGCTTCTCTATGAATTCCGCCAGTTCAAAGATCTTCATTCCCGGCTTTATCCTTTGAAGAACTTCCTTTTTAATCTGTTTCGAGATCTCCCCCGCCTTCCTGTATTTCCCGAGTGTTTCGGAATCCATACAATTTATTTAATCAGGTATTTTAAATATTGCGGTCCAGAAAAAATTGTATGTTTATACTATTAAACGGGGTTTTAATAAATTTATAGGTTTATACTATTTTCAAAGGCCCGCCTCTCTGCGAAGAGTTTTCGCTTTATCCGTCCTCTCCCACGTGAAGTCCGGATCGTTTCTTCCGAAATGCCCGTAACATGAAGTATTCCTGAATATCGGTCTAAGGAGGTTCAGTTCCTTTATCATACTTTCCGGGTTCAATTTGAAGTGTTTATGGATGAGTTTGTAGATCTTTTCAGGAGCGATCTTGTTGGTTCCGAAGGTGTCTATGAACAGGGAAAGAGGTTCTGATCCTCCTATAACATACGAAAGTTGAACTTCGCAGCTCTCAGCTAATCTGGCCTTGACTATATTTTTCGCTATGTATCTTGCATAATAAGTCGCTGTTCTGTCTACCTTTGTCGGATCCTTACCTGAAAACGCTCCACCCCCGTGTCCTCCGACGCCGCCGTACGTATCTGCAATTACCTTCCTTCCCGTGCAGCCGGTATCAGCCACAGGCCCTCCGAGGACGAACCTTCCCGTGTTGTTTATGTAGTATTTCGTTCTCCTGTCCAGATATTTACCGCAAACAGGCTTGATAACGTATTTCTTGACATCCTTCCTCAATTTTCCTAGACTCACGTCAGGGTCGTGCTGCGCCGCAACTACAACAGCCTCGATCCTTTTTGGCTTCCTTTTCTCATATTCAACCGTGACCTGCGTTTTCCCGTCAGGCCTAAGGTATTTCAAAACCCCTTTCTTTCTAACATCTGCCAACTTTTTCGCAAGCCTGTGGGCAAGCAAAATGGGCAAGGGCATGAGCTCAGGGGTTTCGTTTGTCGCATACCCTGACATCATTCCCTGATCTCCCGCTCCAAGTTTCTTTTTCTTGTTGACACCCAAAGCGATATCAGGACTCTGCTCATGTATAGATGTGAGAACGCCCACGGATTGATAGTCAAAACCGTATTCAGGTTCCGTATACCCCACGTTTTTCAAAACATCCCTGACGATCTTCTGCACATCAACCCAGGTCTTAGTCGTTATCTCTCCTGTAACGATTATGAATCCCATCCCAGCCATGGTTTCGCAGGCGACCCTTGCGTTCGGATCGTCCTTTATTATCTCGTCAAGAACGGCATCCGAAATCTGATCACAGACTTTGTCCGGGTGACCTTCGGTCATTGCCTCGGACGTGAAAAGGAATTTTCCACTTCTCATTACACCACCTCAGTAATTTTTAATTTAATATTTTAACAAAGGGTATTTATATATATTTATATATCTAACTGTTCAAAATTATAACTGATGGGAATATGATCGTGACTGGAGACTACATCCGGAAGTTAAGAATGGAGAGAGGTCTTTCCCAGACAGAGCTCGCTAGACTTTCGAACATCTCGCAGGCTCACATAGCGAAGATAGAGAGGGGAAGGGTTGACCCGAGACTTTCAACAATTAACAGGATACTGTTCGTTATGAGCAAGAAGGAGAGGGAAATCCACTGCAGAGACATCATGACCAGGGATATAATCTCCGTGAAGCCGAACACATCCGTTGAGAAGATAATCGCGATTATGAGATCTTCCGGGATCTCGCAGATACCAGTTTTCGACGGGAATGATCAGGTGGGAAGTATAAGAGAGACCACAATCCTCCATAATATGGACAAGAACCTACACCGTATCGAGGCGAAGCACATTCTCGATAAACCGTTCCCGGTTGTTGATTCTGAGGATCCTGTGGAAATACTCCCTCCCCTGCTGGACATACACCCGGCGGTCCTTGTCTCGGAAAGAGGTCGAATACGCGGAATAATAACCAAATCCGATCTTCTGGAAATGAAATAGAAAATCTTTAAAAGCTCCTTATCTCTATATATAGCGCCAGGAAGACGAAGGTCTATCTGTCGTATTACGTACGTAGGTCTATCGGTCGTTTGGTGTTCGTTATGGTCTGGAAATTGTTTTCGAAAGAACTGCAGGAGGTGATAAGGGAGAGAGGTTTTGTCAAACCCACCTCCATACAGGATAAGGGAATCCCTCCCATAGTCAATGGTAAAAACACGCTCCTGATCGCCCCGACAGGGATAGGCAAGACCGAAAGCGTTCTATTCCCCGTGTTCGACGAATTTGTCAGGGACAGGGAGAAGGAACAAATCAAACCCATCTCTATCCTCTATATCACTCCCTTGAAGTCTTTGAACCGGGATCTTCTGAAAAGAATCCTCTGGTGGTCTGAGAAGCTGGATTTCGAGGTTAGCGTTCGTCACGGAGACACCTCCCAATACGAGCGATCCATGCAGGTCGCGAACCCGAGCGACATGTTCATCACCACCCCGGAAACCCTGCAGGCTATTCTTGTAGGAAAAAGAATGAGAGAGCATCTGAGAAACGTCAGATGGATCGTGGTCGACGAGATACACGAGCTGGTGGGGAACAAGAGAGGCATTCAGTTATCGGTCGGCCTGGAAAGATTGAAGGAAATTATAAAGGACAAGGACAAAATCCAGATAGTGGGTTTGTCAGCAACAGTCGGCTCTCCCGAGGAAGTAGCGAAATTCCTAACCGCGGGAAAGCCCTGTGAGATCGTAAACACCTTCGAAAAGGGCGATATCGAGATACGGGTGGAATCCCCGAAACCTGAAAAGCAGGATTCTGAGATCTCGCAGAAGGTTTTCGTCGGGATAGAAACCTCCGCCCGCCTGAGAAGGATCGGGGATCTTATACGGAAGAACAAATCAGTCCTCACGTTCACTAACACGCGAGAATTTTCTGAAGTCCTCTCCTCGCGGTTGAAGGCGCTGGGTTCGAACATACCGATAGAAACCCACCACTCCTCCCTCTCGAAAGAAGTCCGGATAGAGGCGGAAGAGAAATTCAAACAGGAAAAGCTGAAATCGCTCGTTTGTACTTCCTCTCTTGAGCTGGGGATAGATATAGGCTCGATAAACCTCGTTCTCCAGTATATGTCGCCCAGGCAGGTGGCGAAACTCCTGCAGAGGGTCGGAAGGTCAGGGCATAAGGTTTCCGAAATCTCGAACGGTATCATAATATCCACGGATTCCGACGATGCCTTCGAGGCTAGCGTGATAGCGAAACTCGGGCTGGAAAAGAAAATCGAACCGACAGAAATCTATTCAAAATCACTTGACATACTCGGCCACCAGATCGTCGGGCTTTCGCTGGAGGAATACAAGATTCCTTTTGACAAGGCATACGAAATAATCAAGAGAGCGTATCCTTTCAGGAATCTGAAAAGAGAGGAGTTTCAAAAGGTGGCCGAACTCATGCAGAAGTTAGGATACATCTGGGTGGGGTCGAAGTTCGATGATTACGTCCCAATTCGAAGAAGAAAGAATGCCTGGCTCTACTACTACCAGAACCTCTCCACAATCCCCGACGTCAGGAACTACAAGATAATCGATGTCGTGACGAACAAGCCTGTGGGTACGCTAGATGCGGAATTCATAGCACTCCACGGAAGGCAGGGAACTTCCTTTATAGTGAAGGGCCAGGCATGGAGGATCCTGGATGTCCGGGAGAAATCCATACTTGCCGAACCCGAGGAGAATATACGGGCAGCGATACCTGCCTGGGAGGGCGAGCTGATCCCCGTTCCCTTCGAGGTCTCCCGGGAGGTAGGGAAGTTACGGAATAAAATATCCGGCATGATAAAAAACAACACCAAGAAGGAAAGGATTATCGAAAAGATCCTTTCTGAATACCCTGTAACAAGGGACGTCGCTAGCAAAATGCTGAAAACGGTTAAAAGACAGGCAAAGTACGGATTCGTTCCTGATCATGAAAACATCCTGATCGAATACTGGGAGGATTACGTCATCCTCCACACCTTGTTCGGCTCGCTCGTGAACGAAACCATTGGAAGGGTTTTGTCGACACTGCTCACGAATAAATTAGGCTCTGTCGGACTGCAAACGGATCCCTACAGGATCATAATAAAACTTCCAGGCTACCAGTGTCGAGACGTTCTCGACACTTTCAAAAATATCGATCCCGAAACCATGCGGGGAATCCTTGAGATCACCCTCCCTCACGGCGAGCTCTTCATGTGGAGGTTCATACATGTCGCGCAGAGACTGGGGATGATAGCAAGGCACGCGGACTACGGGAAGGCGTACATACGGAAGATAATCGATGTTTATCTCAAACTCCCTCCGTATCTGGAAACCCTCAATGAGATCTTCCAGGAAAAGCTGGACGTCGCAAAGGCGAAAGAGGTTTTGAAATCCATAAAATCAGGAAAGATCAAAACCCATTTCAAACCCGGATTATCCCCTCTGGGAGAACACGGTTTAAGCAAACGTTACGAGATCGTAGCTCCGGAAAGACCGGAAAGAGAAATATTCCAAGCTTTCGAGGAACGCCTGCTTTCGACGAAAATGGGACTGATCTGCATGAACTGCGGTGAGCTCCTCTTCTCCAGCAGCATAAAGAATCTGGCAGGCGTTTTGAAATGCAGGAAATGCAGGGCGAAACTTATCGGATACGCTCCTTACGCTTACGTTAAAGAGGCTGAAAAACTCGTGAAGAAATCGCTGAAAGGATCGAAACTCACGAAGGAGGAGGAGAAATACCTGAAGGAGATGCAGGACTCCGCGAGCCTCATCCTCACCCACGGGAAGGACGCGATCCTCACCCTCGCGGGAAGGGGGGTCGGGGTGAAAACAGCGGCAAGGATCCTGAGAAAAGGCGTGACCGGAAAGGATCTCCTGAAGGAAATCCTGGAAGCAGAGAAACAGTTCGCCAGGACCAAAAGGTTCTGGAAGAGGTGATCATTCCTTTTTCCAGTACCACATCGCAACCCTCATCCTGAACCAGGTCTTTCCCTTACCTAATATGTACCCCGCTATCGAAGGACCATAAAAAGCTCCGCAGACATCCCTCACACGTTTTTTGGTTTTGAATTCGAGCAGAACATCGAATATTTTCCTATTGAACCCCTTGCTGAGCATCCATTTATCGAGCCCGTAACAGAAGTCCTTTTTGAGATCAGTCACAAGTTTTCTGATCTCCCAGAACTCCCCGCCGTGGTAGTTGTCAACGAGAATCATATAGCCGCCTTTTCTGATAATTTTCCTTAGCTTTGAAAGGTCCGAAGCCCATCTCTTAGAATGAGCCGGGAAGGACCAAGTTGAAAATATCAGGTCAATGGATTCTTTGGAGAGATTTATTTTCCCATAATCTGATTTTATAATTTTCACGCTCTTGATGTTTTTCTTTTTTATTTTATTTTTCAGGATTTTAAGCATGCCTTTTGACATGTCTACTGCGTAAACCCTTTCAGCGGTTTTCGAGAAAGGAATTGCGTACTTTCCAGTCCCGCAGCCCATGTCCAAAATAACTTTCCCCCTCGGGTTGAAAATTTTGACAGTTTGTTTGAAAATATCATTCCTGTAGTCCTCGGCATTTGCTAACTTTTCATAAACATCCGCCTTTTCTATGTAGAATTTATTCAGATTTTCAAGCCATTCCTTGTTTGAAGGCCGTTTCATCTACCCACCCATCAGATCCTTCACGAACTTCCTCGCGTCGAAAATCTCGATGTCCCCGTATTCCTGGCCGAGACCTATGTAAAGGATCGGCTTCTTGACAGCGTGGCAGGCCGAAAGCATCCCTCCTCCTTTCTCGTTCACATCGACTTTCGTGAATATCATCGCATCCACCCCGACAGCCTCATCGAATTTCTTCGCCTGCTCAACGAGATCGTTCCCTGTCAGTGAATCCATAACGAGGATTTTGAGATCCGGGGTGTTCACCCTCACCACCTTCTTCAGTTCATCCATAAGATCCCGGTTCGCATGCGATCTCCCGGCTGTATCCGCCAGGACGAAATCAACCCCTTTCGATTTCGCGTGCTCCACCGCATCGTAAACGACAGCAGCTGAATCCGCTCCGTACTTGTGTTTTATCACTTTCAAACCGAGCCTGTTGCCGTGGACTTCGAGCTGTTCGATCGAAGCCGCCCGGAACGTATCCCCGGCAGCGAGAACAACCTTGAATTTCTTGCCGGTTAGATATCTCCCCAGTTTCGCGATCGAGGTGGTCTTCCCGGAACCGTTGAAACCGAGGAAAACGATCGAAACAGGCCTTTTGGATTTCACGAGCTTCTCCAGTTCAACCTTTCCCTGATCGAATATCTCAACCAGGATATTCTCCAGCGTTTTTCTTATTTCTTTCTCGATCTCCCCCCTCTTTAATTGTTTGCCTGCGAGATGCTCTTTCATCCTTTCCTTCAGAAAATCGATAGTTTCGATAGCGACATTCGCCTCTATGAGACCGAGCTCCATCTCCTCGAAAAGGGAATCAATATCTTTTTCAGAAACCTTTCTTTCCAAAACCTTACCCACAACCCTCTCTCTAATTGTTGGTTTCTCTTCCGGTTCCTTCTCCTCCTTCGGGATTTCCGGTTTTCTCCTCAGTGTTGCAATAAAACCCCTTTTCTCCTCTTTGGGTTCCTCCTTCTCCTCCGGTTTCGATATCTCCTCCTCAATAACTTCCTGTTTTTCCTCTATTACCTCTTCAACCCTTTCCTCCGGTTTTGGCTCCTCTGGCGGTTTTTCCACTTTTTTCTTAACTTTCGGAGGTTTTGGTTTCTCCGGCCTTTTAGACTTCTTTACAGGAGGCTTTGTAACTTCTAGCTTTTCAACGGGTTTTTTGGGTTTTGGTTTTTCAACTGGTTTTTCCTCCTCTTTCTTCTTGATCTTGTCGCTGAGCTTTTCAACCGATTCCGAGAGCTTTTTCTTAAGGAAACCGAACATAATAACCTTTTGAAATCCTTACCTTTTTAACTTTTTCCATTCATCCTCTATAACCCTTGGCTTGATCCCGGATAGATAAGCAGCCTTGGTTATCGCGTGCGTCGCAACAGGGGCTGTGACGAAAATAAGGATTATCAGGAACAGGGATTTCACAGAAAACACGGAGAAGAAATGGTCTACCATAACCCCCAGCAATATCAAACACAATCCCCCCACGTTAACAACGGTCTGCGCGTGCGATCGAGAATAGACATCATGGAAGCGGATGAGCCCTAAAGATCCTATTATCGCGAGCAAACCTCCGATCAGCATAAGCGCAAAGCCTATCATTTTCTCACTCCTCGTGCAGTTTCTTCCCCATAAGATACTTCGATATCGCCAGGTTCCCTATGAACGTGAGGATCGCATACACTATCGCTATGTCCATGAACAGGGGATTTCCGAAGTAAAGAGACAGGAGAACGATAATTCCTATCACCAGCGAGCTCATCGCATCTATCGCTATCACCCTGTCGGGAACAGTGGGTCCCTTGATAAACCTCACTATACACAGAACAGCAGCGATCGCCAGTAGGTATACGACATATTCATACATACTAATCCCTAATGCCATATTTTCTTCAGAATCTTCTCGAACTTCTCCGTTATCTCCTCCTTGTTTTCCCTTCTGGCCAGCCAGTGGACATACAGGTGTTTTGGTTCGGCCTCCAGGGTTAGCGTTCCCGGAGTCATCGTGATCGAATTCGAGAGGACCGTGATACCCCAGCCGTGCGTGTGGGTGTGCGAAACTTTCACTATGGCCGGCGAGATTTTCTTGGTCAGAATCCTGTAGACAACATCGGAAACAGCGAGCACTTCCTGGTAGATGTAATAGGGTATGTACGCAAGGAAAAAAACAAACCCCTTGAGATATCTGACTTTGGGACCCCTCAGGAACCCGTATCCAACTATGACCGCTATCGCCCCCGAAACTATCATCCCAACGAGAATCTCCTGGGGATTGAACCCGCTGAGAAGTATCCAGAAAATCCACAGCAGTAAAAACAGCAAAACCGAACCCTTCATATAAAATTAATTGGCTTCCCTAATAATTAAATGTTATTTCTTCGATTTCCTGGTAGTTTTCCTGGCAGTCGCTTTCTCCGCCCTGCCTTTCAGGATATTGTTCTTGGTTTTTTCGAAGATTTCAGGCATGTCCTTGAGTTTTTTGTTGTAATCCGCGATGTGTTTGCCGGCGAGTCTTTCGGTTTTGGGGAGAACGTCCTCGGAATGGGGAATTTCAAGGCCCCCGTCTATCGCTCCCTTCAGGGCGGAATACAGGCGATTACCCGGGGTTGATGCGTACAAACCAATATCCAGAACAGCCTTCCCTATTTTGTGTTTCTTTGCCTTCTCCGCGCAGAGAAGACCCGTGAGGTAAGCGGAGGGAACGTTCCCTCCGTGAAACTTCCAGCCGAATTTTTTAAGTTCTTTAGAATCTCCGGTCACGATCGTTTTGTCCCCTTCACTCTCGTACTTCACGATCTGGCAGATAATGTTCTTCAGGGACTTCCTAACGACCAGTCTCGGCTTGCCGGATTTTAACAATCTCAATCTAAGCCTGTAATCGGTCTTGCCCTCGCCCTTCCTCCTGTGGGGTGATACGTATCTCTTTCTTCTCCTCATTTCTTCACCTTCTTTTCTTTCGTTGCTTTCTCCTTCTTAACCTTTTTCAGAAGTTCATGCTCTTTCAGGTGGTAGAGCAGATGCTTTTTGTTCCTGAACGAACCACCCTTTACAGCCAGGTAGAGCCTCCTGTAGTTGTTCCTTTCTAGCTTTCCGGAATCCCTGAGCTCCCTCAGAAGTTTCCTTAAAGGCCTGACCTTTTCAATCCATTCCCTTTTCTTTGTTTTTCTCGCGTACATCGCTCCCTTTCTGCTTCCGTGACCCTTCCTCCTCCCCTTTTTTTTCTGATCTCTCCTGAACTTGGAATCGGTCTTCCTCGCTCCCTTCTTCTCGACCTTTGTTATGATGCCCTTTGCTATTAAACCCCGAACATCATTCCTTGTTATCGCTTCTCCGACTTCTTTCTCCCCCCCGGGGTTTATCCTCACCCTGGATAGACCAACTTTCATTATCTTCGCCGCGAGCATTTTCTGGGAACGCACGTTCATCTTTACTCCCCTCCGAATTCTTTCAGGGTGTACTTGAAACTCTTGTTCGATTTTATCTTTTTCCTGTTCTTGAGGATCTCTCTCGCGAGGATCCAGAACAGCAGAGCGATCGATTTCTTCCCGTTGTTGTTTGCAGGAATCACGAGGTCAACATCAGACACCTCGTTGAACGTATCACACAAAGCAACCACGGGGATCCTTTTCTTCTTCGCCTCGGTAACGGCCTGGCTGTCTATCAGCGGATCGACCACAACAATAACATCCGGCTCGTAGAACTCCCGGAATGACGGGTTCGTTAGCGTTCCGGGCGGAAACCTCCCAGCCATCGCCTTGCCGTCAACGACCTCCGCGAACTTCTTTATGGCCTGCATACCGTTCGCCTTTCTGGACACAACCATGATCTTGTCGAACTTCGAAAGGAAATTTGAAGCGACCTTCATCCGGTTGTCAACCTTCTGGACGTTAAAGACTGCGAGCCCATCATCCCTGATCTTGTAGATGAACTTCTTCATGTATTTCGTGCACGTCTTCATCCCGATATGAACGCCCGAAGTGAGATATTCAGTTCTATCCACGAGCATTTCCTTCGAGAGATCCTCCTTCTTGGTCTTCACAGTCATCCTTCCACCATAACCGCGATATTACCAATTATTTGAGTTTATATTAATAAATGTGCGTTTTTTAAACTTTTTGTCAATTGTAGAACATGGAATTCCAATTCGAGGAATTTGAAACAGAGCTTGAAGATTTTGAAGTGAATAAGGTCGGGAAGTTCAAGAGAATATGGAGCGCGACCGAAGGAGGCTCGATTGTCAGGACAAGCCTTATGGGAGACAAGCTCTACTGGGGTTCATTCGACGGATATGTTTACGCTCTGGATATAGAGAACAAAAAACTTTTATGGAAAACAAAGTTCGGTGCAATGATCGATTCTTCCCCTGTCTGCTCCAAGGGATTCCTGTACATTGGAGACAGAGAAGGGAATTTTTACTGTATCAGGGCTTCCAACGGGAAAATAATCTGGAGATACAGAATGGGCGGAGCCATGGCGGGGTATGCAGGCGTTCGAAAGGGAATTGTTTATACTTCCTGTCAGGACTCGAACTTCTACGCCTTCGATGCGAAAACAGGCGAAGTTATCTGGAAGTTCAAAACAGGGGAAGAGATGTGTAGTACGCCCGGCTTCTACGAAAACACAGTGATATTCGGTTCTTTCGATGGTTATGCTTACTGCGTGGATGCAAAGACGGGCGAGGAGAAATGGAGGTTCAAGACTGGAGCTGAAGTCTTCGATCCAGTCCACCTCACTATCCATGAAGGAATAGTTTACATCCCCTCTTTCGACAGCTACCTTTACGCTTTGAAAGCGAAGACGGGAGAAGAGATCTGGAAAGCCAAACTAGGGAATTACGGGGTGGCGATGTCCCCGACAATCGAAGGCGAGCGGATTTACATAGGAGCGAGGGACGGGAACTTATACTGTCTCGATATGAACGGCAAGGAGATCTGGAGATTTCGAACCGGAGGGGTTATCGAATCTAAAGCGGTCGTGAAAGAAGAGAGAATTTATTTTGGTTCTGAGGATGGGAATCTTTACTCGATCGATCTTCAGGGAAACGAAATCTGGAGGTTCAAGGTCGACGGTCAGATCTGGGATGAACCCAAGATATACAAAGACCTTCTAATCTTCGGGGCGGTTGACTGCAGGGTTCATTATCTTGATCTTGAGACAGGAAAGGAACTATGGAACATTCAGATAAGTACGCTGAGAAAATCGATCTGGTCTCATCCCTACGAGATGTTCAAGGTCGAGATCAAAAAGGAAATCCACATAGATGAACCGGTAAGCGAGGAGAAATACAAAAAGAAAAAGGAGGAAACGGTTTCTCTGAGCGACTACCAAATCGAGAGCGAATACACCACTGAATCTGATTACAAGCAGAAAGGAGACTACAGTAGCCAGTGGGTTTTATTTGAAGGAGTATTGGAGGTCGAAAACATATGGACTTTGGATTCGAGGGATTTGAAACCCCGAGTTTCGATACCGAGATAGAGGATTTCGAGGTTAAGAAGGTAAGAAAGTTCTTAAGAAACCTGAGGATAGGTGAAGGAGGAAGTTTCATTTTCAGTCTCATGCATGAAAGAATAATATATGCAACATCCGGAGACCATTACGTTTACGCAGTAGACGTAAGAAGAGGAAAGGAACTTTGGAAGTTCCGAACTGGCGGAGCGAATTACGGAGCACCTTCTACTGACGGTTTTATTATCTTTGTTCCTTCATACGACGGTCATGTCTACGCTCTTGATATAAAAACCGGTAAAGAGATATGGAGGTTCAGGACGGATGGAAAGATTTTCAGTACACCCTATGTTGACGGAGAAATCGTCGTGTTCGGTTCGGAAGACTATAACATATACGCTGTGGAAAGGAAAACCGGAAAACTTATATGGCGTTTCGCAACCGGTGGTGAGAGCGCTTCCTCTCCCATGATTTACAAGGGGATGGTTTTCACGGGTTCCTGCGATCACAATTTCTACTGTATTGACCTCAAAACAGGCAAGGAGGTTTGGCGTTTCACAACAGGCGACGATGTAATGCTGAACAGGCCAACACTCGTACATAGCGGGAGGGTGTATTTTCCCTCTTTTGACAACTATCTATATTGTTTGGATGCAAAAACAGGCAAGGAAATATGGAGGTTCCGAACAGGGAAATACGGAAATAGTGGGCCTCCAATCCTCTACAAGAACAGAATTTATCATGTTGCAAGGGAGGGGATAGTTTATTGTCTGACTTTGGACGGTAACGAGATATGGAGGTTCAGAACCGGAGGGATGACGGTCAAAACTGCCGCCAAAGACGGTGTTGTCTATTTCGGTTCTGAGGACAGACATTTCTACGCTCTTGATGTTGAAACAGGAAAGGAAATTTGGAAGTTCAAAGCAGGTGGCAGAATTTATGATGAAGCAAAGGTTTTCGGGGATATCGTATGCTTTGGCTGTAGTGATTGCAATTATTACGTCCTTAACAAATTCACAGGAGAAGAGATTTGGAGATTCCAGAGCAGCGATCTCAGAGAATCACCAGCCCCGCCACCATACGGTGAATTCGAACTTAAAATAAAGAAGGAGACACACATAGAGGAAGCTGTTGAAGAAGGCAAGTATAAAAAGAAAAAAGAGGAGACAGTTTCGCTCTCCGACTATCACGTGGAAAGCGAGTATTCAACCGAGAGTGAATATAAACAGAAATCTGAATACGAAACGAGCTTCGTTGTTTTCGAACCATTCCTGGCTTTTACGGAAGCTTTGCCATCTCGTTGTGGGGTATGTCGCCCCAGAGCTCGCTCAGCCTGTTGTGCTTAGGGACGTCCGCCCCCAGGTTCCCGATCTTTATGATCGGTATGTTCCACATTATCGAGATATCCACGATCCAGTCGTCCTCTGTTTCCCCTGACCGGTGGGAAGCAATCGGGACGAGATTGTTCTCCATGAGGAGATTTATAACCTTCTGGACCTGGTAGAGCGTTCCGAGCTGGTTAGGCTTTATCATCACGGAATTCGTTGATTTTGAGTGAACGCCTTTTATTATCCTTTCGGGATTCGTACAGTACAGATCGTCCCCTACCACGAGCGTGTTTTTCAGTTTCTTGCTGAGTTCCGCGAACCCTTCGAAGTCATCCTCGTGAAACGGATCTTCAATGTAGTAGAGCTTGAACATCTTCGCGAGCTGGAGGAGAAATTCAAGCTGATCAGCGGAGTCATAAACCCTGTCCTTGTACATGTATTTCTTTCCCTCCCAGAAAGAGGAGGCCGCCACATCTATCCCTATCTTGAGATCAAAATCCTCTGCTATCTCACTGATCAGATTCAGTGTTTTCAGTTCGTCAAGCTCGCACATCCAGGCGTTCTCTATGTTCCTGCCCAGCAGTCTTCTCCTCTTCTTCAATTCCTCCCCTACGGTTTTCCATACCTCGAAATTCGTTTTCGCCGCCTGTAAGGGGTCCTCTGCCTTGTAGGGGAGGACGAGGAATTCCTGGAATGTTGAGTAACCGCCGTGGCTCCCCCCTCCTATCACGTTCCCCAGAGGAAAGGGGAAGCGAAATCTACGTTTCGGACCTTCCAGCCGCCAGAGTTCCCCCTCACTCGATGCCCTCGCGACCGCCAGTGACAACCCCAGAGCGAAATTAACGCCCAGCTTGGAGAAATCCTTTGTCCCGTCCGTCTGCTCAAGAACCTTGTCGCTCGTTATCCAGTCCGTCTCGTCAAGCCCGATTATGTTATTTCTGATGTCCGGGAAGATCTCGAAAATCTTTTCGAACGGGAGCTCCTTCGCCTCGTGCCTGCCCTTCGAAGTTCCTGAAGGGACGGAGGCGGTATAAAAATGCTTGGTCGTACGGATCTTGACCTTCAGGGTCTCCTCACCATTGGAATTAAAAACAGGATATATCTTTAAGTTCCTGATCATTCGTTCCCCTCTAATAATTTGTTTGTATCGGGGTAATAAATAGAATTATGCCGCTTCCCTCTTTATATCAATGGGAATCACTCCCGCTTCCCACTCTATCAGGGCGATCTTCATTGGATCGCTCATCTCCCTTGAGAGCTTTATCAGAACTGGAGCTCCCTGTGCGATCTGTAGTGCGCGAGCGGATATAATTCTTGTTTTCTCGTATCTTGTGTACGGCCTCTCCATCACATCCACCTTTAGATTTTTTGAAGACGCAGGTTTCACCTGCGTCATACTGCATTTCACCCTATGTATCTAAGGGATTCCTCTTTCTTCTCCGGCTTTTCATGCGCCTTGGTGATGTCCATGAGCGCTCTCTTCTGCAAGGATTCAACCTTCTTTATGAAGTCCTCCATTTCCTTGACCTTCTTCTCCAGCTTGGTCATGTCGATCCTCAGTTTCAGGATGCTCACCAGGATGTCCAGAACCTCCTCCGCTGCCTTTGGATCGGTAACTATCGGGAAGCCCGTGGTCTGTCCGAGCAGGCACATCCCGTCCTTGCCTCTCTGCTTCCACAGGCCCAGCAACAGGCCTGCCGCTCCGACTATGTATCCTACCTTTTCCCCCGCGTTGAAGTTTATCTTGTGTTTTTTGTATTTTTTCAGGAGTTTATCATCCGTTACCGCTCCGATAACCTCTCCCTTTTCCTCCAGCTCCCCTGTCGCGAGTCCTCCCACGGTGAATATCTCCTTGACGCCGACCTTCTCCGCGAGATCGAGTATCTTCTCCCCGACCTCGTAATGCCCCTGAGGGGAAAGTGACTGGCAATCGCCTACGAGGAAAACGAGATCTCTCTGGCCGCTTCTTTTCGCTTTCCAGTAATAGAACTCGTTCTTCAGCAGGTGTACCTTGAACTTGTCGTGAAGCATCACGAAGGGGAAGAACCACTTCGAATACAGATCAGCAAACTTCTTCGCCTTCAGTTCCTCTATCAGGTAACCGACAGCGACTCTTCCTATGTTTCCAACCCCTGGTAAACCCTCAACCAGAACAGCGTTCTTCAGTTTCGGTTTGCTGTAAAATTTTACGACAGTCATGCGATCACGCAATTTATAATTTATTGTGTTTGGTATATATATGTGATTAAATTTATAAATCTAGTCGTCTACAATGGACTCCGAAACGATTAGTCTTTTCCCCTTCTCCCTCTGCATGTAGTACAAACCGAGTCCTATGAAAAACATCGCCACACCGATGAGCGTGACCTCGACCCAGGGGAAAAAGTAGCACGTTTTAGGGCATTTTCCCCCGCAGTCCGTTCTCTCCTCTCCCAGATCGTGTTTTTTGTTGTAACAGGTCTCGTTCACATCGAAACAGTCCTCATCCGTCTCTCCATCACAGTTGTCATCCAGGCCGTTGTCGCACACATCGATGTTCGAGGTCGGTCTTTTCTCCCCCACGCATTCGCTCCATTTCCCTCCGATACAGGTTCTCAAACCGGTCTCGCACACACCCAAATCCGAACCGCAGGGCCTCGTGTCCCCGCTCGTACATTCCTGGCCCTGAACAACCGTGACCGGCATTAAAACAAGCAGGACTATTAATGGAATAAATTTATCCATTTTTAGATATTGGATTTCAAACTTTTAAACTTCTTATCAGCCTCTTCGCGTCCGTTATCATCTTACTGTGGTCGAAACCAACCCTTTTCGGCATGGTTTTGAAATACCTCACATCGCTCGTCTCTTTCTCCTCCGGCCTTATTTCCCCGCCTATCACCTTGAGAACGTAGGCTATCGCTACGTTATGCCCTCTCGGGTCCCTCCCGGGATCCGAATAGACTCCGACCATCCTCCCTATCTCCGTATCAAGACCGGTCTCTTCCCTGACCTCTCTCAAGACAGCCTCCTCCACAGTCTCCCCGACCTCCACGTAACCTCCGGGCAAGACCCAGTAACCCCTGTATGGCCTTTCGGATCTCTTCACGAGCAGGATCTTGTTATCCAGAAATACGATACCGTCCACCGTCAGGAGAGGGAAGAATTTCCTGATCTCAGAAAAAGTTCTTTCGGGTATTTTCCCTTTCGCGATCCTCATATTATTAATAATGGTCCGTTATTTAATATTTTTAAAACCCGAATATTATTATCAGGTATTGCCCCTGTAGTCTAGTAAGGTTTTTCCGGCAGTTGCACTTGCACAAAAACCTTAAGCAAAAGAATTCCGGAAACCTTGGAGACTCCGGTCAAGGATACTGGCCTCTCGTGAGCCTTTTTCCGGACGCTGACGCAAGTCGCAAAAACCCTCAAGGGAAAAAGGTCCGTGGAAAGCCAGTGACCCGGGTTCAAAGTGACCCTTTTCAGAAAAGCGTCAACGGAAAACGCCTGAAGAGCGTCATGAAAGTCCCGGCGGGGGCATTCACAAAGGGTAACATATTTAAATACCCTCAACAATAGAATAACATCCGAAAACGCGTTTTGGGATGGTTTTTTGTGATCATTATGGCTGAGAAAAAAATAGAGAAGCTGAAGACAGGAACCACGACAGTCGGAATTATCTGCAAGGGCGGAGTGGTTCTGGCTGCGGAGAGGAAAGCGACTATGGGATACCTGGTCGCGAGCAAGCACGCGAAAAAGATCCTGGAGATCGATAGGCATATAGGAATGACCATCGCGGGAAACGTGGGTGACGCTCAGGCTCTTGAAAGATACATAAAGGCCGAGGTGAAGCTCTACAGTCTCGAGGAAGGAAGGAAGATGCCCGTCAAGGCGGCCGCCACGCTCGTTGCCAACATCCTTTACTCCAGGAGCTACTTCCCTTACTACGTCCAGCTGCTCGTTGGAGGATACGACAGCCAGGCAAGGCTGTTCTCCTTCGATCCTACGGGCTCGGTTGTTGAGGAGAAAGAATTTTTCTCCACGGGTTCGGGCTCGGTGATGGCTTTAGGAGTCCTGGAGGACAAGTGGAAGAAGGAGATGGATCTTGAAAGCGCGAAGAAGCTTGCAGTCCGCGCCGTTAAGGCTGCGATTGAAAGGGATATCGGTTCCGGTGGATCCGGGATAGACCTCGTGATTGTTGACGGCAGAGGATTCCGGATGTTTTCGGAAGAGGATGTAAAGACCCTTGCGAAGTAAGTTTTAATGTTAATTTTACACCGAGGAGATTTTAGTGAGCAACATTCTGAAAGAACTAGAGAAGAATTTACCAAAGGACGCGAAGATAACAGAGGTGAAGTTCGAGGGACCTGAAATCGTGCTCTACACCAAGAACAAGGACTTCTTCAAGGATCATGAGCGCGTGATAAAGGGAATGGTTTCGAACCTCAAGAAAAGGATAGAGGTACGTCCAGACCTTTCCATAACGCTCGACATGGAGAAGACCAAGAAAAAGATAAAGGAGATTGTCCCCAAGGAAGCGGGCATTCAGGAGATATACTTCGAGCCGGAGTTAGGCAAAGTGGTTATAGAATCCCAGAAACCGGGAATGGTCATAGGCAAGGGAGGGGAGACCTACAGGAAGATAAAGAACGAAACCCTCTGGCTCCCTAAGATCGAGAGGGCTCCCGCAATCGAAAGCCCGATAGTTCGCGCTGTCCGTAACCTCCTCCATACCGAGATAGACTACCGGAAGAAGTTCCTTAACAACATAGGACAGAAGATAAACGCGAAGAGACCTGAAGAACTCGAAAAGGGCGACAGATGGGTGAGGCTTTCAACCATGGGAGGCTTCAGGGAGGTCGGGAGATCTTCCCTGCTGGTCGAGACCCCTGAATCCAACGTCCTTCTGGATTTCGGGGTTAACGTGGCGAACGATTCCTTTCCCTACACGAACATCCCGGAATTCGAGATCGAAAAACTCAACGCTGTTATCCTCTCCCACCCCCATTTGGACCACTGCGGGTTCATCCCCTGGCTGTACGAGAACGGGTATAAAGGACCGCTGTACGCGACCCCGCCTGCCAGGGATCTGATGGTTCTTCTTTGCCTGGATTACATAGACATATGCCACAGGGAGGGGAAGGAAGTGCCCTACATGAAGCGTTCGATAGAGAACGTTGTGAAGCACACGATTGCTTTGGAATACGGGGAGGTCTCGGACATGACGCCCGACATTCGCCTCACGCTTCAGCCCGCAGGGCATCTGCTTGGCTCGGCTCTCACCCACCTGCACATAGGAGAGGGATTGCACAACATACTTTACACGGGAGACCTGAAGTTCGGGCCCTCAAGACTGTTCGAGCCCGCGTACACGAATTTCACCCGCGTCGAAACCCTGATAACGGAATCAACCTACGGAGGATCGGACGACATCCAGCCTCCGAGGAGGGACGCGGAGTCGAAACTGATGGAAATAATCGAAAAGACGATGAAGGCGAGGGGGAAGGTCCTGATCCCCTCGTTCGCCGTCGGGAGGGCGCAGGAAATAATGTGCATTCTCGCTTCAAACGGTTTCAATTACCCTGTATACATGGAGGGAATGGTCTGGGACGCTACCGCGATACACACCGCTTATCCAGAATACCTTTCCAGATACCTCCAGAAACAGATATTCCATTACGGGAAGAACCCCTTTGTTTCCGATATATTCAAGAGGGTCGCCCCCAAGGAGAGGGACAAGGTCCTGGACTCGAGCGAGCCCTGCGTTGTGATCGCGACCTCGGGCATGCTTGTGGGAGGACCCGCTATCGAATACCTGAAGGCCTTCGCCCCTGACAAGAGGAACACGCTCGTCTTTGTCGGTTACCAGGCGGAAGGGTCTCCAGGAAGGAGGATACAGAAGGGATGGAGGGAGATCCCCATAAAGGGGAAGGACGGAAAGACCAAGACGCTCGAGATGAAGATGGGGGTTGAAACGATCGAAGGCCTGTCAGGCCATTCCGATCGGAACCAGCTGGTTAATTTTGTCCAGAGATTGTCCAGCAGGCCCGAACGAGTTGTCTGCAACCACGGGGACGGATACACGTGCGTGGAGCTCGCGAGGGACATCCACAAGTACATGAAATCAGAAACAACCGCCCCGAAGAACCTGGAAGTCATCAGGCTGAAATAAAATTTGTTTATGATTCTTATTCTATCAATGATTTTACAACTTTTTTTAATTCATCTATAAAGTATGGTTTTGTAATACTGGGAACCCCCATCGCTTCAATTTCTGCTTTAGGTCTTTCTAAATCTGCTATTGTAGATGAAATCAAGATTGGAATATTTTTAGTTTTTTTATTTTCCCGGATTTCATTAGTTAATATTAATCCGGCTCTGTGTTGATGACCACACATCATTCCAAGTATAAATAGTTTATATCCTTTGTTTATATTTGCGCGCAGTTCATCTGGAGTTTCAAAGAAATCAAAATCATATTTGTCAAATACTTCTTTTACAAGAAGCTTATATGTTATGATATCTTCTCCTTTCTCAGCTAAATAGGCAATTCTATCCTTTGCCGTGTCATTCATAAAACAAAATAAACAGTAAGTTTTAAAAATACGTCTAAAAATACAAAAAGAGGAAAAAATAAAGTATTTATCTCTCCACTTTTGCGTGCTCGGGCGCGAGAATCAGCCAGTCATTCTCCACTCCGACAATGTCCCCGTTCTGTGCGAGCACGGTCTTTTTCAGTTTCTCCACTGATCTCTTGAGTTCCCCGAGGTCCTTTTCCTTCATGGTTTTGATCTTGAGAAAGACCAGAGAACCGTTTCTTACCGCCCTCAGGATCCTTTCCGTGTCGGCGAAATCCTCGAGCTTTTCTATCGCTATCCCGATCCTTCCCGGTCCGCTCGACTCCGCGACTCCGACTTCAACGTATTCCTCTCTTGGTATGCCTTCCTCGGCCTCTATCCTTGAAACACCTCTCCTGAACCTATTCAATACCATCTTTATCCCTCCTGACCATTAAACTTCGAAAACGTACGATATAATCATAAAATGATAAAAAGACTTAAAAAGTTTTCTGATGTTAGCGGTTTAAATCTTCCAGTTTGGAAACAACATCCCATATTTTCGTCCGTGCGTAGAGGGAGATGTTCGGGTCGTTGGAGGCCTCGTCCAGAACGGATACAAGGGTCGAGATCTTAACGTTCTCGCTCTCTTCCTCTGCCTTCATTTCCTGGATCGCCTCCTCTATCGAGTTCTTTATGTTCCTGGGAACGCCCCTGTCGTTGAGTATTTCTTCCAAAAGGCTTATCGCCTTGTCCAGCTTTCCCATACTCCGCCTCCTCCGGGTTAACCGGCCTTTGGAGATTCGATTTCCGTGAGCTTGTCCTTCAATCCGCCTATCTTTTCTTTGAGCATCGCTTCCTGTTTTTCCATGTTTTTCAGTTTCAGGTTCAGAAAATCCAGTTTATCTTTCAGGTCCTTTCTGAGGGCCTTGACGTCCCTCTTGATGAGTATGGGACCTGAAATTTTGTACGCTTCCCTCTCCTTGGTCTTTTCGAGTTCCTCCAGCGCCTTCTTTATCTCGTTGATCTCCAGACTGAAGACCCCTTTCTGGGTCATTATGGCCTGTATCTGCTGCTGGTATATCTGGGCCTGTCCCAATAGCTGCTCAACCTCTTTTGAAGTCATATCAAACACCTTCACTTACGCCATGCGAACATCACGGTGAAACGCGCTCCGCACGTTTCGCCCTTACCTTGCACGTACCTTCCTCACAACAGGAGGTCTCCTCTTTTCCAGGATCCTGTACCCGCAGTAAGGGCATATGATTTTTTTGGCTCTCTCAAGATCTATATCCACGTCCTTTCCGCAATTCAGACATTTGTACATTCAAAACACCTTTATACCTTGGGATCATAGGCTCTGCCGGCGAACTTCAGTCCGCACTTCCTGCATCCCCAGATCCCGGGGGAGATTCTTTTAATTCCGGGCTTGAGGCAGTTCGGGCAGTTGTGTCTCTTTCTCTGCGTTCTTTCTATCTCTACAATTCTTTTCTTAACTCCCTTTCCGTATCTCGCTCCGAACCTTCCGGAAGGTCCTACCTTCTTGGTTCTTCCCATGCTATCGAACCTGTAAACTATTTATTTGAAGACTTATAACATTTTCCTTATCTCTTCACCTTTCTTTATCGCGATATCAATCGCTTCCTCCACCCTTTCCATTGAAAAACCGCTTTTGCCTCCTTTCTGTATCGCACATATGTTCCCCTTCTCCTTGGTCACGATCGTTATCCTGCTGCTCATCACATCCTCTTCCTCCATCCCGGGATCAACAACCAGGGTGTTGTTTATCTGGGCGAGCGTGACCGGAACGGGCTTTACACTTACGGGAAGGCTTTTCTTTTTCTTTTCGTAGTTCACCTTCTCCCCGTCGTATTCTGGCATCTTCGTGTTGAGCAGCGCCTCGATCGCTGCGATTCCCGAGGCGTCTATGAGGTTACCGTTGTGATTCAGGGGCTGGATATCCACAAAAACCATCCAGACCTTTTCGCCCTTCTTTATGCATAGCTTCTCCCTGTCAATGCATTTGGATTCGCGGATCCCCCTGTCAACTATCCTGGCGAGCTCTATCGCATCCTCCCTGGGAGGTCCGAGTTCGAACTCCGGAGAGGCGAGAGGCGAGAGTTCGGCGTTAACAATCAACACTCCCTCGTTCGGCGTGTCAGGGAAAGGCTCTCCGACATCCAGCTTCACTCCTGCTATCACTTCCGTGTCGCCAAGCTTAACCTTTGCCGACCCCTCCGCATTCTCTATCACGTCCTTCTCTATGGTTAACTTCCTGGACTCGTCAAGCTTTCTGCCATCGATCCTTGAACCCTTTGATGCCATGGCGTTTATGTACTGATCCTGAATGTTCATTCTTTCCCCTCCTTTGACCATTTGCCGAGCAGCGCTTTTCTCTGTTTTTCGTAAAGCGTTTCACACCCCTTCACGGCGAGCTTGATCAGATTTTTAACGTCCTTTTCGGGAAGGTCGCCGTCCATCTGCATGAGCGTGAACTTCTTGTAGCGTGGCATGTAGGCTATGGGAAGATCGCACTGAGTGACCTCCTCCTCCTTTCCCGCCAGGTCCATGACGTAGTTGCCGTTTATCTTACCGACCGCGACTGAGGACACGAGGTCTCTCATCTGGACGCCGGCATCGGCAAGCGCGAGGCTCGCGGCATTTATCCCCGCTGTTCTGGTTCCGGAATGGGCCTGGAGGATTATTATGTACACGTCTATCGTTGTCCTCGGGAAATCCTCAAGGAAAAGAGCGGGTTCGAGGGCGTCTCTCGTTACCTTCGAGATCTCAACGCTCCTCCTGGAAGGACCCGGCCTCACCCTCTCGCTCGTTGAGAACGGAGCCATTGTGTAGTTACACTGAAGGATCGCTCTCTCATTGTTTTGTCGGTGTTTGGGGTGAAGCTCCCTCGGTCCGTAGACCGCAGCTATCGCTCGCGTTTTTCCAAAACTCACCATCGCGGAACCATCGGCCTGGTCAATTATGCCCACTCGCATTTCAACAGGCCTCATTTCATCCATCTTTCTACCTTCTCTCTTAAAAACCATATTATCACCTATTTCTTACTCAAAAGCTTCTCTATGTAATCAGTCAAGCCATCAGTATGAGATTTCTCCTCTATTGTTTTTATTGCCTTGACCGCAAGGATCTCGTTGTCTCCCTGCAGCCATATCATCCCGTTCTGCCCCACAGAGATCCGGCAGCCCGTGTTGTTCTTTATGAGGTTTATCATGCTGCCCTGTTTTCCTATCACCCTGGGAACCTTAACGGGCGAAATCCTAACAATTCTCCCTTCGCTGAACTTTCTCGTTTTGATGTCCTGCATGGAGACGTGAATGCTCTTGGCAGGGCTCACCATTGTTATCTTCCCGTAGATCACGTCACCCACGCCGTATATCTTGGAAAGATCGGTCTTCATGGGGTCTATGAATTCCCTCACTCCTGAAAGCGGGAGGAACGCCTCGTAGGGAGAATTCACGTTCACGGCCCAGCCGTTCCTCTGGACCTCCTCCACCACGCCTATCACCATGTCCCCGGGTTCGGGCATGTACATCCCTGCCAGAGGGACAACCTCTATAACCCTGTTCTTGAAGTAAACCAGACCTATCCTTTTCGAAACTATCACGCTTCCTTCCCTGAAGCAGTTTTTCCCGGGAAGGTAATCCATGCTGTCAACTATCTTGTCCCCCGGGAGGACAACGTCCTTCTCCTTCTTGAACACCTTTCCTTTCGTAATTTCTTTCTTTTCTTCCATATTATCACCTTTTACGTAAACATAATCTTATAACTTATAGTTTATGCTCTTTTATAATTTTAACCTCCACTTTTCCTCCCGTGAGCTTGTTCAAGCGGTCGTATATGTCGCTCTGCATGCCCGCGGGTATCTCTATAACAGCGATCCATGCGTTCGAGGTCCACTCCTCCTTCTTTACATCGGTTATCTCCCTGACGATCGAATTCGCCTTCCCCGCGTGCTCTATCGGAACGCGTATAGCGATCTCGATCCTCTCAAGCGATATGGGAAGGACTTCCTGGATCTTCTCGAGAACATTCTTGACCTGCTCCTTGGCGGGCCTGAACGGATCGACAAGAACGTGCGCCTCCTTCATAGCGTTCAGAATCCTGCCTGAGGGGTGTGGGAGCTTGGTTTTGGGATCGATCCCCTGCCTGGATATGATGTTCGCTATCTCCTTCTTCTTATCCTCTGTGAATCGGTTTCTCTGCTCCGTTGTGAGCTGTATCTCACCCTCGGTTACTATCTTCTTCGCCACCTCAAAAACATCGGTCGTTCCGAACGATTTCTGGAGATCTTCGGACGAATGCCTTTCGCCCTTGTTGCAGTCCTTGAAGATCTCGGTAACTGCCAGGACATTCTCTATGTTCTCTTCCTTTCCCCTCTTGAATTCGAGGGCCTTGTCCGGATCGACCATTATTTCGAAATTCATCCCCGATTTCGAAATCCTCGCTATTACGGCGTCTTCAACAGAAACCATGAGAATCACCAAGCTCTGCAACCTGAATGCTTCAAGAAATCCCGCGTTATCTTCACTTCAAAACCTTGTCTATCTCAGGGCCAGAAATCTTCTTGAATTCGTTTTCTGTTATTATCGCGATCTCCACGCCTTCCTTTGTAACGTTCTTTTCTCCTGATTTCAGGGCTTTGAGAAGGAGTTTCGCCCCTTCCTTTTCGTTCATGTTTTCCTTGAAACCGGATTTGAGTATTTTCTTCGCCCTCTCTGCTCCCCTGCCTATCGCCTGCGCTTTCCACTCTATCATGGTTCCTGAAGGGTCTGTTTCGTAAAGATTCGGACCTGTCTTGTCAGCCCCGCCGATCAGCAGGCCCACTCCGAACGGCCTCAGGCCTGCGTATTGCGTTGCCATGTGCTTGTGGTTCGCAAGATATTTCGTAAGCGTGTGAACGGATATGGGCTCACCGTACGTTATCTGGTTTATCTGCGATTTAACCCTTGCCATCTCCACGAGATACCTTGCATCCGCTAGTATTCCTGAACCCACCAGACCGATATGGTCGTCCACTTCAAAGACCTTTTTAGAGGTCTCGCTGATGGTCAGAGGCGTGGAAGATTTTATCGCTCCAAGAATGACTCCTTTATTTATGATAATACCTATTGCCGTGCTTCCTCTTTTGACAGCCTGTCTTGCATACTCCACCTGAAGAAGTCTACCATCAGGTGAGAAAACCACGATTGTTCTGTCATAAGCCATGTAATTTGGCGGTATAGGTTGCATGTCAAACCTCCTAAATTAAATATGAACAATGAATTGCTCAACCTCTTGAACTTTTAATATCATTTTATAGTTTTGATATATAAATTAATTATCTCTTTATAAATCTTAAAGTCATCAAACAATTATTTGAAAATTGGGGTGATTATGATGAAAAAGGTTCTGATTCCTCTTGCGGAAGGATTCGAGGAGATAGAGGCGTTGGCTGTCGCTGACGTCCTCAGGAGAGGGGGTCTGGAGGTTGTTCTTGTCGGCCTGCCTGGGAGCATTGTGAAGGGAAGGTCGGACATAAAGGTGATAAGCGACAAGAAGATAGAGGACATCGATCCGAAGAATTTCGATGCCGTCGTTCTTCCGGGAGGGAGCCCGGGCTACATAAACCTCGGGAGATCGCAGAAGGTTCTGGACATGCTGGTTGATTTCAATGACCAGGAAAAGCTGATAGCAGCGATCTGCGCTGCCCCGTGCATCCTCTCTAAGCTCGGGATAATCGACGAGAGGAAGGCAACGATCTACCCGGGGATGGAAAAAGACATCCCGAGGCCGAGACCGGGCAAGGTCGTGGTTGACGGGCATGTTATAACGTCGGAAGGACCTGGAACGGCGATCGATTTCGCCCTGGAGATAATCAAAAACCTTCTTGGGAAAGGCAAGGCGAACGAGGTAAAGAAGGAAATTGTCTACGGGTAACCTTTTTATCCAAAATGTTAAAAAATCTCTCAAGAGTTGCTCTTTTATGTGCAATCTGCAGATATCGGTAAACATATCTCTTAAAAATTGAAACGTTTTTTGGAGAAATGTAGAAATAATGTTTGTATCCAATCCCTTCTTTAACTTTTGCTCTGGGAAGGCTATACGTACTTACAACATACGATTCTATATTACACTTGCAATTAAGATGCTTTTCTACCAATTTCTTTGTTTCAGATAATACTTTCCCAGAGGTTATCCTAACTCTACATTGAGGATATTTAGGTCTTTTGATTGTTATGTCTCCATCACCATCTATAACACCCGCTAAATAAGCACCGAACATTTTATAATTATATTTTATCCACTTTGGGATAGTTTTCTTATTTATCCCCATTTCTTTAAATTTGGGAAGAAGTGTTTTGATGTTTAATTCTAGACCAAAAACAGGGTTATAATCTTGCATACAACTCTTCTTAGTAATTTTTACATTTCTTTGTAATTCGGAAGCTATAATTTTTTGAATCCTTCTCAACATGGGTAGGGAACGTTTTCCTGTCACTATTCCAAATCTATGTCTGGTTATATTTCTAAATTTATAAGAATAAAGGCTACCATCACTGTGTAAAGCCCCAACAAAATATGCTACATTCTCATTCAGAATATCACCACTTTATATTTAATTATTAAACTAAAATCTATACATAGAAATAAATGGGCCCGTAGCTTAACGGATAAAGCGCTCGGCTTCGGCTGTTTTCAGAAGACACCGAGAGATTGGGGGTTCGAATCCTCCCGGGCTCATTTAACCTTTTTATCCAAAAAGGTTAATCAAAAACAGACGCATGTCTGCTTGTTTCACTTATTACATGCCCTCTGGTCTTTCTCCAAGCATTACGGAGAATTTAAGGAAGGATCCATCCCTGTAAACCTCCATTTCGACCGTGTCGCCCGGTTTGTATTTCAGAAGAACGTTCAGAAGATCGACGTTGTTCGTTATCTTGTCCCCGTTTATGGAAACTATTATGTCCCCCAGGATGAAATCTGATCTTCCGGGTCTTGAAAAAGTTTCCCTTAAGCCGGCCTCCTTTGCAGAACTCCTATCCGAGAAATCTATCACGAGCACCCCATAATCCACTCCCAAGTCCCATGCACTAACCATTGCTTTCGTGACATCCGTTCCCGTTATCCCGATAAATGGTCTTGCGATCTTTCCGCTCTCTATCAGCTCGGTGTATATCCCCTTCACCGTGTTAATAGGGATGGAGAAGCCTATGCCCTCCGATCCTCCGGAAGTCGAGATTATCGCTGTGTTCACTCCCACGACCTTCCCCTCAAGATCGATGAGGGGCCCTCCGGAATTCCCCGGGTTAACCGCCGCATCCGTCTGTATAACCTTCTCTATCCTGAATCCCCCCTCGGATGTTAGCGTCCGGTTCAGGGCGGAGACGATCCCTAACGTGATGGTGTTCTGGAGCCGGAACGGGCTTCCGATCGCAACGACGAATTCCCCTTCCCTCACGCCGTCCGAATCCCCTATTTCCACGGGCTTGAGGTTGTAGGGAGGGTTTATCTTTATCACGGCAACATCGTTGAGCGGGTCCGCTCCCCTCAGGGTTGCCTGAAACTCCTCGTCGTTGTATAGAACAACATTTATCTCCGAGGCGTCCGAAACGACGTGTTCATTCGTCACAACGTATCCGTCTTCCGATACTATGAATCCTGATCCGGATCCTTCGGACCTCAATATGCCAAAGGGCGTCTGCGTATACTTAACAACGTTTACGTGAACAACAGAGTCCTTGTTGTTCTGGAGTATATCGATCACCCTGTCCTGAAGCTGGATGCTTTCATTGACGTAAACCCTCTCCACCACAGTGGTCGGGTTCGGGGATTGCGTGGATACGGAGTATACGGGGAAAAATAAGGCTATCGTAAAGAATGATCCCATCAGGCCTCCAATGAAGCAGGCGATAACAACCAGGACAAAACTCTCTGTTTTCATAAGCTTTATCTATGATGCAAATTAATAAATGCTTTTCCCCAGGTTTGAAATTATGTAAAGCAGCGATGACAATATATTCTTATGAGAGGGAATTTCTACCTGATCCTCACGGGCTTCTTCCTGGGAACTGTCGGCATATGGGTCAAGCTGATAGGATCGAATGTCTCTCCTTTCCTTTTGACGATCTTCCGGGTATTGATAGCGGGCGCGATGATTTTCCTTTTCATCCTCTTCGCGAAGGATCTGAAAACCCTTGAAACTTTGGGGATAAGGAAAAAGAACCTGCTTTTGTTCCTTCTGGCAGGATTCTTTGGAGTTACGATAGGCTTCGGTTTTTACATGAAATCCTTTTCCTACGTCCCTGTCGCGAACGCTGTTTTGCTGGTCTACATCTACCCGCTCGTAACGACCTTCCTCTCCTGGGCCTTTCTTAAGGAAAGGATAAGGAAATGGGAGGGGATAGCCTTACTTCTGGTTCTGGCGGGGATATGGTTGATATACGGTTCAGAGCTTTCGCTCGAAACGAACACATTCGGAAACCTTCTCGCGCTCTCCGCCGGGTTCGGATACTCGGTTTTCATTGTCTTTATGCGGTTCTTCGAACGCAAGGGGATGCCCTACTGGAAGGTCACGTTCTGGCCCCTGGTGATAGGTGGTCTGGCTCTCATGCTTTTCCTCCCCTTCGAAACCTTCGCTTTCTCCCCTTCAGGTTTCGTTCCTTATTACATTCTCGGGATAGCTTTCGTCTCATTCCTGGGCTACATATTCTACGCGAAGGGACTGAAGACAATTCGTGCGCACAACGCCGTGATAATAACCACTCTGGTGGAGCCGCTTACGGCGATCTTTCTCGCGTTCCTCATTCTGGGCGAAACCCTGCCGCAATACGTTATGATTGGTGGGATTTTGATCATACTGGCGAACTTCCTCGTGGGCAGGGAACACAGGAAGAAGAGGACAGAATAATACAAGAAATTTAAATGGTCAAAATAAATTTAAATAATGAGGGCTGATTTGATCTGTTTTGTCCTGATGTTCTTTCTGCTTTCAGTTTCCGTTAGCGCGGTGGATTACTACGTGGACGTAAACTCGATTGGAGGGAGCTGCAACGACAACAATAACGGAAGAAGTCTGGATTCCCCTTGGTGTACTATAACGAGGGCTAATTCGCTTCTCCAGGCAGGGGACACGGTTTATATTCGGGCGGGGATTTACAGCACCAATGACGGAGGAGCAATAATAAACCCAGATAATGACGGTAGCTCAGGGAACCCTATTACATACACAAATTACCAAAACGAGGAAGCTATTTTAAGGAGCGTAACTGATGAGAGCTTGGACAAAGGAGCGCAGATTAGTAGGAATTATATTACGATTGATGGATTGAAGATTGATAACATAGACCAAACACGGTCCAAGATGCAACATTTTATCAATAGTGCGTCCAACAGGCATCATATTATTATCAAAAATTGTGTGTTTCGCTATCTAGAAGAGTATTGGGAGGGATTTGTGAACGGAATAAAAATTGGCGATGGAGCACAGTATTGGCAGATATTGAATAATACTATCAGCCATGTTGGAAGGGAAGGGTACACTGACGGAGGAGATTGTATCAAATTTCAGGAAACAGATAGTGTTTGTAGTAGTCGCTACAACTTAATTGAGGGAAACACGATTTCTTATTGTAGTCACTCGTGTATTAATACTCAAGGCAAGTTTAATGTAATTCGTAATAATAATATACAAAACCGTTGGGAGAAGGGCCTTGATGTTATTGGGAGCGCAGGAGATGTAAATCCTGCAACAGACGGTGCATATAATGTTTTTGAAGGAAACATGCTTCACAACTGTTCAAGTGATTATGGCAATGCACACGGAGTCGGTCTTCAGGTTGCTAGGTCTATGAGAAACATTGTCAGAAGAAATCTTTTTTATGAGAACGATGCGTCTGCGTTTAGTTTTCGTGGAAATTCGGTTCGTAGCGGAGAAGAAAATAAATTTTATAATAATGTTCTGTATTACAATGGCTGGAACTGTGAAGGAATAGGCTTCCAACATGCTATTAGATGTTCTGATGAAGACGATCAGGAAGACATAGACGGTAATGTTCTGAAAAACAATCTCCTATACGATAATAGATATAATAATATTTATCATATGAATGGCTTGTCCAGTAATGCAGATTTAATTATAGCCAATAACTGGAACTTTGGTGTTTCAGATGGTAACCCCAGATTCGTCAACCAAGCAAACGATGATTTCCGCCTGCAGACAGACAGCCCATGCATAGACGCCGGCGGCTGGCTCACCGCCACGAGATCCGCCGGATCAGGAACTAACATCCCCGTCCAGGACGCCAGCTACTTCATGGACGGCTTCGGAATTGTGGAAGGCGACCTGATCCAGCTCCAGGGCCAATCCCAGACCGCCCGGATAACCAACGTTGACTACTCCACCAACACGATAACCGTCAACACCCCCCTGACCTGGACCTCAGGCCAGGGCGTTTCCCTCTCCTATTCAGGGAGCGCCCCTGACATAGGGGCGTACGAATACGAGGGGACACCTACATACGAATGCGGTGACGGCAACTGCGACCCCGGGGAGGACTGCTCATCCTGCCCCCAGGACTGCTCCTGCGTGTCTCCTGAAATCTGCTGTTCCGGGATCTGCTCAACCCCAACCTGCTCCCAGAACTCC
>JABAOC010006245.1_pt1 | contig 33722 bp, 31 predicted proteins | sample 7062161 | NCBI WGS metagenome assembly JABAOC01 (sample SAMN14538625, study PRJNA623070) | marine sediment metagenome | biome: marine biome [ENVO:00000428]; feature: marine pelagic biome [ENVO:01000023]; material: deep marine sediment [ENVO:00002113] | place: India: Gulf of Khambhat ... | reverse complement strand
TGAAGAAGTCCGACGAAGTCGGTTTTTTTAATCTATCCAGGTTTACAGAAAATGAAAGGTCCTGCCATTTTTTCAGGAACGGGACATCGTCATACAATTTAATGGCATAAATTTTATTTTCAATAACTCATTCTTGCTACTGTAAACAGCAATGTCGATATCACTATTCTTGTGAAGCTGACCAGTGACGGACGAACCGAACAAAATACAAAAATCGATTTGATGTTTTTGACACCACTGGCTTAATAAGATTTTATTAATTTTTTCTTGAATGGAAAGTGGCATCTCTTTGATTCAAATTATTTGTTGGTAAATAATTTTAAAATTATCTTTTCCTTAACTTAAAAAAAATTTATTGTAATGTCAATAAAAAACTTAAAAGATCATCTTAAATTCTTTGCTAAGACTCTTACAAATTCGTATCCATTCATGCCAAATTGGTACAGGATCGCCGGAGAGTAATAAAATTCTGTTTATTGAATAATATCCAAAAAATCATAGAATTATGAAATCATAAGTTAGTGGATATTTGTTGGCATAAAAATTGATGAAGAAGTAAATATTGAATCAAATTTCTACAGTAAGGTCATTACAATCATCAATGAATCTGCATCCAGGAGGTAAAGGTAATGATAAAATTCATCATCAAATGCATCATTGTTTTGCTGGCAATTCAATCAGCCATGGATTATCTTCGCAAAGAAGAAATTATCGAAGGTTCAATAAAAATCAATTATCCAACCGTGCAACGAAAATTGTTAGTATTTATCCCGACTGAAAAAATAGCTGGTTCAATATTTGATTTTGTTTCAAACAAAGTACATGATACGATAGACAAACAGAACCAAAATAATGATGCATCTAATTCAGAGCAACATCATAGAGATTTCCCATCTTATCGCATAGTATTCCATGTAGTTAAAGATGGTGAAACGCTTAGTGAGCTGTCTCAAGAATATGGTGTGCATTGGCGGGTGATTCAAAAAATCAATCATATCAATGATGAGCAAAGATTATCTGTCGGTCAGATGCTGAAAATTCCTTCAAAGGTTAAAAATCTTCCTTATTTCTCAATTTAAGTTAAAAATTTTCAGAATTGAAATTAAAAAGAAAAAAATGTGAAATAAGATTTAAATTTTTTTGGGGGGGCTAATACATTTTTCTACACAACCAACAAGTTTTAAGCCTGTATCATATTGAATTGTCGATTGTTAATCCGTCCTTTCAAAAAAGTCAAACACGCCAATTTTTATCTTGCATTTAACAGTATAAAAATGTATATTTGTGATTATTTTTCCTGTTTAACTGGAGGATGTAATGGGCAAAATTATTTGCATTGCCAACCAAAAGGGAGGGGTTGGCAAAACTACAACTGCCGTGAATTTGTCAGCCTGTCTTGCTGTTGCAGAGTATCCTGTTCTATTGGTCGACATTGATCCGCAAGCGAATTCGACTAGTGGTCTCGGTTTTGATGCTAAAAAAATAAAGAAAAGTATCTATCATGTTTTGATTAAAGGTGCTGATATCGATAAAGTTATTTTGAAAACTGAGTTGCAATATTTGGATTTATTACCTTCAAATGTAGACCTCGTTGGTGCTGAAATCGAATTGGTCTCGGCAATGTCCAGAGAAAAAATATTAGATGGTATCCTTCCCAAAGTAAAAGATAGATACAAATACGTTTTTATCGATTGTCCGCCATCTTTAGGTTTGTTGACATTAAATGCGATGACATCATCGGACTCGGTTTTAATACCCATACAGTGTGAGTATTATGCTCTGGAAGGTTTAAGTCAATTGTTGAATACGATTCGACTTGTCCAGAAGCACCTTAATACTCGATTAGAAATTGAAGGAGTTATTTTAACCATGTACGATGGTCGGCTAAACCTTTCTAGGCAGGTTGCTGAAGATGTGAAACGTTTTTTTGATAAAAAAGTTTATAATACAGTAATAAATCGTAATGTGAGAATTAGTGAAGCGCCAAGCTTTGGCAAGCCGATTATTTTATATGATGCTGTTTCGACAGGTTCTGAAAATTATATGAGCTTAGCAGAGGAATTTATCAAGAATGGCCAGTAAACGTTTAGGCAGAGGCCTTCGAGCGTTAATTCCCGATATACCTGAGGAGGAAACTGAAGAGCGAAGGAATTCAATTCGAGATATTGAGGTTTCAAGGATCAGGTCCAATCCTTTTCAACCTCGGGAAAATTTTGGTGAATCGGCATTAGAAGATTTAAAGAATTCAATTGCAGAAAAAGGAATCATTCAACCGATTACGGTTCGCCAGGTTGAAGATGGTTTCGAACTTATTGCAGGTGAAAGAAGATTACGGGCGGTAAACGCACTAAATTTTGACAGCATTCCTGCTTATGTCTTGGATGTCGAAAGTGACGAAGAAATGCTCGAGCTCTCTTTAATTGAAAACATCCAGCGAGAAGATCTCAATCCAATCGACATTGCAAGAGCGTACCACAAGTTACTTTTTGATTGTAATCTTACACAGGAATCTGTTGCCAAACGTGTTGGAAAGGATCGTTCCACTGTCGCTAATTTTCTTCGATTGTTGAAGCTACCTCAACCTATTCAAAATAGTCTCAAGTTTGGTGAATTGAATATGGGACATGCTCGAGCGTTAATCACAATCGAAAATGAGGACTTGCAGAAAAATATCTGGAAAAAGATAGTTAAAAACAAGCTATCAGTAAGAGATGTCGAACGGCTGGTAAAGCAGAGCACGAAAAAAAAAGAAAAGCAACTAACTGAAGAAGACGAGAAACCTTTTTATTTATTGGAGGCCGAAGAAAAGCTCCGAAATTTGTATGGTACCCAAGTAAGAATTAAAATGGGAAAAAAGGGGGGCAGCATAGAAATCGAATTCTATTCTGAGGAAGAACTTGAACGACTATTAGAATTAATGCATATACAATCAAATTCAACTTAACATGATAGAATGATTTATGATAAAAAGAAAGAAAAGAAAAAAACATTTGTCCATATTATTAATTCCGGATGATTATTCTGATCCCTTAACTTTTAAGATTAGTTTCGCGATGATAAAATTATTAGGATTAATAGTGGCAATCCTTGTCATTCATATTTTTGTGGGATCAATTTTTTATTATAAGTTTTCTGTTACCAATCGTTATTGTAAGCGATTAGAGCGGGAAAATATTAATTTAAAAGAAGATAATCGACAGATTAATCGGTTATACGATATGGTTGAAGGATTAATTCAATTTAATTCGCGATTGAGAAAAGCATTGGGTACAAATCAGGGATTTGAAATCAGTGATCGAAAGAAATCTCAAATTATGAATACATTTAGGCGTAATATAAATATGATTCCCGAGCACGAGGTTAATGGAGATGTCCCACAAACTGCTCCGATAAGTCAGCAAGGAAAACTGAATTTTCTAACGAGGTTAAAGAGTAATTTTCATCAATTTGCCAATAATATTCCAACCTATTTACCGGTGGAAGGTATTTTAACGACTGATTTTCGAAAAGGTGATTGGTTTTTACCTAATCATCTTGGCATTGATATTGCGGCGAGTCGAGGGTCGAGTGTTCATGCGGCTGCCGATGGTGTTATTATATTTGCAAATTGGACAGAAGATTTAGGCAATTTAATTATTCTTTATCATTTTAATGGTTTCTTTACGTATTATGGTCATAATCAGATTTTATTAAAGAAAGAGAACAGCTTTGTGAAAAAAGGCGAAACAATCGCATTAGTTGGAAGTTCTGGGCGAAGCACAGCACCACATCTTCATTTTGAAGTATGGAAAGATGGTGTTCCTGTTGATCCGAAAGAATATTTACTAACATTCCAAAACAAATAGTCAAGAAACAGGAGTTATTATTTGATAAGGAGAAACGACATTGCGAAAGAAAGACGATGACACAATTGCAAGATCAGGTGATCTAAATACAATTATTGGGAAAGGATCATCATTAGAGGGCAATTTAAAAGTAGAGAATAGTCTTAGAGTTGATGGAAGAATAAAGGGGCATATAACGACCACAGATTCTCTGGTTATTGGAAAAGAAGGAGAGATTGAAGGAGAAATTATTGCAAAGAATGCGATTATTGGGGGACGTGTTCGAGGCAAGATCAGCACTACTGGGAAGGTTGTATTAGAAGCAAAAGCATTTTTTCAGGGTGAAATGAAAACCGCTCGCATAGTAATTGATGACGGAGCTATTTTCGACGGTCGATGCTCGATGCAAAGAGATGGCAAATTGCCATTTGAACCAAAAGTGGATGATTCTTCATTAAAATCAGATCTAAAAAATATACAACAAAAACCGGATTTAAAATCGTGATTTAAATATTAAATATTATTTACAATTTTGACCTTAACTTAGATTAAATTTCATAATCTTCATAGTTAAAAATCCTCCCGTAGATGTTTTACACTTGAGGAATTAGTCTGTTGAAGATGATAATTTCTTGTTTTAGCTTTAAGTGAACAAACAAACTACGAGAGGGTTTTATCCTCAAATTATCCATCAATACTCAACTTTTTAAATCATTTTAACAAAATGTTTTTTTTATTTTTCCGCTATTTATCCTTACACGATGTATTATCTATAAAACAACTTTATATCATTAATGCCTCATTTATAGTCATTCATTTTTAGTTATATCGATTGCTAATACAGAAGCAAAATTGTTATATCGAATATAATTATATTAATTTAATTTAATTATATAAAAAATATTCATTGTTTCAGCTATTACAAAAATTTAAAAAAACTTTTATTGACTAAATCAAAAAAATGTTATATAATTAGAAGTTGGAGAACACAAGATTAATGTATCTTGTAGGAAAGTATTTATATAGGAACAAGAAATTGCTATGAAAAAACTTAATAAAATCATAATGGTAAGCCTATCGATTATCTTTTGCGGCGCAATATTGTTTTTTTCTGAAAAAACAGTTTGTTGTGATGCCAATATTGATAAAACAGAAAATCAAATTGATATTAAGATTGATTTTGAAACTCGATTGGCATTTTATCTTGATTTGAAGACAAAGCGTTTTTTTAAGAAAATGTCCATCAAAGAAAAACTGTTAATGGAATTGATTCAAAGTGTAGTTAGTGCAATTAAAGAACGTGGTAAATCTGGCGTTATTGAGGGGGATGTCAGATTTGACTTGATTTATGGAAAAAGTGAAAGCATATTAGAGCAATATAACGAAGAGATTCAAGCCATAAAAAAAATAGTAAATGAGTTAGATAATTTAGAATTGACAATTCAAAAAATTGATGACCAGAAACTTTTAGAAGAAATTGAGGAATTAAAAGATCATCTGATGAAAATATTAGATGATCAGAAATTAGCCACCAAGCGGCTAACAAAAGAACAACTCGCTAAAATGATTGGTGATTATTCTAAAGAAATAGAGCGTCTTTTGCAAATTTATGAAAAAATCGATCTTTTTCAAAAACGGGCAAATTATGTTGGAGACATAGAAATAGTTAAACAGCTAAATTTACAGAAACAGCGAATTATTAAAATTCTTGAAGAAAGCCGTATTGCTGGATCTTCCCCTGATAAAATCGTGGAAAATTATATTGAGGAAGCAACTTCTATTGTTCATATTCTAAAACAAATAGACTTATTAGAAGAACGGGTAGAAGCAGATTCTACTCTAAAGACGAATATCGATGAGGTGCGAAATAATATAATTTCAAGTATTGATAAAAGAATTATCGAATTATTTGGGTATATGGATGGTGATAATTTTACAGGGAGAACAATTTCAGATCATTTCAAGACTTGGAAAGCTGAACGCACCGCTGAATATCAGGTTAAGTTTACTAAATATAAAATTCTAATGGATAATCTGATTAGGACTGGTACCTCCAAAGAGCGTAATCGCATGTTGGAGCGAGATATCACAAACGCATTGCTCAATTATTCTGATAAGAATTATGAACTCGCAGAAATGTTATTTAAACAAATTTATGATGCATACAAGGATTATTATACCAATCTTGATGGAGTAATTTTTTATAGAAGTGAAGCAAATTATGCCAATCACTATTATGATGCTGCGCGTGAAGGCTATTTAGAAATCATTAATAATTATCCCAATTCCCAATATGTGGGACAGAGCTATTTACGATTAATGATAATTAGTTATACTTATGGATGGAATAATGAATTCTTTAAATATTTTGATAAGGTTAAGGATTGTCTGAACATCGATCGAGAAGATTTAAATAAGGCTAATTATCTTGCTGGCTATTTGTATATTAATCAAAACCAATATCAAGATGCCAAATCAATACTTGAAAATATCAAAGATGCTTCAAAATATTATATTCCGGCCCGGTATTTGCAGGGGATTGTATTTACAAACCTAGAAAAATATGCTCAAGCAAAGAAAATATTTGAACAAATAATTAATCAAAAGAATTATCCCTGGACTGATTTGAATTACTCCATTTTTAAAAACGAGTCATTACTTAAATTGGGTTATCTTCATTATCAACGGGGAGAATATCATAAAGCTACTTCATATTTTGACCAAGTCTCAAAAGGATATAAAGGATACGACGCCAGTTTGATAGGGCAAGCCTGGGCTAATTTAAAAAAAGGTCATTATGATAATGCCGTAAATAAAGTCGATTTAATTTGTAATAACTATCTTTTATCAAATTATGTATATGAAGCAATAGTTTTGTCGGCTCATTGCAAACGAATTCAAAATCGAACAAATGAGGCGATAGAAGATTTACGATATGTTGCAAACGCGAAGTATGTCCTTGGGAAGGTACAGGAATACAACGAAGAAAGAAAGCGAATTTTAAAACAATTAGATGAACTGGAACTATTGGAAGAGACAATTCTAGAACATCAGAACAGAAAGTTGTATTCGAAAGTTGTTAAAATACGTGATTTGATCAATAATGCGCTTTTGTCTTTTCGTTACCGTGGGGCCATTAGCAGTCGTCTGTTAGAAGAATATTATGATGAACGTAAGATACTTATTCGTCAAATTGAGGAATTTGATTCGATCATAACATTTGCCAAAGAGCAGGGAAATAAAGAAATGATTTCTGAAGCTCTGAAACAGCGAAATAGATTGATTGCTGTTTTAGAAAAATATCAACTCGAAAATGCAACTTCTGGAGTAAGTTATTTTCTTGATTATCCATTAGCAACAAAGGAAGGAGGGTTGATTTATCGTCGGGAGATTATTAATAAGCTTGTTAATGATTTAATCCTTGAAAGACAACGTGTTCAAAGAGATATGGAGATGGTAACTGAATTATTATCATTAAGTAACGAAAAAGCGAGAATTGATGCGATGATAGATTTAGAAATTATTGAAGAAGATTTAAGGGATCTTAATAATCAGTTAAATCAGTTTCAGGTTTGGTTAGCTAATTATCACATTGAAGATATTAAAACCGAAACCGAGCAATGGGCGAATTTTTCAGGTTTTGGAATAAGTGATATTAATTTCGTTTCCTTTCGTGAAAGAATCAAGAAGATTAGTGGCTTTTCTAAAAATTTAGCACTTATCGATAACGTATTAAGAGAGAAACGGCAACAATTAGAGGAACGAATTCGACGATTTGATAATGAGGTAAGAAAAATACAAAGAGAAATGGAAGCAGAAAAAATTAGATTGGAAAAGTTAGAGAAAGAAAAGTATTTTCAAGACATTTATTTCGAAACAAAGACGAAGGAAATAGAAACCGAAGAAGTTGAAAGTTTTGAAGAAAAAAATTGGTTGTTTAATCAGGAAAATGGGAAGAAATTTTAAGTCAGGAACATTACCTGATAGGGAAGGGATATGAAAAAGATATTTATTTTAGGGGTTATCCTAATAATTTTAATGTCATACCAAATTGGTTTTCCACAACAAGAGTCCAAAATCGATAGTAGTAGAAAAGTTAAGATTGATTCTTTACTTGGTACATATTCAATTGAAGATATTTTAAGGTATCGAGTGTATTACCAAAAACAGATCGATGAGCTTAGGGAAGAGAAATTAAGACTTCGCGAAAAGGGAATTCGTGATGCAGAAAAATTTCTAGCGAATAATCCAGAAAGTAATGTTTTAGACAAAGTGATAATGCGGTTGGCTGAATTATTTTATGAAGAGACAGAGGATCAATATCTCCGACAAATGCAGGAATATGACCAGAGAATGGAGGATTTGGAAATTTCTGGAATTGATACGGTGCTCAAAGAACCTGTCAAAGATTTTTCAAAATCCTTAATCCAATATCAACGAATAATTGATAATTTTCCACATAGCAAATTGGTTGATGATGCTCTATATAATAAGGGTTTCATCCTGGAAGAAATCGGAGATATTGCTTTTGCTCTTGAAATTTACGAATCTATAATTCGAGATTTCCCTGAAAGCCGTTATATACCAGATGCCTTAATGCGCATTGCGGAATATTATTTTAATCCACCAAGAAATGAAATTGAAACAGCAATTGAGTATTATAAACGGATTCTGGAATATAAAGATAGTCCAAAATTTGATGAAGCGCTCTATCGATTGGGGTGGAGTTATTATCGATTGAGCAACTATCCAGAAGCGGTATCTTATTTTACACTCCTTGCAGACGATATAGAACGGGCAAAACAGATCGATCCTCACCAAAGATTCTCAAATCCAGCATTACGTGATGAATCACTCGAATATATCGGTATTAGCTTCCTTGATTACGGTGGAACGCAACGAGCCGTGGAATATTTAAATCGCATTGGCGGAAGAAGTTATGGAGCGGAGATTTTGAGAAAAATCGCTGATGTTTACATGTATGAAAAGGAATTGTACGATGAGGCAATAGAAGCCTATGAAACCCTTCTAAAAATGTATCCCAATCATGAACAGGCTCCTGAAATTCAAGAGAAAATAGTAACATGTTATCGTTATACTAAGAATGATATGATGGCCTATGTTTCGAGAGATAAATTATATAATCAATATAAACCAGGTAGCTCTTGGTGGCAAAAACATGAGGACAAAGAATTAAGGGAAAAAGTATATAAAATTACTGAACGATCGTTAAGAGATAATATTAATCTTTTATTTCAACGAGCTGAAGTTAATAGTGACCACGACCTTTATTTCCAAGTTGTCAATGACAATCGTAAATATTTAAAAACATTTTATTCAGATAGCAGTGCACCTTTGATTCATTGGAATATGGCCCTCACAATGGATACAAAATTGAATCAGAAAGATACGGCATATGAAGAATACATGAAAATTTGTGATCTATACTGGAATAGTAGATATCAGAAATTTGCTGCTGAAAATGCGATTGCGCTCTCCAAAGAGGCGGTTGAAAATGATACTACTAAAAAGTCCTTCATAATCCCAGACAAAAATGTTCAGGATTCACTTAAAAGCTCAACTAGCGTGCTATCAGCCTTTGATTATAGGCAATTAGAATTAACTGATAATGAAAAAAAATTAATAAGAGCTTATAATAATTATATTAAATTATTTCCACATGAACCTGAAACAGCTAAAATTTTAGCAAATGCGGGAGCACTTTATTACAACAATAATCAATTCAAAGAAGCGCTACGTTACTTTAATACGATTGTTAAACATTTTCCAAATAGTTCAGATATTAACAACATAAAATACACAATCTTAGAGAGCTACTTTGGTAAGGGCGATTATAAAAGTGCAGAGACTGTTGCTCGAAGATTGAAGAATTCACCGGATGTTTCTCCTGAATTAGAAAGAAAAGCAGGTAAGCGGCTAGCGGAATCAATTTTCCTTGCGGCAGAAGTCTTTGCCAATGCTAAAGATCACCTTCAGGCAGGGAATGAATATTTAAGGGTAGTGAGAGAAGTTCCGAATGCGGAATTTGCCGATCTAAGTCTATTTAATGCTGCTTTAGAGTATGATAAAGCAAAGGAATATAGCAGATCTGTCGAAACCTACAGCTATTTGATTGAGACCCGACCCAATTCCAAATATCTTCTTGACGCCATGAATAATTTGGCATTAGATTATGGTGAATTAAAAGAGCCAAAAAATGCTGCTCTTACTTACGAACGCTTAGCATCTTTAGCTCAGGACTCTGCTCTGGCCTATGATGCATTGTTTAATTCAAGTTTCTTTTTCGTCAAAGCAGAAGAATGGGAAGATGCGATTCGCATTAACAGATTATTTGTGGAAAAATATCCTATTTCGAGAGATGCGGATGACTTATTTTATGATATGGCGACATATTATCTTAAATTAGATGATCTTGAAAAAGCAGATCAAATTTATAGTGAATATGGAAGACGATTTCCAAATTCACCGCGTGTGATAGAAACTTATTTCCACCGGGGTGAATATTTACGAAACAAAAATGAAATAGAAAAGGCAATTGCTGAATATCAGAAAGCAGTGACTAAGAATGAAGAATTCCATAAGAATAATTTAGAGAATAATGATTACTATGCAGCTGAAGCACAGTTCCAGTTAACAAAATTAAAGTTTGATGAATACCAACAGATTGAACTTACTTTACCACGAGCTAAATTAGAACAGGATAAAAAGCGAAAACGTGAATTATTAATAGAGATAGGCGAGGGATTTACTAAGGTTGCATCGTTTGGTACAATTCGATTATATGAGGCCACGTACTATATCGGAGAGTGTTATGAAGAATTTGCAATGACATGGGCTAAACAGGAAATTGCACCCATGGAGGAAACAAGACGAATAGTCACTCAAAAAGATATTAATGAAACAACAGCCGAACTTTATGGTAAGGCTGAAAATTCATATAAACAAGCAGTTAAAATATTATCTCGCCTGGCTGATGAATATGAAAAATCATTGATAAGCTCTGATAGTTCAATGACACCGTCAGACCTCATTAAGATAGTGAGAGAAGATAGCACGCTTCGTGTCGCCCGAAAATGGATCGAACGATGTAAAGAAAAAATTTCAGAAGTTATATATGATATTGCTGAATTAAATTTTGTTACTATGAACGCTTTCCTGGAAGCACCAATTCCTGAGGGACTTGAAAATGTTGCAGAAATGGAATATCGGAGACAGGTTCTGGTAAAAGCGGTTACGCCTATCGTTCAAGAAATCATCGATGCTCATGTAAGAAATCTTCGAGATTCCTGGAAATTAGGACTCGAAAACCAGTGGGTAAAACTTTCTCGACAGAAAATTTTGACCACCAATAATTTATTAGCTTATGAATATGATAAGTTAGCACAAAAGTCTTTAGAGCTTTATAAAAAAACTGTTGAGACCTATATCGAAATAGTTGAACAAGAAGAAGTCACACCTAATGGAATGGATTACATTACATTGTCGGACCAGATGGCAAATTTGATTGATTTCAGTAGAGCCTTTGCCAAGGTAACAATCGAAGTTTATCGAAAGACATTGGAGAAGGCGGCCGAAGAAAATATAAGCGATCCCAGTGTTTCTGAGACGAAAGAAAAAATGTTAAAGGATTTATATCTTATTGCCCAACACAGTCAATCTCTTACCGATTTTGCAAATTTAAATCGAAAGAAATATGAAAAACTTTTTAAAGATAGCGATAAAGTTAAATACGAAGAGGCGCTATTTACCTTTGAAGACAATTATTTTTCATTCAAAGAAAGCACAGAAGAATTACTTGAGTTAGGATATCAAATTGTTCAAGATATGCAAATTTCCAATCAATGGGTTCCTAAAATTATGTTGCTGTTAGTACAGGTGAATCCCGAACAATATGGATCAATATTGAATCTTAAAGCCGAAACAAAACAAATTGTTTCTGACGAATCGTGGTGGGCAACGGACAAATACACTGAAGGTTGGGTTAATTCAGATTTCAATATTTCTATGTGGGGGCATGATCCATATGTTGATGAAAATAAACGTTTCTATCAAGGAAATCTTGTTCCAATTTGGTTTTCCAGTATTGATACGCTTGGTTATTTTAATGATACAACTAAAGTGACTCATGATAAAGAAATGAAGTTACTCTTTGGGGTCGATTCGCTTAAACAAATCCTCTCTTTTCCTGACACTCTGTTAAGTGATTCAACAAATGTTTTGACGCAGAAGCAATTTTTTATAAATAAAAAACCTCAAATAACCAAAGTACCCAGTAAGCGAGTCTATTTCAGGAAGAATTTTTCAATCACAGGTTTACCTGTCTCAGCTGATATTAAATTAATAATTGATGATTCTTATAATCTTTTTTTCAATGGGCAATATATCGCTTCATTTACCCATGAAAATTCAAACTGGCAAGAAGAACATTTTCATCAACTCAGTGATTATCTCGTCGAAGATGAAAATGTAATTGCGATCGAAGCGATTGATAGTGATGGTACTGGTGGAGGACTAATTGCGATACTGAATGTAAAGTTTTTACCTGGATGGGAGGATAAAAAGCAACAAATTCAATTTGAGACAAGTGAGGATAAGATAAAGAGGAATTTAGTACTAGATAAATATATTATATATTAAGAGGTGAGGTTTCAATGTGTTGGTGGAAAGTAACTTTGTACTTTACATTGTTTATAGGATTATTTTTTGTTTACCCTAAGTTTGGAATTACACAGACTACAACTCAGAAGTCGGATTCTGTTAATACAACAGCGAAAACAGACGCGACGAGTAAAAGCAGGGATTTTTCTAATATTGAAGGAGAAATCGAATTATTAGAGATTAATATCGAAGCTGTTGTTGAGAAACCGCGTGTGGCTATTCTACCAAAAAGACTTGAACCTGAGTTCGGAGAAATGGAATTCATTGATCGGTCATTTGAAAAGGAGCTAAAAAAAACACCTGAAAAACTGATGATTATGGATGATCGGTTACTTGTACCTCAAAAGATAGAAAATTTAAGACAGAAACTTCTTGAAAAAAAGAAAGAGTTGGATAAAAAATAGAATGACGTAGTATAGACTTTTATCATCAGCATATTTATTTATAAATCACAAAACCTGAGGGAGTGAGAATAAATAAAATGTATTTCATTATTATTTTAAGGTTAATAAAAACAACTGTAAAATAATTTTAAGAATTCTAATTAATTTTTTCTCCCCCTTAAAACTTACAAACAAATAAGATATTTTTAAACTAATGATGGAGGTAGTCTAATGGCTGATGTTCTAAAAAATTTTAGTACAACATCAACGGGGTGGGTTTTCATGTGGATCTTGCTTGTGGCTGCAATTTTCATGGTGGCCCTAGCAATTGAACGTGCATATTATATTATTGTGAGATCAAATATCAATGCGCCAAAATTTATGGCAGAGATTCGAAAGCTTGTAAAAGCTGGTGAATATAAACAAGCAATGTCACTTTGCAATTCTGCACGAAATAAAGCCCTGGCTCAGGTAGTTATGGCTGGCTTGAGAAAGGTTAGTCAAAGTGAAACTATTGACTTTCGTTCGATACAAAATTCTGTTGACGAAGGAACTCTCGAGGTTATTCCTAAACTCCAGGAGCGGACAGGATATTTGGCTATGATTGCTAATGTCGCTACGTTGGTCGGACTTATGGGAACGATCTATGGTTTGATTGGTGCCTTTAGATCGGTATCGGCTCCTGGAATCGATGCGACAGAAAAGTCACGAATGTTAGCCGCTGGAATTTCAGTAGCTATGAATACCACTTTAACTGGCTTAGCCATCGCTGTTCCATCGATCTTGATTTATACTTTTTTACACAATAAAACCGTTAAGATAATTGATGAAATTGATGAACATACCGTAAAAATAATTAATTTAATTACAGGGAATCAATAGTCATGGCCTTTAGACCTTCATTTCGTAGCAGTAGAACAGCAGAAGAAGTCGAGATCAATATGACCCCGGTCATGAATTTGATGGTAGTATTAATTCCTTTATTATTATCATCGGCTCAATACATAAAAATAGGGGTCATTGATTTGAACTTACCACCTGCGGTGGGTACCTCGGTAAGCCAGTTAGAGGCTCCCAAAGAAACAGAGAAGAAACTTGATCTGGCTGTAACAATTACTGATCAAGGATTTTTTATTTCAAGTTCTTTGGCTATATTAAAAAATATTAATGGGCAAGGTCCAACAATACCAATAACTGAGAGCGGGGAATATGATTTTGAAGAATTATCTAAAAAATTATATGAGCTTAAAAGGAAGGCCCTGGGCAATTTTTCAGATACAGAAAAAATTGTTATTTTAGCTGAACCACAAATTAATTATCAGTTATTAATTAATACTTTAGATGCTGCTCGTTCAGTTACTGTCGAAGATAAAACTTATACACTGTTTCCAGGGGTTTCCCTGGCTGCTGGCGTGATTTAAGGTATTGTCATTTAATAACTTCTAATAAATCATTTTAATAGCTGTTATTTTAAAATTGAAAAATTTTGGGAGAAGCAAATGGCGTTTATTCCTTCTCGCATTAAGAAGCACAATACAGATCCAGGTAAAGTTCGTTTAAATCTGACCTCGATGATGGATATGTTCACAATCATACTGGTATTTTTATTGAAAACCTATTCCACAGAAGGAATGCTAATACAACCATCAGTATATTTAACATTACCATCATCCATAACTGATCAGTCGCCAGAAGTTGCTTTAGATTTGGTGATTTCGAAAGAATGGGTTATGGTAAACCATGAACCCGTGGAAAAAGTAAGCAACATTCTAGCACATGATGGATTGATTGTCAAAAAGCTTCAAGATAAGCTAGAAGTTTACGCTCGTGAGGCAAAAAGGATGGAAGAGTTATACGGAACAAAATTTTCTGGAAAAGTGGCGATTCAAGGTGATCGGGAGATCTCATATAAATTGCTGGTAAAAGTGATGGCAACATGCGGAAAGGCAGATTATACTAATATGAGATTGGTGGTTTACAAAAAAGAAGAATAGTTAATTTTATTTTATAGTAAACAAAAAAGAGGTCGAATTGAACAATTATGGTCTAGATAACGCTGGAAAAATAAACTCGGACGCATGGACTGATTTGGATTACAAATATCAGACTGGATATTTACCCAAAGAATACAGACGTCAGTTAAGGGATTATTTTGACAAACGATTTGTTTTAATCTGGTTTGCGACGTTCATTGTTCACTTTTTCACCGCCCTATACTTCGCGATTAATCCACCTAATACATCAGTAAATCGTTCAGAGATAGATCGCATACAAAGACAATTTGCAACATTTGTTTTAGAAAAGGAGGTTTTAGAAAACTCGGTTGAACCAGAAAATTTTCCCGTAGATGATATTGTTCATGAGAACATAACTACAGGAACTGAGGTACAGGAAAAAAGCAATATAGGGACAACAAGCCGTTTTAAGTCTGAAAATGTTGGAGAAACAAAAGGTGCAACGGCTGAATCCCGCAAAATTGGTCATTCTTTAGGATCTGAAGAACGACAGACTCATCGCGAGCAAATTTCCAGGGAAGTGAGTTCTAAAGGACTACTAGGATTATTAACAGGTTCCGGTAGTAATACTAAGGGTGAAGCCATAAAAGATGTATTAGGCGAGACGGCTGAATCACAAAGTAATCTTGAAGCAATACTGGGCAATCTGGAAGAATTAAAACGGACGGGAAAATCTACTACGGGTTCTGTTTATGGTTCAGCAAAGGGGAGTCGCACCCAGAAGGGAACAAGGGCTACAAGCGGTGGAGGGATTGATGATTTAATCTCTGAAAGAGAACAGGTAAAATCAACAGCTGTTAAAAGACAAGGAAACCTTGTTGTTGAAAAAGTTTCCAGCATTGCTGATGAAAGAGGAATTAAATCGGAAAGTCGTGATCCTGATAAAGTTTCTGAAGTAGTGAATCGCCACAATTCTTCTATCCAATATTGCTACCAACGTGAGTTAAAACAAAATCCTGATTTGAAAGGGAAATTAGTTGTCAGATTTACTATTACACCTGAAGGTAAAGTTGGCGATGTTAAACTAATTTCCTCAACTTTAAATATTCCCAGAATCGAACGTTGTGTCGTTAGTCGAATTAGACGTTGGGATGATTTCGGACAGATTGACCCTTCTAAAGGAGATGCAACTTTTCGACAGGTTTATACCTTCGGTTATTAGTAGAGTTCAAAATTCTTCCTTTAAGTATTAAAAATTTTAGATAACTGTGTAAAATCAAACTAGATAAATCTTACACCTTAAATATATTTCATTTTAGAGTTAAGTCGTCAGAGTGGAAAATGACGACTTTTTTATTTTAATTAAATTCATATTGATTTTTCAAATAAATTTACTTAAATTAAGTGAACTTAGATTGAAATTATCTTAAAAAGATTTAAACAGGAAATCTTAGGAGAAACTGTTGAAAGAAAAAAGGACACATACATGTGGGGAATTAAATCGCAATGATAACAAATTAAAAGTTACTTTGCAAGGATGGGTTGATCGAAGAAGGGATCATGGAAGTTTAATTTTTATTGATTTACGAGACATTTATGGTAAAACGCAAATTGTTTTCGATCCATCTGCAAATGAGTCCGCTTCGTTAGCCGCAAAAAAGTTAAAACCAGAATATGTTATCAGTGTTACGGGCACTGTCAGGCTGCGACCAGAAGGAATGGTTAATAAACAGTTACCAACAGGCGAAATTGAAGTGGTAATGGAAAGTTACGAGATTTTAAATCCGTCTAAATCTCCCCCTTTTTTAATTGTTGATCAGGTTGATGCTTCTGAAGAACTTAGATTTCGTTATCGTTACCTAGATTTAAGACGCCTTGAAATGCAGAAGAGCTTAATTATTAGACATCGGGTTGCTCAAATCGTTAGACAATACCTTGATGCTCATAACTTTTTTGAAATTGAAACACCTTTTTTGATGCGGAGTACTCCTGAAGGTGCCAGAGATTTTCTCGTTCCCAGTCGTCTTCATAAGGGAAAATTTTATGCTCTTCCTCAATCGCCACAAACCTACAAACAAATTTTAATGGTAGCTGGGTATGATCGATATTTTCAAATTGTTAGATGTTTTCGAGATGAAGATTTTAGGTCTGAGAGACAGCCTGAGTTTACTCAAGTCGATATCGAAATGTCATTTGTAGATGAGCAAGATGTTTTTAAAATTGTTGAGGGACTGATGAATAACATTTTCCAACAATTGTTTCAAAAATCGTTAACACTCCCTTTTCCGGTTATTTCTTATGATACTGCTATGGCTAAATATGGTACTGATAAACCAGATTTGAGGTTTGGTCTGGAGATTAAAGATATTAGTTCAATTGTTGCCGATTCTGAATTTAAGGTGTTTTCTCAAGCAGTAAAAAATAAGGGAATAGTAGCTGGAATTAATTTGAAAGGATGTGCAGGTTATTCAAGAAGACAGATTGATAATCTAAATCAATTTATTATTGATATGGGTGGTAAGGGAATTTTAACTGCTAAGGTAAAATCAGATGATCTGGATTCGTCTTTCAGGAAATTTTTATCAGAAATGATAGTACGAGAAATCAATCAGATTATGGAGGGAGAACCAGGTGATTTGTTGATTTTTATAGCTGGTGAACGGCTGGAAACATTGGGATTGTTAGGAAAATTGCGGTTAAAGTTGGCAAGTGATGAAAGGTTGATTGATGAAAATGAATCTAGACCTGTTTGGATTACTGTTTTCCCCCTATTAGAATATGATGAAGAAGAAGGACGTTATGTGGCAATGCATCATCCTTTTACAGCTCCGAGACAAGAAGATATGGATTTAATTGATTCCGACCCAGCGCGATTAAGAGCACGAGCATACGACCTCGTGTTGAATGGTTATGAAATTGCAGGAGGGAGCATCCGTAATCATCAATATGAAACTCAGATGAAAGTGTTTTCACTATTAAAAATTGACGAACATGAAGCTAAAAAGAAATTCGGATTTTTATTGGAAGCTTTGCAATATGGCGCTCCACCTCATGGAGGGATTGCATTTGGATTTGATAGATTAGTGATGATTTTAGCGGGCAGGAAATCAATTCGAGAAGTCATCGCATTTCCTAAAACAACAAGCGGACTTTCTTTGATGGATAATTCACCAGCAGAAATTGACGTTGGCCAACTCAGGGAATTAGGATTAAAGCTTAATAACAATAACTAATTTAATTTAAAAAAAAAGCCTGGAAACAAATTTTTTTCTTGACAATTAACTTTTTTTTTGTTATTATTAACAGATTTAAACCGTTAAATCAATTAAACTTTAATTTAACAATCGTATTTATTAAAAGTTAAAGATTCTTCAGCGAAAGAAAAGTTTGGATGGAGGGAGATGGGTTATAAAAACTAGTAATCAAAAAACCTAAACCCAACTTACGGAAGGAGGTGTAAACTTAATGCGAAAATTGTCGAAGACGATTATTGTAATTGTCTCGGTGGCATGTCTGATTCTCTCACTCTCTATTGGTGGTTGTACCAAACATCCTAATGAGGATCAACTTCAAGCATTAGAAGAACAGAGAAAGGCAGCTCTGGCTGCGGAAGAGCAATTAGCTAAAAAGCAACAGGAAAAAGCCGATCTTGAAAGAGAATTGGCTGAAAAGAAACAGAAACTTGAAGATACCAAGAGCGAAAAAGAAACTGTAAAGAATAGGTTAAGCGGTATGTAGTAGTTAATTTTTAACTAAAAATTTTGGAGGAAATTTTACAATGAAAAATATAACAAAAATCGCATCCGCTTTCGCTCTGGTTTTTTGCTTATTGCTGTTATTCTCATTTTCTTCGGTTGCTCAAGAAAAAATGACAATGGAAGAGTATAACGCCAAAATGGCGGAATACCAGAAAAGAGAAACAGATGCTAAAGCGGAAATCGAAAAAGTCAATGCTGAGATTGATACTCTGAAACAGCAGATTGCTCAGGTTGACGAGGAAAATGCCAATGAATGGCAAGAAATTTATGCTCTGCTGGAAACCGATGAGGCTGGTGTTAAAGATTTTCGCGCAACCTTAAACGATTTTGAATCCCAAGTTGATGGGTTGGCGAGTCTTTCACCCGAAGAACTGTATAAAAGAAGATCTGAAATCGATCAGCTTGAAGAAAAACTCAATGAATACAAAGGAAGTAAAATCGCTTTATTGAGCGAAATGCAAGACAAATTGGCAACCATTGAAGGAAAAATTGCTCAACTAAGAGCCAGCTTACCGAAAGCTGATTTTGATGAATATACCGTTGTAAAAGGGGACTATCTATGGAAAATATCGGGTAAACCTGATATTTACGACGATCCTTATCAATGGATGCGTATTTACACCTATAATCGTGACCAGATTAAAGATCCCGATTTAATTTATCCAGATCAGATTTTTAAAATTCAAAAAAGCGTGGGAGATAATGAATATCTGGTGGTTAAGGGCGACTGGTTAGCAAAAATTGCTAGTAAGCCGGGAATCTATAACGATCCGACAAAATGGACCAAAATATTTGAAGCAAATAGTGAGGTTATTGAAGACCAAAATCTGATTTATCCCCATCAGGTATTAATTATTCCGGAGAAATAAAAATAGGTTGTCCAATTCAACGATCTTATTCATTGTATTTCAGATAGTTATCAAGAAGTTTATTTAGAGTTGTAAACAAGAAGAAAAGCTCTTGGTTATGGGCTGTTGCCATAGCCTAAGAGCTTTTTCTATTTGTCTCTTTCTAATCACATGATAATTATAACAATATGATTAATATAAATTTCTCAATGCTTTAATTTTTCTATGTCTAATACAGAGATAATAAAAAAGATTTCAATACGAGGTTTAGATCAGTTAAAGTTATTTGGTTTAAACGACAATAATTTGAGGAAAATTCAGAGCAATTTTCAGGCAAAGATTATCGCACGAGGAAGTGAAGTCACTTTAATAGGCGAGGCGGGTGAAGTTCAACTTATTGAACGATCATTCGCTGAATTGATTAAAATTCTCGAAAAGAATGAACAAATTACAGAAAATGATCTAATTACTGTGATTGAGGTTCTAAAATCAGGGAAAATTTCAGCTAATCAAACACATGATCTATCATCAGTGATTATCTATACTAAAGATGGTTATATTAAACCTAAAACAGAGGGACAAAAACTATATTATTTAGCAGCGCTTAAGAATGATATTGTTTTTGTAATTGGACCTGCTGGAACAGGAAAGACCTATATGGCCGTTGCTATTGCATTGGCTCATTTAAGGGATAAATTAGTTGACAAAATAGTACTTGCTCGACCAGCAGTGGAGGCTGGTGAAAGTTTGGGTTTTCTACCGGGTGACCTCCGGGAGAAGATAGATCCATATTTAAAGCCGTTGTACGATGCGCTTTTTGATATGGTAATTCCCACAAAATTAAAAAAATATACTGAAGCTGGTATTATAGAAATTGTTCCATTGGCTTATATGAGGGGTCGTACATTAAATAATGCATTTGTCATTTTAGACGAAGCTCAAAACACATTTCCAAATCAAATGAAAATGTTCCTGACGAGATTGGGAATTAATTCTAAGGCTATCATAACTGGAGATATCACACAAATTGATCTTCCAAATGAAAAACAATCGGGTTTGGTGCAGATTCAGGAAATATTAACAGGAATCGAAGGAATTGACTATGTTTATTTATCAGATCGAGATGTAGTCAGACATCGATTGGTGAGAGAGATTATTAAGGCCTATGAAAAATATGATAATGATCATAGAGAGTAGTAATGCGAACCGTTGAAATATGAGGTAATTGAGTGGATAATTTAGTAAAAAAAGTAAAAAATTTAATTAAACTGAAGTTGAACAGAAAAAAATCCAAAGGAAATAATGGAAACAAAAAATCAATTTTAGACCAATATCTCTGGACAATTACGACTGCGGTGATAATAATATTCCTTATTTCCTTAATGCTTCCAAGAGGGAAATCTTATAAATATACAGATTTAAAGGAAAATGAAGTTTATGTAGGAGATGAAATTCTTGCCCCATTCACTTTTGCAATTAATAAAACAGAAGAAGAATATAAGCGAGACCTCCAACGAGTTGAAGAAGAAGTTCTGCCTGTTTTTACTAAAAACGACACGATGTGTGATTATCAACTGAGTTTAATACGGACCTTTTTTGATTCTCTTAGGATTAGTCGTGAGAAAGCCTTAAATAATACTTTCCGGATTAAAGAATTCACCCGGTTACTACAAAAAAATAATGTAGAGTATTCAGATGAAAATTTATTACAATTATTAAAGACTTCAAATAGTCAAACGATTCAAGCGTTTAGAGAACAGTTGATTAGGTTAAGTAGAGATATTTGTTCATTGGGTATTTTAGATTTAAAAAAGCAGGATCTAAAAAAAGTTGATAACAAAATTTCTCTTATCACTGATAATGAAGAGTTTGTCGAGGAACTCCAGTCATTTTATGATACAGAAGAAATAAAGAAAGTCTTGCTGGACAAATTAACAACCGTCTTTGAAGGTGATGAACTGCGACGCAATGTTGGTTATCAAATATTAATCGCATTTTTGAATCCGAACATTATCTATGATGCCAGGGAAACAGAACGTCGGATTGTTGAAGCCCGTTATAATGTACCATTAGCTAAAGGCACTGTTTTAGAGAATGAACGAATTATCAACCGTTACGAGCGGGTCACTAAAGATCATATCGCTAAACTTAATTCCCTTGCTATTGAATTGGCAGAACGTGAGGCTGGAAAAAGTACATTTTTAATCATCGTTCGTTTCTTCAGTAAATTATTGATGATTAGTTTAGTAATTTCAATTTTTATCATTTTTCTTGCTTTTAGTAAAAGTAGGATTACAATTTTAAAAGATTTAAAAAGAGTTATACTTATTGCCAGTATTTTTATATTAGTAACCTTTTTGGCTTATATTATTAATCGTTTTAGACTTTCACCATATTTGATTCCGATTACCATTGGCTCAATGTTGTTAACGATATTTTTTGATACACGGATCGGTTTCGTTGGAACAATCGTTTTAAGCATATTAATCGGATGTCTTCGTGGAAATGAATTTAATATTTCTGTCGTTTCTCTTTTTACAGGTACCATTGCTGTTTTATCAGTCAAACGCATCAGAACCCGAAATTGGCTTGTCAATTCAATTCTTTTAATTGTTGGGGCCTACTTGGTATCAATCACTATAATGGAAATACTTCGTTATACCCATTTCAAGACAATTGTTACTTACTGGGGATATGGGGCAATTAATGGATTTATTTCTGCGTTGCTCGTCTACGGTTTACAGGTTATTTTTGAATATTTTTTTGACATTGCAACGGATATGCGATTACTAGAACTTTCTGATCTGAATAACCCGCTTCTCAGAAAATTGGCCATAGAAGCTCCTGGAACTTATCACCACAGTTTGATGGTAGGAAATTTAGCAGAAGCAGCCGCAGAATCAATCGGGGCAAATGCATTATTAGCCCGTGTTGGAGCATATTATCATGATATTGGGAAAATGGAAAAACGTGAATATTTCATCGAAAATCAGATGAAAATGAAGAATCCCCATGAAAAGTTATCTCCAACCATGAGTTGTCTGATATTAATGAATCATGTGAAAAAAGGCTTAGAGATTGCTAAGAAATATAAACTTCCAAAAGAGATACGGGACTTTATCGCTGAACATCACGGAACGAATTTGATAACATTTTTCTATCAGAAGGCTCTCGAAAAAAGTGAAGGAGAGGAAATTAATGAATCTAATTTTCGGTATTCCGGTCCCAAACCAAAGACGAAAGAAACCGGTATCGTCATGGTAGCCGATGCTATAGAGGCTGCCGCAAGAACCCTTAAAGATCCTTCTCCGAGCCGAATAAGGGGAATGGTAATATCTATTGTTCAGGATCGATTTAAAGAATCAGAATTAGATGATTGTCCTTTGACTTTAAGAGAATTAACTAAAATTATTGAAAGTTTTGAAACAGTTTTATTAGGCACTTTTCATTCGCGAATTGAATATCCTGATCAGGATGAGAAATTAACACCGGCAAAAGAGAAGCGGATTATAGAAAAAAATGTCGAATTACAAGATTGACATTGAAAATGTTTTTCCTGAAAAAGAAATCGATAAGCAAATAATCAAGCATCTTGCTAAAATAGTGTTAACCAGAGAGAATATTGCTCAAGCTGAGATTAATATCATTCTCGTTGATGATAACAGCATTATTAAATTGAATCAAGAGTTTTTGAATAGGAACACAACAACAGATGTGCTAAGTTTTAATCTGGCAGATGATATTAATCATCATTTTGTAGAAGGTGAAGTTTATGCAAACATCAAACAAATACAGAGACAAGCAGAGGATTATGAAGTATCTTTTAGAGAAGAGTTGTATCGGGTTTTGATACATGGATTGTTACATTTAGTCGGATATGACGATCAATCGGCTAAAGAAAGACAAATTATGATAGAAAAAGAAGATAGTTATTTAGCTTTATTGAAAAATATGATATGATATAAAAAGGGAGGCTATATTTCTTTTGGAAGTTGAGTCATTTATACGGATTATCATTTTTATTATCCTTATTATATTATCAGCATTTTTTTCCGGTTCAGAAGCAGCTTTTTTTTCACTCTCAAAGGAGATGATTGATCGATTAAAGGAAAGCTCTTCACGGACCTCCGTTCGAATTGTCAATTTGCTGTCAAGGCCCCGTTTTCTTTTAATAACTATTTTGGTAGGAAACACTATTGTAAATGTGGCGGCCGCTACTATTGCAGCGTTATTAACTACAGATGTAAGTTCCTATTTGCAATTTTCAGAGGAGATTGCGATACTTATTGAAGTGGTCGTTGTAACTTTAGTACTACTTATTTTTAGTGAATTAACACCTAAAATTTTTGCAGTAAAAAATTCTTATAAGTTTGCTAATGCTGTTTCCATCCCATTAAAGATCATCAGTTTCGTTTTATATCCAATTGTAATTATCTTGGATAAATTTCCAACTCTTCTTTCTGGGTTATTAGCAACCAGAGTTAAAAAACATTTATTATCTAAAGAAGAACTCAAAACTTTAATTGAAGTCAGTGAAGAAAAAGGGGCTTTAGAAGAAGATGAAAAAGAAATGATCCATTCAATTTTTGAGTTCTCCAAAACCATGGTCAAAGAAATTATGGTACCAAGAATTGATATGGTTTGTGTTGAGAAAAGTATTTCGCTAAGAGAATTAATTGATCTTATTAAAACAAGAGGACATACCCGTATTCCCCTTTATGATGAAAAAGTCGATAATATTTTAGGCATTATTCATGCAAAAGAGTTACTTCCTTTTATTAATGATAGTTCACAAAAAGTTGATTTTGTATCTTTGGCCAGACCAGCTCTTTTCATCCCAGAAAGCAAGCTTATTGATGAGTTATTAAAAGATTTTCAGGTTGAAAAGCAGCACATGGCAATTGTTGTCGATGAATATGGCGGTACTGCGGGACTAATTACTTTGGAAGATGTTATCGAAGAAATCGTTGGTGAAATACAAGATGAATATGATATCGAAAAGCCCCTTTATAAAAAGATCGATGACATCCATTATCTGGTTGATGCAAAGATCGATCTAGATGAGTTAAATGATAAATTAAATATGAACTTACCTGTGGATCAAAGTTATGAAAGCTTGGGGGGCTTTATTTTTAATTTAATTGGTTCTGTTCCTGAAGAAAAACAAGAAATAGAATATGATAGATATAAATTTATAATCGAAAAAATAGACAGAAATCGAATTGTAGAAGTGTTAATAATTAAAACACAAAAAGAAAGTGAAGCTGAATTCCCTGAGGAATAAAGTTATATTTTGACAAAAATCAATATAAATTGTTAGAAATTTTTCTTGACAAAGTCGATAAAATTTATTAATATATGTTAAATAATATCAGAATTATTTTGGAGTTGTATCGCTTATTCTAAATTAGGTTGTGTAATTTAATCAATCGATGGAGGTCGAAATGCATCAAATGCGCTTTAATATTTTGGATATCCTCAAATCAACAAGATTGGCGTTAAGCTTGCAACGAATATGGATTCAATTTTTGGGTCTAGTGATTGGCTACTTAGGATATGTAATAATTACTTATCTTAGTCTTATAACTGCGGGAGTAGGTCTTTCTGTTGGATGGAAAAGATATGGTTTATTGCCATGTCTTTGGCCTGAATCTCCAAATTGGTATACTATTATCATTTATATACTTGGTTTCTTATGGCTGGTTGCCGTTTATTTGATTACAGCCACTGCGGTCTCGAGAGCAACTTACATGTTGGTAAAGGGAAATAATTTCTATACCTGGCGAAATGCGTTTCGTTTCGCTTTAAAAAAAGCAAGTTCTGTATTATTATCTCCGCTTGCAATTTTATTAATGATTGTTTTCTTTTTAGTCGGCGGGGTTGTTATCGGTCTATTGGGTAAAATTCCTTTCGTTGGAGAGTTCGGGATAACTCTTTTTACATTTATTTGGTACTTTGCAGCACTTGCCGTTGTATTTTTAATAATCATTTTTGCTGTGGCGATGATTCAAGCGCCTGCGATTATCGCAACAACGGATGATGATGCTTTTGAGGCTGTATTTCAATCATTTTCATTGGTTTGGTCCCAGCCCTGGCGATTAATCTTATATGAAGTTTTATCAGGTGTCATGGCTGTAGCTGGTCTTTTGGTGTTAGCATTTCTCTCTAAGAAAGCATTTATTGTTATGGATAGAGTATTTGCTAATGCCATGGGCGCTGATTTTATCAATATTACTGCTCATGGTATGTATCTATTAAACGTTTGGTTAATTCATTCGATTTCTTTAATAAATTCTATTTTTGGTGATTATTCAGGTTTAATTTATTTTAGTCGTGAATTTATTCCTTTAGCTCTTCCTCACGGTTATCAATACGTTACTTCCTACATTTTCACGATCTGGATGTTAATAATTGGGGGTGTAATTTTTTCCTATGGGGTTGCATCTTTTAATGTTGGAAATACCTTGTCATACATAATCTTGAGAAAGAAAAAAGATGATGAAAATTTATTAGAAAGAAAAGATGCCGAGGAAGAAGAGGGTGAAGACGAAGAGGGTGAAGAGTTTAAAAATAACCAGGAAGAAGCTGAACAACGTGATAAGGATGAAACAAAGGATTCTCCAAACGAATCTTAATTAATGTATTGAAATGATTACTACGCGATTTGAGTCTTCTATTTTAATTAGATGTTGTATGTATTAATAAATTTTAATTATTAATACCATCCTAAACTGTTATTGGGATGGTATTTTTGTTTATATAAAAATGATTCCTTTTTATCATTTCTTATTTATTGTATAAAGTCAGTCATTAATTGCAACAAGTATAATGATGATTCTAATGAGAAGCTATTATGAGACACCACGGCATTATGAATCATTTGTGGATTTATCAGAAGATCAAATAACCGCGATATTATAAACATATCAAGAAAGAATTTTAAAGGCTTTATTTGCAAAACTTTTTAAATTGCTTAATAATCCTGATTATATTATGGTGATTCATTCAGGTCCAAATGTAAGAGCTGGAAGGAGACGGGGGTACTGGCAGACTTTAGGGAAAGATTATCATTGGCATATTGAGATTACACCTCGTCTTCACAGTGATACAAGCTTAGAAGTGAGCTCAGGTTTTCCTGTAAACTCTGTACCACCAGAGAAAGCAGCTGAACTATTAAGAAATATTGAATAATGTTTGTTTAAAAAGCTATTTGAAAATCAAGGTATCGGAACAATTACGAATGTATAAATCTTTATATTTAGCACTTTATGAATCTGGTGAATTGGAACATCGGATTACTCGATTAATAAAAATATTAGAAGCGTGCACATTATGCCCACGACAATGTAGCGTTAACCGTTTGCAAGGTGAAATCGGTTATTGTCAGGCAGGGCCAACGCTGGTAGTTTCCAGCTATTTTCCACATTTCGGTGAAGAGCGACCATTGGTGGGTAGATCTGGTTCAGGGACGATTTTTTTAACCCATTGCAATTTACGATGTAATTTTTGTCAAAATTATGATATTAGTCATTTAGGGGCTGGTGAGAATATTTCTACAAAGCAGTTAGCACAAATGATGTTGTATTTACAGCATCAAGGTTGTCATAATATTAATTTTGTTACACCAACGCATTTTATACCTCAAATCATTTCAGCATTACCGTATGCAATTGAATTGGGATTGGAACTACCAATCGTTTATAATTGTGGTGGATACGAATCACTTGAAGTCATTGAATTGTTAGAAGGTGTTATTGATGTTTATATGCCCGATACCAAATTCTCAAATTCTGAATATGCGCAGCTTTACGTAAACGCTCCCGATTATTTTGAGGTGCTTAAGCCCGTGCTCAAAGAGATGCATCGCCAGGTCGGAATATTAAAAATTGACAAAGATGGATTAGCTTATCAGGGCTTATTGACCAGGCATTTAGTCATGCCTAACGATATAGCAGGTTCAGAGGATATTTTAAGATTTCTTGCAGAAGAGCTTTCCACTGAAAGTTATGTGAATATAATGAGTCAATATCGTCCATGTTTTCAGGCCGTAGATGAGCCTTTAATCAACCGTCGAATTACCAGTAAGGAATATTATCAAGCGATTGAAATTGCAAAAAAATTTGGGCTGCATCGTGGATTTTAATTAAAGGAAATTTATAAAAAATTATCAAAAAATTTTATTGCCTTTATTAATTTTTAGATTGGATGGCAATGGATCAGTTAATTTTACAGATGCGAAAAATTACCAAAACTTTTCCCGGGATTACTGCATTAAATAATGTAGACTTTAATCTCATGAAGGGTGAGGTTCATGCTCTGCTAGGTGAAAATGGCGCTGGCAAATCAACTCTGATAAAAATTTTAAGCGGTGCTATCCTCAAGACATCTGGTGACATTTTTATGGACGGAGCACAAGTCGAGATCACAAATCCATTTCAAGCCCAATCTCTTGGAATTGCTGTTATTTATCAAGAGCTAATGTTAGCCCCAGCACTTTCTGCTGCTGAGAATATATTGCTTGGACGGTTTCCCCTGAGATGGAGGTTTTTCGTCGATCGAAATAAGCTATTTGCCAGAGCAAGGCAAATTACAACTATGCTTGGTTTGCACATCGACTTGAATTTACCTTTACAATTACTTACCATTGCACAACAACAAATGATTGAAGTGGCTAAGGCATTGTCTCTAAATGCGCAGATCATTGTCATGGATGAACCTTCAGCCGTTTTAACTCCACACGAATTGGAGAAACTATTTCATGTTATTTCTCAACTCAAAGAGAAGGGTGTTTCTTTTATTTATATTTCCCACCGATTAGAAGAAATATTTAAGATTGCAGATCGCGTAACGGTGTTAAGAGATGGAGAGACTCAGGGAACATGTTTTATTTCTGATGTTACGCGGGCTCAAATCATTAATATGATGGTTGGAAGGGAAATTAAATCTTCCAATAAAGTCGAGCATATTGATCAATTAACAGGTAAAGTCGTTTTAGAAGTCAAAGACCTTCGTAGTGAATATCTCCCTGAGCCAATTAATTTGAAATTATATAAAGGCGAAATATTGGGAATAGCAGGACTTGTAGGTGCTGGCAGGTCTCAACTTGTTCGAGCAATTTTTGGATCTGATCAAAAAATATCTGGGCAAATTTTTATTGAAGATAAACCCGTAACTATTAATTCTCCTGTTGATGCTGTTCGGCACGGGTTGGGTTTGGTACCTGAAGATCGAAAGAGTCAAGGACTTCTTTCAGAAATGTCTGCTGCAGAAAATATGACGATAACCAACTTAAAGAAAATTACCCTGGGTTGGCTTATCAAAAAGAAAAAAGAAGCTGAAACCGCGAATTCTCTGGTGAAGCAATTAAAAATTCGATTGAATTCTATTCACCAGAATATAAATAGTTTAAGCGGAGGGAATCAACAAAAAGTAATTTTAGCCCGATGGCTGGATAGTAATGCTAATATTATTATTTTTGATGAACCAACTCGAGGTATTGATGTAGCTGCAAAGTTACAAATTCATCAATTAATGCGAGAATTGATCCGACAGGGAGCTTCCATTATAATGATTTCTTCAGAGCTACCTGAAATTTTGGAGATGAGTGATCGGATCATTGTCATGCATGAAGGTAGAATTACAGGCGAATTAATGCGGGAAGAGGCGACGGAAGAGAAAATCATATCGTTGGCAACTCAGTGAAAAAATAGTTATCTCTAAAATTATTGGTATTCAATATTAAGATGAAAAAAATAAGTATGAAGATTTTGTTTGTTTATTTTTTATTCTCATTCATGGCGAAGTGTTCTGATGTTGAAAAACGAGAAATCACCTTTATCGTAACGGTTCCTGATTCTTTAATCACCGACGATACCCTATATATTGCTGGAAGTGTTGAGCAGTTAGGGAATTGGCAACCTAATGTTGTTCCACTGATCCGAATCAATACAAATAAGTGGCAATTAAATGTTGAATTACCCCTCCATGAAAAAATCGAATACAAATTTACACGAAAGGAGAAATTGAAGAAATTATCATTGTTGGTATTTATAATGCGCCAGATCGCCTTGAGGAATACTCCGACACAGAAAAAGGACGGGCATATATGCATTTTATCATCAATGATCTGAAGCCATTTATTGATAATAACTATCGTACTATGCCAGATCGAAATCATGCAACTGTAATGGGCTCTTCTATGGGCGGGTTAATATCTTTTTATCTGGTTTGGCGCTATCCAGAGATATTCAGTCAGGCCGCATGTCTATCATCCACTTTTTTATGGAATCAAGGCGAGATTCTTAAAGAAGTAGAAAATTTCAAGGGACAGAAAAAAGATATTCGTGTATATTTTGATAATGGGGGAGTAGGATTGGAAGGGAAATATACTCTTTTCTTTTACAAGATGCGAGACACCTATTAATATCCAAAGGTTTTGAATTAGGGAAAGATTTAGAATATTTTTATGATGAAAAAGGTGACCATTCTGAACGAACTTGGGCGAAACGTGCCTGGAGACCACTGAAGTTTTTATTTGGCATTCAACAAGAAGAAAGAAATGAGTAGTTTTTGAAATAGATTTCACCATAATAATTTCTTCGCAACTAAAGAGCAAAATTAAAACAAAATAATGAGATAAACATGAACAAAATATCTGAGCAAATAGTCGAAAGAACATGGAAAGAAATGAGTTCCATGTCGCCTTTGAACTATCCGAAATTAATAAACAAAATGGCTAAAGAGCAACCCGTTATCCTCGCCTATCTGATGGCTGTTGGAGATGAACTTTTCAATGAGGTTGAGCGGGAATTAATACTTTATCTCGGGGTGGTTGTCTGGAGAATAATGTCGCGAGGAAATGAACCTTTACCCAACGTAACCGAAAAAATCTTGGATGAAGTTGAAGATAAAAATATAAAAATGCTCGAATACCTTGAAGGTGAATCTGAAACTGATTTTTTTGCTACAGTCGCCACGATTATAGAAAATTATAATCAGCCGGAAGTTTTAAGATATGTTGTTGAAGCACTGATGGAAGATAATGAGGAAGGTGTGGAGATCAAAGAAGAGAATATCGGAATGATAATGATTTATTTGAAGACGGTTATAGATTGTTTTGATAAGTAAATCTCAAAAATTGTTCTTATTTCGTATCTTGAAATTCCGATTATATTTTTTAAAACAATAGAAAGCCGTGAATATAAATATGGTGCTTTCAGATACCCATCCACGAGCGGAAAAATTTCTTGTTGAAAAACTGAGAAACTTCACCGCTTCAGAAAAATTAAATATGGTTAAAGAGATCACAATCGCCTGCCAGAAGATGGCATTGGTTGGCATTAGGATGAGATATCCAGAGGCAAATGATGAGGAACTTCGGCTTAGATTAGGTGCTCTCTGGTTAGATAAATATATTATGTTAAAAGTCTATTCGTGGAATGTTGATGAGAAGGGCTTATGAAAGTATCAGATCCGATCGAAGTAATGCTTGATGTTGTAAAAGTATTGGACAATTTGGGAATATACTATTATTTAGGAGGTTCATTAGCAAGTTCAGCGTATGGCATTCCACGATCAACTCAAGATGTCGATATCATAGCAGACATTCATGAATATCATATTGACTCGTTGATTCAATTGTTCTCAGACGAATTTTATATCGATGATGAAATGATCAGAGAAGCGATTACTTCTAAATCTTCATTTAATATTATCCACCTTGATTCTATGACGAAAGTTGATATTTTTATATTTAAAGACACCCCTTTCACACATTCAGAAATGTCCAGACGTCGAAGGGAATTAATACGAAGTGAACCTGAATCTTTTGTTTATATCTCCAGTCCTGAAGGCATTATACTTCAAAAACTTTCCTGGTATAATTTGGGCGGAAGAGTGTCAGATCGACAATGGCAGGATATATTAGGAGTTATCAAAGTTCAGTCAACCAATCTGGATTTAAAATATTTAAATTCTTGGGCAAGGAACTTAAATCTTTCAGAATTATTGGCACAAGCTTTTGAAGAAGCGGGAAAAGAATTTTAATGACAGGTAATAAGCAATGGTGATTTATGGGCAATACATTCGCAGAAAAATTATTAGCTAAGAAAGCAGGTTTAGAAGTAGTTGTACCAGGGCAGATCATTTCGGTAAAACCAGAGCATCTATTAACTCATGATAATACAGCCGCTATTATTGGCAAAATTAGCCCTGAATTAAATAAATATGGTGTTGTTGATCCTGATTTGTCAGTTATTATTCTCGATCATGTCATACCCGCAGCCGATGAAAAAACAGCAACCAACCATAAAATAATCAGAGAGTTTGTGAAGAAATTTGGTATTAAAAATTTCTTCGATGCTGGTGAAGGTATTTGCCATCAGGTTGTTATCGAGAAAGGTTTCGCTGTGCCAGGAACGATTGTTATGGGTAGTGATTCACATACCTGCTCTTATGGTGCCCTGGGTGTCTTCTCGACTGGAATCGATAGAACAGAAGCTGCAGCATTGATGTTGACAGGAGAAACCTGGCTTAAAGTCCCACAGAGTATAAAAATTACCCTAAAAGGAAAATTTAAATCACCAGTGATGGCAAAAGATTTAATTCTAAAAATAATTGGCGATAATAAAGCTGATGGAGCGAATTATTGTTCTGTCGAATTTCATGGCAATATTCAAACTCTATCGATTGACGATCGGATAACTATTGCTAATATGGGGATCGAAATGGGAGCAAAGGTTGCAGAATTTCCTGTGGATCAGATTGCCGAGGATTATCTTGAATCGGTAGGGATTAAAAAAGATAGTTATGAAAAAATCTGGGCTGATCCCGATGCAAAATATATGATGGGATTAAACTATGATTTGTCAAAGTTAGAACCTGTCGTTGCTAAACCTCATTATGTAGATAGCTTGGCGAAAGTGACAGAAGTAGAAGGCATTGAGATTAACCAATGCTTGCTGGGCACTTGCACCAACGGTCGATTAAGTGATATTGAAATGGTTGCTAAAATTCTAAAAGGGAAAAAGGTAGCATCCAATGTCAGGTTCCTGGTGCTCCCTGCTTCCCGATCAATATTTAACCAAGCTTTAAAAGCAGGATACATTCAAACTTTGAGTGAGGCAGGAGCCATTTTTCTACCGACTGGCTGCGGACCCTGTCTCGGCGCGCATCAAGGCGTTTTGGCTCCTGGGGAAAGATGCTTGAGTACATCGAATCGAAATTTTAAAGGTCGAATGGGATGTAAAGATGCAGAGATTTATCTTGCCAGTCCGGCAACAGTTGCTGTTTCAGCGTTGTATGGTAAAATTACAGATCCGAGAAAAGTAAGTGATATAAAAAATTTATTATAAAATAACACGGAAATATATTTTATTATTCTCACCCCCTAAAATAGCGAGATAAAATATGTTACAAAACATCAATGTCTGGAGATACGGAGATGATATTAATACTGATATGCTCTTCCCCGGTAAATACACCTACACCTGTAGTACTGCTGAAGAAATTAGGCCTCATTTGTTAGAAAACCTGGATCCAAATTTTGCTAAAAATGTGAAACCTGGCGATTTAATTTTTGCAGGAAAAAATTTTGGCTGTGGTAGTTCACGGGAGCAACCTGCTTTAGGACTTCGCGCCGTCGGAATTCAAGCTGTGGTAGCGAAAAGTTACGCCAGAATTTTTTATCGGGCGGCAATCAATCAGGGACTGCTGTTGATAGAATGTCCTGATGCTATTGATGCTTATCAAGAAGGTGATTCTGTTGTGTTAAATATAGATAAGGGTGAGATTTTGATAGCCGGAAAGCAGTTTTCCTTTCCGACCCTTCCCAATGAAATTCTGGCGATTCGGGAGGCGGGCGGTCTTCTGGAATATACACGACAAAAACTCGCTAAGCGATAATCTGATGGACATCAAAATCTTAACCATTCTCAGTTTAAGTTGTAACAACACTTTAGATTAAGAAACAACTTATGAGACAAATCGATGCGTAACTTTTTAATTTTTATAAATTCTTTTTTTATAATAATTCCTTCATGGGTTGTTGCTCAAGAATATTTAAATATTACCTTCCGCCATTATCCTACTCAGTCCAATGTAGTAAGAGCGTTTTTGCCTGGAACATTTAATAATTGGGGTCCTAATACCAACGGAAGAATTGCAGTCGACGCCCCATCGTTAATGACCTATGTGGATTCACTTGGCTTTTACGTTAAAAAGGTTCGCCTGAGAGTTGGAGATACTCATAATTATAAATTCCACGAGCATTATGATA
>JABAOC010004704.1_pt3 | contig 33743 bp, 81 predicted proteins | sample 7062161 | NCBI WGS metagenome assembly JABAOC01 (sample SAMN14538625, study PRJNA623070) | marine sediment metagenome | biome: marine biome [ENVO:00000428]; feature: marine pelagic biome [ENVO:01000023]; material: deep marine sediment [ENVO:00002113] | place: India: Gulf of Khambhat ... | reverse complement strand
TTTACTTGCACAAGATACACAAATTACAGACCTTACAGTTGAGGGAAGTGGAAACGTTGCAGACATTGTAAGATGCAGACAGTGGGATTCAAATGGATTTATCAAAGACTTTAAATTAATTTCAACAAACGGACTTGCAACAAGAAGTGCCGACACAACAACAGAAACATTAGAGTTTAGAGATATTACATTTATCAATAATTCACAATTAATTGAAATAAATTCTAACAAAACATGGGATATTATAAATCCTGTATGGAATCCTACAACGGCAGATCAAAGTGATTTTGATTTTCTAACTGGAACTTCAAACTCAGTTAATGAGAAATTTAGTTTAGATACCACATCAACTGATGTTGGAGGTACGTCAATTACAGCAAAAGTTTATGTTGTTAAAGATGATGATGGTACTGGAAGTTCGGCACTACCACATGAACTTACAGCCGATGCAAATGGATTGGCGACAGCCGATGTGTTAAAACGTGTTTTTACAGATAATGCAGGCACCAGTGTTACAACAGCAACACATGCCACATTTGCAGTAATATCAACACAATATGGAGAACTTCCTTTGATCACTTCATACACTCCTGATAATGACGATGTTGGAAATGGACTTTTTGGAAATAGACTTACATTCACACATCTTCCAGATACATTTCAAGTTGAAACAACACAAGCAACAGCAATAACAAACGGATCAGGAATTGCTTTTGAAATACAAGCAACAAATCCAGCAAGTATCATAAAATTTACTGGTGGAGTTGGAACACTTACAGTTGGAGCAACAGTTACAGGTGATACTAGTGGTGCAGATGGAGTAGTTGTAGAAATAATAGAAGGTGATAGTGTTTCTGGAACAGTTATGCTTGATACTAGAGATGCGTTGAATTTTACAAACGGTGAAGGACTTACAGAAACAGGTGGTGGTGGAGATTGGACAGGAACCTATACAGCAAACTCTCAAAGAGATTATACAGGTTTAATAAATGCCAATGGACAAAACTCACAAACAGTTTACGATTGGATAAATGCAAAAGCAGATGAAGCTACACTTGATGTTGCTGGAACTGATGCTATGGATGATATATTCTTCTGGGCTAATCAAGGTACAAATGTTCTTCCTGTTGTAGGAGATACACTAGGTAGCCCTAACAAGTTTAAAACAGTTAGAAATGTGACAAAAACTTTCGGTTGGGCAGTTTACAATACAACTCTTGGAGGTTGGACTGAATTTGTAGCTGATGACGGTCAATCATTTACACCTCAGGCAACAGTTACGATAAATACTACAACTACTAGTAGTGAAACTCAGAATACAATAGAAGGTGTAAGAGTTGCCTATTATCCAACGCCAAAGGATACAGGAGACAGTCCAATATCAAACGGAGAAACAAATGCTAGTGGACTTTATACAGATTCATTAACACTTGCTTTACCATACAATATGACAGTTACAGCAAGAAAGCGTGGACTTTTACCATTCACTGTTCTTGTTACAATAGGTGCAGGAACCACTACATTTGATATTACAGCTCCTATGGGAACTGATGGAACAGTAGATAGACGAGAATAATAGTTAAATAGTAACTAAATAATAAAAAATATGCAATGTCCTAACTGTGATAATAAAACAATTATAAAAGAAGGACAGCCAGAATGTAATTCTTGTGGTTGTTATGCAAGATTGAATCCAGACAATGGAACCGCTGAATGGTTGTTAGATGGAAGAGTAATTAAAAACGAAACAATGGAACGTGATGCTTGGGAATACTGGAAAAAAATTTATCCAGAACAATTTGAAAAGGCAGAAAATGAAGGAAGAGGTTACTCGAAATAATTCAAAATAATGTTTATAAATAAATAAATAATATAGAATTACATGCCTGCTAGTACAAACCTAATAGATGATTGGGATATTGATTATACTAATAGAATTTTAAGTCACAAAGATATGACACTTGATTATGACGGTAGAACCGCTGGAACAGCTCCTACGCTTGGCGAATATGTTAGAGGAACAACGAGCCTTGCAGTTGGAAAAGTTATAGGCGGTACAGATCTTGGTGGAACAAACGCAACAGGATCTATTGTTCTTACAAATGTTTTGGGAAGATTTGAAGATGGTGAAGGATTTAAGATTTTAGATGAATTGCCTTTTGATACTGTTCAAACAGGAAAAGGTGCTAGTGTTGGAGATGTTCTTACGGGACCAACAACCGAACAATTTACAATCAGAGCAATAGAATTCAATTATGGTAAACAAGGAGTTACTAGTGGAACTGGTACGTTTTATGGAACTATTGATACAGCCGGTTTTGCAGACGGTGAGCAAATTGATAACAACACGACAACCGATACAAACATAGCACTTGTTAATGGTTCAGAAGTTGATAATGGAGCAACTTGGGACGCCGTTGTAAATGAAGCAACAAACGGAACAGGTACACCATTTTCAATAAGTGGAATCATAAACTATGATGCAGGAACCGTAGATATTCCTAATGATGCTTTAATTCTATCAGGAGAAAGAGCAACAGGTGTTTTAACATTTACTGGACAACCAAATGATACTGAAACCGTTGTAATAGGATCCACAACTTACACTTTCAACACTTCATTAGGTGGAGCAAATAGTGTTTTGATTGGAGGATCAACACTTGCAAGTATGAGAAACTTGGCAAATGCAGTTAATGGTGGTGACGGTGCAGGAACAGTTTATGGACTTGGAACAACAGCAAACACAACCGCTGATATTTGTGTTAGTGGTGCCCTTACAATGGAAGCAAGAACATTTATTCCTAGTGTAACAACTACAACAAGTACAACAACCGTTACAGGTGCAACATGGACAGCCGCCACATTAAACACTGGCGCAAGTGGTTCAACTGGAAGAGGTAGATCACATGCAAGAACTCTTAACAGTGTTACAGCAACAGGATCATACATAATAAATGATATTGATGGAACTTGGGCCGATAATGATGTTGTATTTATAGATCAAATTGTAAACTATGATAACGTACAAGGAACCGAAGCATTTGCAGTAGGTGATGTCGTGAGAGGAACTACAAGTAATGCACAAGGTCGTGTAATTGCAGTAACATCAACAAGACTTATCCTAGCAGAGCAAACACTTAGATTTGAAGAAAATGAACAATTACATAGAGTTGCAATAGATAATACAACAACCTATGTAGCCGATGTGGACTTTGCAACTGGTTCACTTGACACTGATGAGATCAGTGCCGTAACTGTAAATCATCCAAACTCACAACCATGTCCAAGAGTTGAACAAAAACAATTACTACAAGGTGGTATTTATTCTAACAGTATCAACAATGTTAGACACACCAGACAACTCTATAACTTTGTTCAGGACACTTGGGACGAATTTGATCAAATGGATGATACTGTTCCAATGAGTGGTCAGGTTAAAAACGCACAATACACACTTATCAATAACTGGTATATTCCAGATCTTTCAATGAGATTCTTAGACAGTGGTTCAATCAGAGATGATAGTTCCGATAACATTTGGGCAAACCCACAAAGTCTTGGATCTATGGAAGCAGTTACAAACTTGGGATATGGAGCTCAAAAAGTTCAACCACAACTTTACATTGAACAGGATGCAACTTATGTGGATCCACAAAATGTTCCAAGCCTTGAAGGACATATCAACTTACTTATCAAAATTAAAACTAATACAGACACAGCCAGAGTTACAACCGTAGCTGGTCAAGGTTCTTCCATTGATAACGGACAGATCAGAGTGTATAACAGATTTTACTTACATACATATTCTCACTTCCTTACACAGACAAATGATTCTGGTGGTGTTGTAACAATCGCACTCGCAACATCAGATGACTTGAACAATGTTACCGAAACACATGACATTAATTATACAGCACAATCCTCAGCAACCGCATGGACAATAGGTGAGGAGATAGTTACTGGTGCTGGTACAGTTGCAGATCCACTAGCAGTTGGAGTAGTTGTAAGTGCCGATGTGACAGCAACAGGAAACATTCAATATGTATTAAAATCATCACATCAATTTGCAAATACAGATGTTATCACTAATCAATATGTTCAAAACACAAAGACCGCAGGTGCAACACTTACATCCGTTGTAGCAGGATATAATGATAAAATTGGATTCGGTCATGTTGATTCACAATATACAGGTGGAACAGTTGGTGGAACTTTCTACATAGGAGAACCAGTAACACAAGGAACCGCAACAGGTATTATATTAGAAGTTGATGGAAACACACTTTACATTGATGAAGATAGTGAGGGAACCGCATGGGATAACACCACATTGATCTCAGGAGATAATAGCAGTGCAACTTACACACCTACAACTAGAACAGCAACCACAACAGCACCAAAAGATATTGGTGATGAAGTTGATAATAACTATGCTTGTATTTTCGGATTAGATAGAACTAATTCTGGTTCTGGAAGAACCATACCTGAATTCTATGAATATACTAAATATGAAACATCAAAAGAAAGTACAACACTTATGGGTGGTAGAAACCAACTTACAGAAGTTGAAGGAAGATTTTACAGATCAGTTGATCAAAGTGATGCGACTCCAACATTCTCAGAACAAGTAGATGCACCATACGGAATCAAAGCAGGATCATTATTCATTGGAGCACAATCTGTATTCATACAAGATATGGCAAGTGCAGATATTCAGAATTACAACTTAACAGATGATGCAGGAACTGGTGAAACTCCACCAAACGTACAATCACTCCAAGTTACAGGTCTCGCAGTTGATGATAAGGTTGTTGTATATGAAACAACAGGACCAGCAAGTACAACAATTAAAACAAATCAATACAGTGTAGGAACTGTTGGTGGTGGAAACAACCAATCAGCAGATTCTACAATATTGGTGGGAAATAACTTAGATACTGGTGTACCATTGCCAGCCGATACACCAGCAACAGGAACTATCAGAGTAGAAGATCCAAACAACGCAGGACTATTCTTAAATATTGTTTATGCAAGTAGAAACAAATCAGCATCAACATTTACACTAGCAACAAATGCAGAACAACCAAACGGACAAATTGGTGATGTAACATCTTCAACAGACTTGGTTTTTGCTGATGATGTTTATGTAACACTCTTATCCGAAGTTGCAGATACAGCAACCGAAAGTAAGAACATAGAATACATTGGTGATCTTGACATTATGACTCGTGTAAGAAAAAGAGGAATTCTACCATTTGAAGTTACAGGAACTTTTTCATCAACAGGTGCCTCAGTGGCAACAATTAGAACAACTGATCCAGTAGTGGATCCAGTTTAGACGAGGTGCCATAAATGGCCATTACTTTTGACAAATTGAATAAATGGGTATTGGTAGGTGTTTCAGATACAACTACATCGATACAGGCATTGGCTGATGCAATAAGAACCTATGAAGCTGAATTGAACAATCTTGATATTCCGCCTATTATGTCAGCCGTAGGTAAGGCAGATCTAGGAGGAGGACTGTTTACTGGAATTGTACTTACACTTTTGAATGGTTGGAAAATAAAAGTCAATGGAACACCGGGATCCGAAACACAATACACAATAAACCAAGGTGACTTGGTAACTGATGATGCTACCAGTCCAACAGTTTTCGGAACCAATGTGAAATGGGAAATTCAACAATCAACATCACCAGCACTAGTTACCGCAAATACTGGTTCTACAACGATTGTAGGAAAAAGAAGTCTGGATAGATAGTGCATTGCAATGCAAATTACACTTATAAAAAATCATTAAATAACAGAACAATCTTAATAATACATGCCATGTAAACTATGTGGTAATCACAGTAATCAGGATGTTTGTAGAAGATGTGTGAAATGTGAGCATCAACACATTATGAAATGGGGACTTAATTGGAGAGATAAAAAAGAAGTTTCAAACGAACCTTGTCCTCACATTGCTAGATTTCAACTACCCAACAAGAATTGGTTGACTTACAAATGTACTAAAAAGAAAAATCATGATGAATCATGTGATTTTGGTGTCAATGTAAAAGAAGTTGAAAGAATAGCCAGAGATGTTGCAGGTGGAAGAAATTGAATTGTCCATTATGTGAAGGAGATCTATCTACAGATGGTAGAAACAAATGGATATTATGTTCAAGTAATAATCATAAATACAAACTAACGGATTTTGATGATCAGACTAGAAAATCAATATCACTTAGGTTACTATCAGATAGTGTGGTTTCTGTGAAAAGTATGTTAGATGATCCTCAAACAAAACTTAGTGATGAACAACGAACTCACTTAGAGGGTCAAATATCAGCATGGCAAAGTATGGCAGATTACTTGCGTGATGATGATTTTAGAGATTTTGAACCAGAATAGATTACACTTCGTAACTATATGTTTTAATATTCTAGACACTTTAGTAAAAATATGCCGGGAATTATTCAAGCAATGAATAGAATAATGGGTGCCAGTAAGCATGTTAATAGTGGTGACAAAGTTTTAACTACTGGTGCTGGTGGTTCCGAAGGTAATTGGGTAGAGTTATTTCCAAGTATGACTATATTCGGTAATTGGATGAATATTGTATATCATGATGTAACTGTAGATGATGATTTTAGAGTGGATATTGGAATAGGTGCAAGTGGTCAAGAAGTTGTTTACATACCAAATTTAACATTTCATAATGATCCACTAGGAAATAATGTCAGTACCGGAAATATGACATTAAAGGTTGATATTCCAAAATATGCCAGAGTAGTTGCAAGGGCACAAAATGGAAACACGGAAAACATAACAGTTAATGTAATTATATCTGGTGTAGAATTCGATTAATACGGAATAGATTTATTAGGTAGAAAGTATTATAGTAATCATGGCAAATCGTGGAACTAAAAGATCCAAACCATCTAAGAAAACAGAAATTAGTGGAGAAGGTTTTAAGAAGAATGAAGAAAAACGACTTGAGGACAGTGGAATCGAATACATATCATCTGGAAGAGGAACATCAAAAATTCCTGTAGATAAAACAAAAACTAGTGAAAAATCAAAATACAAAGGTAAGAAAACATTCAACAGAGGAACATCAAGTCAATAATATATTTTTAAATCACTATCATAAAATAAAATTGTGATAAACACACCCTTTAGAGAGTCAGAGATATGCGTGTCACATGTATGGTATGCTTACCCTATATTATCAATACCATACAATTCAGGTTGGAACAATACTAGAAACTAAGAGCAATGTGTATTAATTCCAACCTGATACAATTTTTAAAAAAATAAAAAATTAATTCTGTGAAAGAATTAATCTTCTACTTCTTGCTATTGTTTCTGGATCTGTCAATCTTCTATAAGTATTGATGTTTATAGTTGATTTCAAACCATCATGTTTTTTCCAGTATGCATAGATAAATTCTTTTGATGAAAGTTTACCTGTTTTTCTACTGTCTAACATGTTTTGAACATTTGTGTGTATTGATGTCATGTAATCAATGATAATAAATTGATATTTATACTATCGTTTTAGCCAATAAGGATTATTGCGTTTTTTGAAATGTAGAATGTCTTTTTTTTCTTGTTGATAATAATTACGATATGAGGAAATTACATCGTCATCAATTTTACATTCATCAGGCATTGCTCTAGCCCAACGTGTAAGTCCTATATTAGGTATGTTTGGAAGAGGTAAATCTTTGATTGCATCATACGATTTATGATTGTTGGTTTTGTCATAACGATATTTGTATTCATCATTGAGTGATTTTGTCAAGTCAACAAGCCATAAATAATTTGCAAGTGAGTCACGCAACCAACGATTACATGGATGATTTTCATGTGTTGATTTGTAAGGAACACGATATTTTAGATTGGGATTACGGCATAGATGATGTGTAGTACAAATCATTTGAGCTGATTCAAGAATCATTTTGACTACGTGTTTATCACAATGCATCTTAGCACAAGTTTTTGGATTTTTATCTAATACGAATATGTTCATATATTATCTAGATTGTTTTGTTATTTATAGTTTGATAAAAAAAATAAAAAATGAGAGTTTTTTTATTCCTCTTCTACTGGTTCTGGATCTGGATATGATCTAGTTTCTGGTACAATACCGTTCTTTTCTTCATAACATTTCTTGCAATCCCAATCTTTACTGAACCAAATTCCTTCTTTTCCACATGTTTGACAATTAGGCATGAATTTTATGAATAAAACAGATATTTAAAAATTTAGTAAAATAAAAAATATGTGTAGTGGTTTATCCACCAGCTACAGCAGGCAATATTCCGACAACTTGAGTTGGTTTTACAGTCATTCTGATAATCTCAGAAATTCTAGCATGACCAACTCTTCCAATTGCAGGTATCATTACTCCATCGATTGAAATAATGGCACTTTTTGCATGTTTGTCGAACTTTGAAAGATCTTTTCTTTCTTTCAATAAAAAGTCAGAGAATATGGCTCCAATCGTTGTTTCAGAAGAAACAACAAATTTGTATTTGCCAGTCCACTGACCTATTTCTTGATCAAGAACTTGATCTTGTTTTTGGTCAAATTGTTGTATTTGTTCCATAATAGTAATTGGTGGTAGTTCAATATAAACTGTACTATCTAGATAATTTTGACAATTTGTCTATTTATACAAACGAAATGTATATTAATCAATATAACCTAGATAATATATGTCAAATATGATGAAAATTAGTGGTCAAGGACTACAAAGAAGATATGGAAACGGAATAGGATCCTCCAATGTTTTAAGTGAGGCCAATCGTAACCAACAAAAGAAAGATCATGAAGCTTTAAGAGCTTCAAGTCGTGCAAAAAGAGAGGCTAGAGAAAAACGCCAAGAAGAAAGAATGGCAAGAAATGTAAGCCCAGAAAAAGCAATCGAAATACTTGAACAAAATCCAGAAAAAGATTCTGATGTAAAAGCAATACATCAAAAAGCACTTGAAAAAACAAATGTTATTGCCAGACAATTTGGATTGCAAGAACCAAATAACCCAGAAGCTCTAAAACATGATAGATTTCATTGTGCTACATGTGATAGAAAATTGGATAGCCCAAACGCACATAAAGGAACTGATGCTGATGAACTCTTTGATGATGAAGATGTAAGATTGATGTGTTGTTGGTGTTTCGGTAGAATGAGTGATTCTGAAATCAAATCAACAATGAGAATTGAAGGAGCCGAAGCTGATGCAGAAATCAGATTAAAGGTATACAATCCAATAGAATCAACCAAAGCCGAAGTAGAATCATTAGTTGGACTAAAGAAAATCCAAATGAAAGCAAAACTCAAGAAATGGAAACAAGATACAGCATTAGTTGGCAATGTAAAACATGACGTACTTGAAGATGCTGATTGGATGGAGAACTGTGTTAGTTACAACGCAAAATCCAGATATACTGCCTGTACTTTATAGGTAGTAACTTTTTCTATACATACAACGTTAGCTACGTTGAAATAACGTTAGCTACGTTGCGTGTATTGATTTTAATATGAAATGTTTGTTGAAACAAGTATGATAGATTCAGATGATCCTATACATAGAATAAAAAATCATAAAAAATTAGCAGAAAAGATAAAAAAACAGATGAATGAGTATATGGATCCTCATAGATTTTTAGGATGGTCAAAGAAAAAGAAAAAATTCATACTAAAAAAATTCAAAAGAAATAATGCTTTTAACAACAATAATAGATATAAAAAACATGGTAGACGTAGAACCAAATCTCAATGATTATAAGGTGATTTTAGGTTGGTATAGTATGCTTTTCGCCATGGAACAAAACAAACCTACAGCCGAAGATTTGAAAACTTTTAGAAAATTTCTTACAATGAAAGAAGCTGAGGAAGAACTTCAATCAGACGATAGTATAAATTAAGCATAATTTTATAGTTTTTATGAATGATACAGATAAACATCAGATCATAAATTATGTGTATGAAAACCTAGAGGGAGAATCCACATGTGATGATTCTGATGAATGTATGTTGGTTTTTACGTTTACACATGATCCTGAAAATCAATGTTTGATAGGAACAGATAATATATTGGAATTACTTAAAATGGGATTTTTCGTACTTTATGCCGGAAACAATGATAGTGGAAATTTTGAAATTGCAATATGTGATTGTGAAACATATAGACAACAATGACTGACTTAACGGAGAAAGATTTCTTTCTTAGATCTATAGATGAATTGATAGAGATTGGTTTTGTAGATACTGATTTCAATTTAACTGATAAATACTGGGAATTATTTTTTAAACATAAGGGAATTTACATATTGGAATCAATAGTATATCCTATCTTAATAGAAATGAAAGGAAACATAAAAAAAGATAAAGAATATGATTATTATAACACTCTATTGAATCTAGTGTTGAATGAAAAGCCTGAGTATTTAGAAGGTGTTGAAGCTGAAAGAAGATATGTTGAAAGGAGAATAAAAGACAATGAATATAACGTTTAATTGTAAACAATGTTCTAGAGTTGTGGAATTTCCAATGCCCGATGATTTACGTGGATTCATGAGTAGAAAATACTGTAATGAGTGTAAAAATAAGTCACATAAAGATTTAATAGATAAGTAGTTTATTGAGTAGTATTGAATTGCTTACAATGTGGCATAGAATGTGATTCTAATTATTGTAATAATCAAAACTGTCTAATCAATAGAATGGTCAATAAATTTGAAAGCATACCTAAGAAAAAAACAAGAAAAGAAAAGAATAAGAAAAGATAAATATCAAATTCTTCATAAAAAAACATGAATGGAACAAGTTGTGATAAATGTATGACAGGTTACAGACCAAGCGATGTAGATAATTGTGAAAAATGTGGTGATGAATTCTGTGCAGGTTGCATGAAAGATCATGGTTGCTGAAACAATAAATCCAGATAATTGGATTTCACTTGAAAATAAATATGAGGCGAAATGTAAGACATGTGGAGAAAATGTGGATATAGGAGTAAAAGTTTTATGGAAAAAAGGTCTTGGAATAAGACATTTGAAATGTGAACCACCTGAGTTGCAAGAATTTGAAGAACCAAAAAAACGCATAGAAAAGAGTGATTGGAAAGACTATAATCAATATCCGTACAAACAACTCCATGAAATAAAAAACTGTCAATGTTGTGGAAAAAAACTATATGGTGATATTTATATAAATGATGATAGAAGAACTTGTGAGGAGCATAGCAATGTCTGAAACATTTTCACTTTTTCCATTTGTGAATGATAGTAGAATAGATAAAAGAATTAAACCTTTTCTTACTGGTTGGAAAGTTATACAAAACTATAAAGGAAAAAGAGTTGAGATTCCAAATCAATGGAATAGTTCAGAAGATATAGTGAAATATTTTCAAGTTGTAAAAACAAAGAATGATCCAAATAACGCTGAGGAAGAAAATGAGATAGGTGCAACAATTTGGCTAGGTTGGAAAGGATATGATCATGAAGTTGAGATAAATTTATTCATAGTAGGAAAAGATGTTCTTAGTGGTGCAAATAAAGTGAGTGCTGAGGTAATTAAGACTGGAGGAGCCTTCATGGATCTATATCATAATGATAATTGGATAACCAATTTTACAAAAAGAACTTGGTGGGGAAATTACATCAATGAAGATAAAAAATGGATTAATTTAACATGAAAAAATGCAAAAAATGTCCCATATTGATAACTGAAAGACAGTCTAAACTACATGATGGTTGTTGTCCTGAACATGCTCCATGATAGAAGTTAAATATATGTTAAATCATTGAATATTATGTCCGATAAGGAGAGTAATTGTAGTAGATGTATAAGAAAAATAACTGTAAGAAATTATATAACAGCATCAACAGTTTCGGTGTTTCTGTTTATGGTTTTGTATGCAGTTATTGAGAATCCTTTGGTTTTGGAAAATCCTTTAGTGACATTTGTTTTAGGAACTTTTGCTCCTATAGTCATGATGGTATACACATTCTACTATAGAAAAAATAAAACAAGACCTGACTATGATGATCCATTCAAAGATCAAGATGTTTGTCCATGTTGTGGTCAAAAAATCAAATGACAAACAAATTAATTTTTTTAAACAGATACTTTTATAAAAAACAAACATAATTCAACATATATGGCTAGAGAATATATAGCAACCACAAAATCGAAACAAATAATCAAAGATGCCAGAAAAGCAGAAAAAAATGGTGAGATAATTGATTGGGAAAAGGTTCTAGAAGAAAATCATAATGCTCGTGCAAAAACTAAAGAAGAAAAACTAAAAACGGCTGGTCGTAGATGAGTGACTGGACAAAATATAACTGGTTTTGGCATGGAGTAGAATCTGATTTTCCAGTTTGTTGTATTTTCTTTTTTATGAATGTATGGAGTGATTTTGATTGTGATGTTAAGGATAATTGGACAAGTGATAGGGATGGTTATATACCATGCCCTGATTGTTTAGTTAGACTTATGGAGAAACATAATGATTAAGAGTAAAGATCAGTTACTTGAGGATGAAATAAGATATGCATTTCCAGATTCTAGTTTTAGTGAAAAACAATTTGATGAATTATTGAAGGAGCAACGTGATGTGTATATTGTTCCAAAAGAAAAAATGACTTTTGTCATTGCACATACCTTATACAATGAAGAACAATATATTGAGGAGTGTCTTTATGATGATCTTAAAATGAATGATGTTGATATGATACACATACTTGACGGTGCTTGGAAAAATTACCCTAATGGAAAGTCACAAAGCACTGATAAAACAATCGATATAATTAAAAAATTCAAGAATGATGTAGGTGACAGAGTTGATGTGATTTATGAAAGCAAAGATTTATGGAACAATCAAGGAGAAAAAAGAAACTATCAATTAGACAGAATACACGAATTGATAAAGAATCCGTATTATGTGTTTGTAAAAGATGCTGATGAGTTCTTTCATTTTCCAAGCGGTAAGCAAAACATGTGGTTAAAACGTGATATGATTGAATGGCAAAAGACTACAAACAATGTAGGAATGATAAACACTCATGCATGGTATTTCGATCAAGATATGTGGGGAGCTAGATTATTTCCATCAAATGATAGAGTTCATTATTTTACGAAAAGAAGTATGGTAGTTCATGATACAAATCACAATATAATTATGGATTATAATCCAAACACATTATCAATAAATAAAGAAAGAGTATTCAAATTCAATTCACTTATGTTAATCAATAAATGGAACATTAGAGATAAAGAAAGAATACATGCTAAGGCAAAATATATGAGTAAGTATAAAGATGTAGAACATAAGGAATGTGAATATGAGATACATGCCAAAAAGTAAATCACAAGTCCATATAACACCTCAAAGGGTTTATGATATTATTGAGAAAAAATGGGGATGGAAAAAGAAAGATATATTTGATCCATGTCCAGTAAATCCTAAATGGGATGCATTGAAGATAAAATGGAAGAAAAAAAACTATGTAAATCCACCATACAATAAGGATGAGATGGTACCGTTCATTGAAAAGGCTGTATTAGAAACTGCCAATGGCAATGAAAGTATAATGTTACTTCCTTGTAAGACTGATCAGGATTGGTTTCATGATATAATATTAGCAGAAAATTTTGAGATATATTGGATTAGAAAAAGACTTCATTTTACGAATAACAAATCGGGAAGTCCGGCACCTAACTTTTTAGTCAAAATTTCTTGATAAGATAGGTTTATATGTAACACATGTACTCTAGATAACATGAATCAAAACAAAATAGAATCAATGAGAGCCAAATATGATGAAGCAATTATTGAACAAATCAATAATTGGAATTTAGACTGGAATCATATTTGGATGCATTACAACAAAGATCAAATCAATCAGATTGTAACGCAACAAGTATCACATGTATTGGACAGAATAGGTGCAACAAAAAATGGTTTAGAACATGCCATTAACATCGACAGAAAATTACATGAGAAATATGGATGGGATAACTCTCCAGAAACAAATTTAAAAAGACTTGCTGAGAAAAAACAAATCGTAGAAGATGAGATAAAATTCTGGCAAGATGTTCAAAAGGAGAGATCATAATGGGATATTCTCATTATTTTGAAACGAGAAATATCAATCCAGAAGAATGGAGTGCTTTTCTAAAAGACTTTCAAAAGATATTGCCAAAATTCATTGATCTTCTGGATGTTATAGATGATCAGAAATTGGATTTTGATGAAGTGTATGTTTTCTTCAATGGAATTGAAGATGATGCACATGAAACCTTTGTTTTAGAAAAAAATGCACAAGGTTTCTGTAAAACAGGCAGAAAACCATACGACCTAGCAGTATGTTCAACTTTACTAGTTGCAAAGAAACATTTCGGAGAAAAGATGGATGTTTCTAGTGATGGTTCAGATGCAGATGGTTGGAGTCAAGCAAAAGACTTGTGTCAAAAAATCCTAGGATATGGAGAAACATTCGATATAAGAAAAGGAGAATTCGATGGATAAAAAAGAAATCTATGATTTGATTGATCCATCTTTATCAAATTTGTATTACCTAAATGATTTGATAAATGAAGATGATTTTGGAGAAGAAATCATGTTACTTCATGATATAATTCAGAATGTAGAAAAGATATATATCGAATTGAAGAAAGATGTGACATAATGAACGCAATAGATTTGGTAATAAAAATACAATCTGATATGATTCAAGGAAGAGAACCTAAATTGGATGATATATCTCAGATTAGAGTTAGATTGGAAGATATGAGTAAAAAATTGATGGAACATAGAACCAACTTAAAAACAAAAAGTGAGAAAGAACAATTAGATTTCATAATAAGAAGATTGGGAGAGGTAGAGATATGACAAAGTGGAAACAAGTAGAATCAATGAATTATTGTAAGTCAGATCTAAAGACAGGTAAACCTATAATTGTTGTAGATCTGATAAAAGGCATAAAAAGAAACAAGAAAAGATGGGAATGGAAAGGAAAGGATGATGAAGATAATAGAGTTAGGTTTGTTTGTGAATATATAGAAGGAAAGAAAGATAAAAGTGGGGCTAGAGTCAAACTTTTAAAATATGTTGAGGAGAAATAGATATGGGATTCAAATGTAAATGGTGTGGTTGGAAACCAAAACAAACCAGTTTTCATCCTACTGATGAAACAATGAGATTGGAAAGAGATCATAGTAAAAACTGTCCAAAACGAAAATCTTAATTAAGTTCAAATTATTATATACTCCATGGGAAGATGGGATGATAGAGATGCATTGAATGATGAAGAAAAAAGAGAGTTTGTTAGAGATGAATGGAACAAAGAATTTGATAATGATTTTGATTGGAAAGAAACACCTTACAAAGAGCATCCTAAAAATTGCAACTGTCCTAAACATGAGTATTTTGAAGAACAGAAAAAGAATAAAAGCATTCCTAGAGTTTTTAAGTATTGTCCACAACACTATAAGGCGTATTGGGAGACATTCGATGAACACATGAAAAAATGTAAATGGTGGGAAAAATTATTGGTTAAGATTGCATTTAGATTCAAATGGATTGAAATTAGAGAGTTGACACATGCTCAAGCAGATTTATGTTTATGGTGTAAATTTGGTAGTGGTGGAAGAGGAATATCAGTAGATCCTTTAAAACCTGACATTCCATAATAGATAAATAATATAAACTAAAATAACTTTTAATGAATGAGGAAGAATCTAGAAAACAACACATTAAAGATGCAAAAAAGGCATTGGCTGAATTAGATAATATGAAATGTAATATACATGATTCAGGTGTGAAATGGGATGATGTCATAAAAAACAGAAGAAAACATTTAGAGAGTTTTCTTAGACGTTTAGAAAATTGAGTGAAAGGTGTAAGAAAGGAGCTCATTTTCTATGTAAAGATGAAAACTGTGAATGTCAGTGTCATAAGGTGATAGGAAGTGGATAAGAATGAAGTTAGAGCAATAATGTTAAAAGCAATATCCGATGGTGTTTTGGAAAAAGGAACTATGAGGGATAAACAAGGTAGACCTTTGACATTTTATTATTTCAAAGAAAAATAGACTTTTATAGATTGTTTTATTCTTTCAGTTATGAGTTATGATAAGTTTGTAAAAGAAACTGATTTATCAGATAATAATTTACAATTTTATATTGATGGAATGACAGAAGAAAACGGAGAGATTAGTGGTATATTCAAACGTGTAAGAAGAGGAGATTATGGTGAAAGTGCAAAAAGAGAGATAGATGTTTTTGGATTAAAATATGTAATAGTGAATTATGAGGATGTTAAGAATGATCTGTTAAAAGAAGTTGGAGATAGACATTGGTATACAACTAGACTTTTACAAGAAATAGATTGTTCGTGGATTGATGTAGAAAGAATAAATATGCAGAAATTATCAAAAAGAAAATCCGATGGAACCATAATGGGCCATGGAGATAATAGATAAAAAATAGAATAACTATGATCTTTTCTTAAAATCATAGTCATCAAACGTGACATTTTGCATTTCACCATCATTTGGTCTCCATGCTACGTCAGCCAATGTCAATACTCTAGATGTTTGATCTGAAATATTCATGTGAGCTGATGCTACGTTTTTTGGAACGTAAATCATATTTGGATTCTCCTCACTGGATTCAACTTCTACATATTTTCCATCCTTATCTTTAAAGACAAAGACTACTTTACCATGAATACAGACAAAATAACTATCTCTTTTCAGGTGTAGATGTGGTCCTTTTACTTCTCCGGGAGTTACCGATGTCACATAAATCATCTTTGGTGTATTTTTAATTATGTTGTCATAATCTCTATACACCACAACTAGGCTACCATTGACATGACCATCATGAATGTCTTTTGTTTCATGTCTTTCTAGATTTATGACGTTTTCCATGTGACTCGTGTTTTTATCTGTTATTTATTGATTGTTGAAAATAAAAAGATGAAAGTAAGTATAAATAATCTTTAAAATATGTGTGTTTATGGACAAAAAGAAAATATTCGTTTTTGGAACTGGTGGACTTTTAGGTTCACATGTTGTTTCTGAGGCTCAGAAAGATTTTGTTGTTTCTGGCAGTTATAATATGAGATCATCTTATGGTATTAAATTGGATGTTACTGATTTTGATGAAGTTGAAAAACAATTGGATGTAATAAATCCAGACATCATAGTAAACACATGTGCTGTTCACAATGTTGATTATTGTGAAAATCATAAGGAAGAGTCTAGAAAAGTAAATGTTGATTTTGTGGATATGTTGTCAAAAAGATCTAGTAAATTGGTACAAATATCAACGGATTCGGTATTTGATGGAAATTTGGATAGATCGTATATAGAAGATGATGAACCAAATCCACCAAATGTTTATGGTTCACAAAAATTAGAATCTGAAATTATAACAATGAAAAATAAAAACAATCTTGTTATAAGAATAAGTGTGCTTTATGGTTGGTTGCTGAATAGTTCAGAGTCAAGTTCAATGAAACCAAACAATTTTGGAAAATGGCTTTTAGATGAATTGGACAATGAACATAAAGTAAAAATAGTCAATGATGAGTTTAGTAGTCCTATATTGGCAAATGATTGTGCAAAATCAATCACACATCTAATAAAAGGTGAATACTCAGGAATATATCATTCTGCACCACATCTAAAAATTAGCAGGTATGATTTTTCAGTTAAACTAGGCAAATTTTTTGGATATGATACAGATAGATTGATTGAATCAATAAGCGTTAAACAGTTGAATAGAAATGTAAATACAGGTCTTAACAAATGTCTTAATTCTATGAAACTTTATGGAACTGGATATAAATTTATGGATCTAAACGAATCCTTTAAATTACTGCAAATGGAGAGTAATGTATATGACTGATGATAAGTATAATTCTGAATATCAGGACACACTTTTTGAAAGTGATGAAACTGATTATGATAATGCAGAGCATGATTGGAGAAATATGCCTGAATTTGTCAATGAAAAAAATGATGCATTTAGAAAAATAATAATCTCATTTCAAGATGAAAACGGTGTTAAAGAATTTGAAAAACTTTTACAACAAAGAATAACAGATAAGACAAAATCACTGTGGTTTCCACCTAAAGAAAAACACAATACGATAGATATGTGGATAGATGACAATGAATCTCAGTAATTTATTGAATCAAAATATAGTGAATCTAAGAAAAGAATATCTTAAAGAATTGAACTCAATGTATGATGTAAATCCACAATATTATGAAAAAATATTGATGGATCATTCGGCAAGTGAAAAACTAATAGATATTTGGTATGAAAAATTACACAATGAACCATTGTCAAGAGCTTACCAAGTGTATGATGAAATGACATATTTTTTAGATTTATGGGATAGTTATAGATGGTATAGTAGATTATGTTGTAACAAAATAGCAAAAAGTGAAAAAATAAAAAATGTAAAGTCTTTTGTAGATGTTGGGTGTGGAATAGGATATTCTACAACAGCATTAAAACAGATATATCATGATGCGATTGGATATGGAACAAATCTAAAAGAAACAAAACAATGGAATTTCTGTCAAAAAATAGCACATAAAAATGATTGGAATTTGATTGAGTCAATAAATGAAATAAATCATGACATTGATCTTGTGTTTGCATCAGAATATTTTGAACATATTATAAGACCTATGGAACACATAAAACATATAATTGACAAACTAAAACCAAAATATATGGTAATAGCAAATTCATTTAATACAAAATCTATTGGTCATTTTGAAACATATAAACATGAAAACGATGACATAGATCAAAAGAAAATATCAAAAACATTTAACAAATTTATTAGAGATAATGGATATACTGACATTAAAACAGGATTCTGGAATAATAGACCAAAGGTGTGGGTAAGAAATGATGCCTAAATATCCATTTTATATAATAACATACAAACGTTGGGATTCTAGACGTACAGAAAGAAGTTTGGAAGCCATGAAGATTCCATATTATTTGGTTGTAGATGGTGAGGATATACCAAAATATGAGCCACTAGTCAATAAAAAATTATGTACTATTTTAGAATTGGATCAAACATATAGAGAAACATTTGATGAGTTTGTAAAAGCAGAAAGAAAACAAAAATCAGATGGACCTGCAAGAAACTTTGTTTGGGATCACGCCATAAAAAATTATGGTAAGGATTCAAAACATTGGATATTAGATGACAATATAGCAGGATTTGCCAGATTGAATAGAAATAAGAAACTATTGTGTAAAAGTCCGTCTTTATTCAGAGCAATGGAAGATTTTATGGACAGATATGAAAATCTTGCATTGGTTGGACCTAACTACAGATTTTTTGCAAGTCAAAATGCCAAATTGCCACCTTATGTTAGAAATACAAGAATCAATTCTTGTTTTCTAGTGAGAAATGATATTCCATATAGATGGAGAGGTAGGTATCAAACAGATAATGATTTAGTATTGAGAGTTCTAAAAGATGGTTGGTGTACTGTTCAATTCAATGCATTTTTACAAAATAAGGCTGGAACACAAACAGTAAAAGGTGGACTACAAGATGAATTATATGACAAAGAGGGAACCTATCTAAAAGCAAAATGTTTACAAGAAATGCATCCAGACGTAGTTACCGTGGTTGAAAGGTATGGAAGACCACATCATTTTATTGATTACAGACCATTTAAAAAAAATAAATTAAAACTAAAAGAGAACATTAAAATACCTAATGTTGTAAATGAATACGGAATGAAGTTAATTACAATTCCTAAAGAAAAAGGACAAAATCTTTTTGGAGATGATTCATTCTGAATATTTTAGTTACTGGTGGCGGTGGATATATTGGATCTGTTTTAACAGAAAGATTGTTAAAAAGCAATCACAATGTTAAAGTTCTTGATAGATTTTTCTTTGGCAAAGAAAGACTAAATCACTTATTATGTGATAATTTAGAATTGATTGAAGATGATGTAAGAACTTTTGATGAGAAAATACTAAATGGTGTGGATGCAGTTATGGATTTGGCCGCACTTTCAAATGATCCTTCAGGAGAATTGGATCCAGAAAACACAATGAATATAAATTTTAGAGGTAGATCTAGAGTATGTAAGTTATCAAAAGAACAAGGAGTTAAGCGATATATTTTGGCGTCAAGTTGTAGCATTTATGGTTTTAGAGATGGTGTTTTAAATGAAGAATCTCCTATAAATCCACTTACAACATACGCAAAAGCCAATAGAGAGGCAGAAAAAAGTGCATACGATTTACACGATGACAATTTTACCGTAACCATGTTAAGATTTGCAACAGTCTATGGCCTTTCACCTAGAATGAGATTTGATTTAGCAGTAAATGGAATGACTTTAGGATTTTATAAGAAAGGTGAGATACCTTTAATGCGAGATGGAAAACAATGGAGACCTTTCATACATGTTAAAGATGTTGTGGATGCATATATCACTGTTTTACATTCTCCGAAAGAAAAAATAAACGGTGAGATTTTCAATGTTGGATCTAATATTCAGAATTATCAGATATTGGATTTGGCTAAAGAAGTGTCAGAATCAATGAATAAAGAATTGAAAATGACTTGGTATGGTGATCCTGATGATAGATCATACAGAATAAGTTTTGATAAAATTCACAATGTTTTAGGATATGTAGCATCACGTACAATAAATGACGGAGTAACTGAAATTTACAATGCTTTAACAGATAAAAAAACAACTGACTCATTGGACACAAAAACAGTTGATTGGTATAAACATCTACTTGAAGAGGATAAAAATTTATTTTGAAAGGAATAATTTTACATGCAGGTCATGGAACTAGATTGAGACCTTTAACACTTGAAATGCCAAAACAACTAATACCTATAGGAAATAAACCAATGTCACAGTATGGATTAGAGTTGATTCGTAATGCAGGTATTACGGACATTGCAATTATAATTGGTGGAAATAATTCTGAGAAAGTAAAAGATTATTATGAAGATGGAGATAAGTTTGGAGTTAAAATAACATATATTTATCAAGATGAACCTAAAGGAATTTCACATGCTATTTCATTATGTGAGGATTTTGTAGGAGATGAAAAATTCGTTGTTTTCTTAGGAGATAACATATTATTAAAATCAATAAATGATTATGTTTATGATTTTGATATGTCCAATGATTCAGCTAAGATACTACTTTGTGAGGTGGAAAGACCAGAAAGATTCGGTGTTGCAGACATGAAAGATGATAAAGTGATAAAAATCATGGAAAAGCCAAAAAATCCACCAACAAATCTAGCTGTTATAGGTGTTTATTTCTTAACGCCTGACATGTTTGATGTAATTAGAGATCTTAAACCATCAGCACGAGGAGAATTGGAAATAACTGATGCTTTACAAGTATTATTGGAAAAAAATAAAAAGGTTTCACATGATATAATAACAGGATATTGGAAAGATACTGGAACATTTGAAGATTTAGAAGATGCAAGAAAAACAATTTTAGGTGAAAATGATGGTTGAAAATGAAATAGATGTATTGCTAAAAGAATTGAATTATCATGTAATAGCACAATGTTTAATCAATTATAGATCCAATGTTCAAAAATTTTACAGTATGCAGAAAGTCGAATATGATAAACTGATGAGAATAAAAGAATTGGTTGAAAATGATAATAAAACATGGAAACAGATTGAAGAGGAAGACAGACAACAAAGATTATTCGGTGAAAAGAAAGAATAAATATTGAATATGGTTGTAGATTTACATGAAGTTAGCGATTTGTGATGTTTGTAAAAAACAGGAAGAATTTCAAGATGAGTGTCCTTTGAAAACTCAAGAAATATGTAAAGATTGTATAAACTCAAAATCAACAAATATGGTACCATCACCATCATTTAAATTCACAAAAGACAATCTAAAATCCACTCAAGATGGTTTACTAATAGGAAACACTGATAACATAATCATGAATTACAAAACAAATGATATGATGATAATAGAATATAAATCAGGTCCAGCAAAACCATATATTGAGAAATATGGACAGTGGAGTATTTACAAAGAACTTGACAGATCAATGCAGACCAGAGGAGCTAGTTATAGAGGGGTTTATGTTATATGGACTGATAAGTATCAACTTGATGAATCAAAAGAGTATAAAATAAATGGATTTAAAGTGACTAAAGATATACTTGTAAGATTCATGAATATGGACACCGATGCTTATGTTCCAATAGATTTTAGTAATTTTGAAGAATATAAGAAAATTATGAACAAAAAATAGACTTAAAAAGTATTGATTATTTTATAATGTATGTATTGTGATTTTTGTGGTAAAAAATCATCTCCTGAAATAGATGAAATGTTATCAGATTATGAAGGCGAGTATTTTTGTGATGAGGAATGTAGAGAAAAATTCGGGAGTAAATTCGATGATAACTTTTGATGATCTTACTGATGAAGATGCAAAAAAATTTAAAATGATTGTAGATGAATGTATTTTAAGATTTTCTGAGGATCCAGACATGCATGAAGGTTTTAAAGAAATAGACAAAATGGCTAATTCCATGAATATGACTGTATATGAAATGTTTCTAAATCTTTATGCCGTTGATGAAGTTACAGATTCCATAAATGATTTTATGAAAAGACATAAAAATGATCATGACATTTGATATATATGGATGAAAAAAGAAAAAAAATTCTTGAAGCTATGAAATCCGAAAATTTTGAGGAAAAACTTAAACAAGATGGATTTTCTATTTACAATACAGAATCAGGCGAAAAGAAAAAAAAGAAAGCGAATATCTAGCAATAAAGTTAAATAGTGATTGATTTTATCAAAATTATGGTAAAAGTAGGAGGAGTGATTATCGGTGCTTTGATATTTATTGCCGGTATAACAGCACTTACGCAACTAACATTAGAGAATTCAAATACAACTGATATTGTAGGAATTATCTATCTATGTGGAACTATTGTATCTGGATTCGCCATCATTGTAGGAATTTCATCAGCCATAAAAAGTGCTAGAATGGAAAACTCAGATTCGGACAAAAAAGAAAAGAAAACAAAGTAATTTTCACATAGTATAAATATCAAATTTATTTTATTTTTTATATGCAGAAAACAATAATGGAAGCTGAATATGATAGTTTTAAAATAAATGATATGTATCTGAAAGCACTTCCAAGACCAAATAAAGAAGAAAGTTTATCACTTGATATGAAGTTGATTCAGAGAGGACAACAGGTTCCTATTATTGTAAACAAGGATATGGTTATTCTAGATGGTCATTCTAGACATTATCTATTATCACAAAGAGGTAAGAGAATAAAATATCAGATTATGAATTTTGAAACTCCAGAAGAGGAGTTTGAGTTTGTTGTAGAAACAAATGTAATGCGTAGGCAACTTACAAATTTTTCTAGATTAGAGGCAGTTAGAAAAATGTATGACATGATAAAAGGTGAACCACAATCAAGAAAAATGAATACTTGGGCAGGAATTTTAAATGCAGTAAAAGATGGAAATACAACAGTAAAAGAAATTCATAAAGTTCTAGGTCATAATCCAGTACACATAAATGCTACTTTAAAAGAAATGGAAAATGAATATTATGTAAGATTGAATAAAAAATGGACTCCACATGATGAACAGAAAGAAGGAATGAATCGTGGTGGAATGAGAAATCATATTGAGTTATTACCAAAATCTATGGAGTTTTTGTCTAAATACAAACCAAGAGAAAAAGGTGGTGCAAATGTTTTGATAGGAAAAATTACTGGCTGTGATAGAACGGTTGTTGCAAAAGCTGTTGTTCTAATGGATAGATGTGATGAAGATATAAAGGACAAACTTAGAAAAGGTATAATTTCAATAAGCGGAGCCTACGGTGATTTAACACGAGATAAAAAAATTAAAACTGATAAATACAAAAACACATGGAGTAAATACGCAAAAATTAAATGTCCACACTGTAAAAAAATATCAGAAAAAAATGAATTTGAGGTGATTAAAAGAAATTGATTTACGATAAAAAACATCTAATAGATGTCTTAAAAAAACATGGATATTCAACTTTAAATGTAACTCCTGAATGGATGCAATTTGCATTATTGTTGATAATTGCAGAAAATACAAGTAAAGAAGATACTAAATTGAAAGATCTTGCCGGAAATTAAAGAACAAAGTAATAAAGGATCTATGATAGAAACAATACTAAATGTTGGTTCTGGTTATTTTATAGCATTTGGATTGAACTTGTATTTTTTGCCTTATTTTGTCGATGGAATATCAGATTACGATATAGGAATAGCACTCATGATAGGTGTGGTATACACTTCTATATCCATGATAAGAAGTTTCACATTTAGAAGAATATTCAACAAACTTACAGGTATTAGAAGATGGTTATGAACATATTCAGAAGAAAGAAATCTCCTAAAATTGAGATTCCACATAGAGTAAGAAAGAATGGATGGATAAAATGTGAGTGTCAATGTGAATGTCCAGATATGTCTAGATGGGAAGATAATTTATGCATAAATTGTTTTAGAGGTAGACATAGAAATAATTATAAACCAAGTGAGGTTAGTAAAAAACAATGAAATATGTAAAATGTCCAGTTTGTGGATATCCAGCAAATGCAGGTGGATGTAAAGCTTGTGGAATGTGGTTTTGTAAAGAACACATTTACAGACATAAAAATTGTGAGGAGGGAAGGTAATATGTCAAAAGATAATGATATGCTAAGAGAAATAATAAACGCAAAAAACAATGCCGAGAAAAAAGCAGGAATGGTCAAAGTCAGTGATGTAGGTTATACGGAAAATGATGATTCAGATCCAACTCCAATAAGAGAATATGAAAACAAAGAAAAATGTGAATGTAAGTGTCATCCCAAAAAAATAGATTGTATGAATTGTTATGATCATCCAGAACACTTGAAAGAAAATAAAAAAAGAACTGAAAACGAAAATAGTTCATCTGGGAACGAAAATCAACAATAAATTCATAATGCTTAAATAAAAGTATTATATACTTTAAATATCATGCAATGTGATACGTGTGGTCTATTGCTTGAAAGCATAGACGAAACACAAATAATAAAGGGTGGCAGATTTTCACAGCCTCATATATTTTGTGATCGCCACAAGCCAGTTGAGGAGATTATTTCCTAACTGGCGAAAAACTTTTTTCGATGAATCATGATAGTAAAAAATTTAATTTCAAAAGCAGAAAGAAACTTAGTTCAAAATACAAAAAAAGAACTTGAGGATGAATTTAGAGGTATGCAAGAATTTGACGAAAATTTAAATTTCAATAAAAGATATGTTGAATTAAAAGCAATGATTTGGTTATGCAAAAAGTTTCTAGGATGATAGTTTAAATATCGTTATATTTCATAAAATACATGAAAATTGTAGATTGTAAAGATTTTCCAACAGCGATAAATTATGCAGAAAAGGAATGGCAGAAAAACAACAAGAAACAAAAACCAACAAATTTTCAGGAAGCAACTGAAATAATCTGTAATGCGATGAAACACATGATAATTTCAAAGAATCACAAGTATGGAAAAAACAACATTCTAAAGTTTGGACAGCAAGGAATATTCATGCGAGATTGGGATAAGATATGCAGACTTGAAGAGGGAATAATCAAAGGAAAAGACTTAGGAGAAGAAGGTTTACTTGAAACTTGGGCCGATAATGCAGGATATAGTTTAGTAGCAATTTTGTTAGAAAAACAGTGGTATGAGTTGCCTGTAGATCAAACGTGACATTTAAATATAAGATGTTATTTTAAATATTTGCGATATGAGTAATTTATGTTTAGATGTAGAAAACGTAAAAAAAGCTTATAATTGGTTTTATCATGGATTCAAAGATTTTAGAAACAATGATTTATGCTCTCCAGATGACGTAATACTCATGAAAAAAATGGAGAGATATTTAATAGAAAATGGCGAATAAAGTTTGTCAACAATGTGGAATAACACTGACAAAAAAAGAAAAAAACTATTGTAAAATATGTAAACTTTGTATGTAATTTATTTTGACATAATATGTTTTAATATTGAATGACAATACTAAATTTTATGAGTTGGATAAATTGGCTATCTAAATCGAAAAAATGTAAGAATTGTGGACAGATGATATTGAATTATCCATGTCCTGAATGTGGTTTTAGATATTCTTAAATTCTAGTAAAATATCTACAATACATGAAGTGGTTTAAAGGATCAGATTGGTTGCCTTTATCAAATGCAAAAGCTCAAGTGGAATTCTGGGAAAAGGATTTAATTCTTGCCGAAGAATATCTAACATACGTTAAAACTTTTGAAGGAAAAGGTTTACCTAGATATGAAACATATTTGAAAATTGCGTTACATGATGTGGAAAAATCAAAGAAAGGATTGATAAAAGCTAAAGAAAAACTAGAAGAAACAATAAAACGTGATGGAATAGATGGGTAGATTCAAAGAATCTGGTACAGACAGTGAAGAATTTCACGATACAATGGAAAAAGAAGCTGGACCTGTAGAATGTTGGGTTTGTCAAATAAAGATAGGCCAAGGCAATAAAGGAATGACCATGAATGTTTGTGCCGAATGTCTAGGATATTTCTGCAATGATCATCTATGGCGACATCCAAATTGTTCTGAAGGTCGATAGTAATCTTTAAATATACACTATGTACTCTAGATAGTATGAAACAAACAGTTTACATAACAAGTGGAGTGAGTGGAAGTGGAAAAAGCACTTACATTAAGAATCACAATTTAGACTCAGTTTCAACCGATGAATTGGTTGAAGATTATGCTAAAGAAAATGGATTCAACTACACTCAAGCATTTGATGACATTCAAAAGAAAAATCTATTTGGAACCTTCAATTCAATTTTCTATGATAATATTATTGATAATTTGAATAATGGAAAGGACTTTGTAATTGATAGAACAAGTCTTAACGCATTTACAAGAAAATCATTAATTGACTTAATCAAATCAAACTCAACCGATGTAGAAATTGTGGTTGTTTACTTTGATATTCCAAAAAATACAATTCTTAAAAGACTTGCAGATAGAGAGGCAAAAACTGGAAAGGGTATTCCAGAATATGTAATTGAAAAACAATTTGAAAACTTTGAAAAACCAACAAACGATGAGGGATATGACAGATTGGAGGTAGTACAATGAACACTGAATTTCCAAGAATAACTACAAGAGGAAATTATGATTTATGGACTGGAAAAAGAATAAAGACTGGTTACAGACTTTATCCTAAACATAAATTCAACAAGATATTCAAATCCAGAGAGGTTGTGATTTTCATTCATGGAATGAGAAATAGTAGATGGGGAGCTCAGAATGGTGGAAAGATACTTAGAAGAAAACTTAGAAAGTTGGGATATGCAAAACATCCAGTGATTGTATTCAGTTATGATGCTGATGTCAGAGAGGCACACAAACCAGAAAAATATAACAAGGTTCTCAAAGTGGCTGATAGGATTGCAAAAGAGAATGGTCATTTACTTAGACAGTTTTTGATTGATTTTTCTGAAAAAAATCCAGCACATAAGATACATCTTGTAGGACATAGTTTAGGATGTGAGGTTGTTGTAAGTTGTTTACAAAACCCATACGGAAGACCATTTGAATCAACATTCTTCAACATTGATTCAGTACATCTATTTGGAAGTCCTGTAGAGGTTGATGATGTAGTGTATTCACAAGAAACACCATTTAGAAAACTTATCAATTATGTAAACAAAAAAGACGATGTAATACAAGAAGGAGTGGATAAAGGAAATCTAAAAGAACCTAGTTGTCTTAATGTTATAGGATTGAGAGGTAGTATTCATGACAAAAGATGCAATGCCACAGATCATAGATTCAAAAGTTATGTAGAAAAATTGAGGAGATTTCCATGAGAGTGTGGATTACTTGGAGAGATGAAAAAATGAATAAGAATGTAGAGTTTGGATATACTTTTAGTTTGAAAGATAAGACTCCAGAAGAATTTTGGAGTGAATTAAAAGACTTTATAGGTTCAACGTTGAGGGATAACAAAAATGAAATGTAGATATTGTAGTTACGATGCTGATCACAAAGAGATTCAAAGACATGAGGAGAGGATTCATAAGACGGAGATGTATATCAGATGAATTGTCCAAAATGTGATTACAAAAATGAAAACGATGAAGAGGTCAGAATTCATTCATTATATCACCATCAATTTCTTATACCTCAATGTTCAACCGAATTAGCAAAACAAAGTAACATTGATTATTATTTGATTAGAGATAGATACCATAAACTGGTGAAAAAATTGACATTACTTGAAAAAAGACTAGATAAAATACTTCCGGGAGATTACAAACACACTCTTATTTATCATAGGAGAAGAAATGAGATGAAATTATATAGAGAAAAATTGAATATTTTGCCAGATGGTAAGAAAAAAATAATATCAAAAATGATGTCTAATATGTTCAAACTAAGAATGGAAAAGAAAAGACAGATGGATTTCATAAAAAGTGAGGGAATAATATTATGACTCAATATATGAATCAAAATAGTAAATGTATAGCATGTGGAAAGGGTAGGATGACAGGAACTTATGATATGAAAATAAACGGAAAGACCAAAAAATACAAGATACCACTGATCAAACATCATGTAAGATATAATCCAGAATTGATAGCCTATGTTCATTATGAATGTCACATGATTATACATGACCCCAATGACTCAAGATACAAACATCTAATACAATTTCAAGAAGGAGAGAGTAGGGAGTATTATGACAGAAAACACAAATAAAACTTATTATGTTGAGATATTATCAGGTTGGATGTTTGAGGATAATAACAACGGTAAGTCAAGAATAAATGTTTACAGTGATAATAGATATGAAACACTTATCGAGTCTGTAAATTTTAGGAGAGATATTGATGGCTAGTTATTCACTATTAAACATATATGATTTACATCTGATAGTTATTTTATTATTTCATTGACAATGTAGTTATATAGTTGTTATATTATTAATCCTATATGGTAACAAAACTCGTTATAAACGATGAAGAATTGGATATTCCTAGAGGAATAAACATACCAAGTTTAGGAGATGTTGTAACATTGAAAAGAAACAATGAAACAAAAAACTACTTAGTAGAAAATATCATACATCAATTAGATTATGATATATCCATAAAACAAGGTAAAACATTGATCAACCTAAAGGAGATTTAAAATGCCATTGACTGGTGTCTTAAAAAAGGTAGGAAATCATAAATGTCCACATTGTAAAAATGAGTATGGATTACACTCAAAAAAACAATTCCTTAGATGTCTTTACACATCTGATTATAATTACTATAACCTTGCTCAGAAATATAACGAGTTGATTGAAGAATTTAATAAATTCAAAGAACAGACACATGGAGGCAATGATGACAGAGAAAAAGAAGAAATCGAGAAAAAAGAGTAAAAAAGCAGATTTCTACAATGCCAAAGTAGGATGTTGGAATTGTGATACACCATCAACAGTAGAATTTCCAAAAGGAATAACCGTTCCTGATTACTTGATGAGTTTTGAGCCTATATGTTTAGCATGTGGATGTAAATCACTAAAACCTTATCTTGAATGGAAAATTGAGAAAGATATAATGAAAGATCTTGTACTTCATCATAGAGTTGAACAAATGAGCCATGAACATGGCACGGATGTAAAAAATGACCACCATCACATCGGATGAAATCTGCGATATTTGTGGAGAGAAAATGGAAAAACTTCAAGCTTGTCATTTAAGATGTCCTAATTGTGGTTCTCATCTAGATTGTTCGGATAAAGGTAGTGTTTGGTAAAAGTTTATTAATCAATATATCAAACATGTTTTATGAATAGTTTTCTTTTGACAGATGAATACACAAAACTGGAAAAAGAAATAAATGAGTTAAAACAAATCAGAATGATTTTATATTCTATTGATAGTAAAAATAAAAAATTAGATGTTTTACATGAAAAAATATGTGAGTTGATTGTTTTACAGGCAAAAAACATAAAGGAAGTTTGATTTATGAATCTGGGCAAAATTGAAAGTCATGGAAAATGTTGGTTTTGTAGAAAAGAATGTGATAAATTTTGGTATTGGCATAAGGACTGTAAGAAGAAATTTATGGATGAAAATAGATGACTAAGTTTAAATTTAGAAATAGATATTTCATTAGAAGAGGTTGGAAACTTGAAATATTGGAATAGATTCTGGAAATGGTATGAGGACAAGATTTTAGGCAGTATAATCATTATTGCTATAATTCAATTCATTCAAGTTCCACACATGGTCTGGAACGCTGATATGATGTTAGAATCAGGAATGGTTAGCAGACTTCATCCAGTGCTTGATTGGTTTCTATACGGAGTTGATTTGATAGAAATTGTTTCAATCATAAACGTAGGAATGATTATGTTTAGTTTATTAAAAAAGAGGAGAAATAATGGGAATAACAAATGAAATCAATAATTTTGTTAAAGGTTTGATTACAACCATTTTTGCACTCGGATTACTGGCATTATTAGATTATTACGGTATGTTGCCATAAATTTGATTAGAAAGTATAAATAATTGAATAAAATTTAGATAGTCATGATAGGATTGTGTCATAACTGTTTTTCAAGCAATTCTGATGTTGGAATAGTTGATGGTTTTGTTATATGTGATGATTGTATAAGAAAAGCAGGAAATAGTATAGTTGTAGAACATGATGGAATAAAAGAAAAATTGGAAATATGTAGTAAATGTGACTTGATAGACTGTAGATGTGGAGAAGTTGGATATGGATGAAAAAATGAATAGAATGGATATATTAGAATCAAGAATACAAAAACTTGAAACATTAGTCTATAATTCACTTGTACTAAAACAAGAATCATGTGAACATCACGAGGTAACCACTGATTTTAAAGTAGATGTACATGGGGATGAGGTAGAGTATGAATACTGTGATAGTTGTGGAAAGGAATGGACATGAAACAAACAGTATGCGATGCTTGTGGATCAGTGATAAAAAACGAACCACATAGGGTAGATGTATGGTCAACTAACACAACCGATACTCTAGTTGTATTTGAACCAACATTGACTAATCAGGATATATGTTTTGAATGTTGGGACATAATAAGAAATAGGAGAAAAAATGACCAATAAAGACTTTCAAATATGGCAATTAATACAAGATGTAATTGCAAAATACATGGGGGAAGGTAAGGGAGATGAAGAAATCATAGATAGTGTGATTAAAATCACTCATGGTGTAGTAAATATTGATGACGTTAGACGAGAAATTATAAGACAAAAACGCATGATTGTCAACTAAAATATGCTTTTATAATATAGATTATTAGACAAACTGTCTAATTTCATGCGTAATATTAGACAACTTGATTTACCATGGCCAGAAAAGACTCAAAAGCAAAAAAATACATCGAGCATTTACTAGATAAAGGATATGAGGCAAAAGACATTGCAAAAATTTCTGGAATACCTAGATCAACCGTTTATCATATAGTTGACAAATTAAGAACGGAAGCAAGGCTAGATTTTGATGAACTTATGGAAAAAGATTACTTGTACAAATACAGAATGAATCTGGACAATTACAGTAAAACTATCAGGGAATGTAATGAAGAAATAGAACAGATTCATAAGAAATATGATGAACTTGAAAGAATTGCAAAAGAATCCTTAGAGAATGTGGATCCAAGTAAAGATGTGTCTAAGGCAAATTACATTGCAAATTTAGTGGCAATAAATAACAGTAGATCAAACGATTTGGTTAAACTTGTTCAACAAAGAGATAGGGCAAGTGAGTTAAAAGCAAGATTATTTAATCAAGGCCCCTTAGTCTATAAAGTCAATATGTATGTTCAACAAGCTGGTGGTAAAGGCACTTCTGGACATCCTATGTTTGAATCTGCAAAAAATGAGATTATTGTAGAACAACTTCCTAAACAGGAAATTCCTAAATTAGAAGAGGCCCCTGTTATGACTGATGAGGATGTTGAGATATTAAAAGAAATGGAAGAGGATAATTTTGATTGATGAAGAAAAAATAAACGCAATGTATAACGAACTTGATAAGGCTATGGAAGAAATATCAAAGAAATATCATCCTAATTATTTCGAGTTGATTCAAATTATGTATATGATGGACACAAAATTGAAACAAAGTAATATCGAACAGTATTTCATGGAAACGGTTGATAAATTCAGTAAATGGTTAGAGTCACAAAAAAAGAAAACGGATGAAGATTTTAAATGAATGAAAAAATAGAGAAATATGCTGGTAATATAGAACAAATTCATTTATGTATAAACGGACATGTTGAGGTATTTCAGTATGGTGAAGATTTACCCAATGATTCTGAATATAGAATTTTTGCTATTTATCTAAGTGATGGGACAGTTATAAGATAAAATTCGGTCCATTTTCGATATAATGCTTTTATCAATGATATTATAAAATAAACCATGACAAACCCAGATCATATCTGTGAGAAATGCTGTGAAAATTGCAGAGAAATAGACTGTCAAGGTTGGGGTGGAGTAGAACCTGTATGTACATGTAGGTGTCACAAAAATGCTTGAAGATTATACTATTGAAAAAATAATAGATGAAATACATTTTGAGATTGATAAATTATCAGAAGTAATTAATGGTGAATATACTGATAAAAATTATCTATATGTAATGCTTGGAAAGATATACGGAATGATACATATATTAAAAATGATAAAAAAGGGAGACAAATAATCATAACCAAATTGAAAAGTGACAACGTAGCTAACGTTAAAGTAACGTTGTTTACGTTGTGTAAAGTAACTAGTAGTAACAAAGTTTGTCTCTTTTTTTAGTTTATTTATAAACAGAATAAGATAGGTTTAAATAACAAATATGTACTCTAGATTATATGAATCAAAAAGATAATTCAGAAAATATAGAACTGAGAAAAACGGTGAAAATTTATTATCCGATGACCTCAGAATTGCAAGAAAAAGCAAGAAAGTTTGGTGTATCATCTAGAAAAAAATACGTCACACTTGAAAACAATCCATTTGGTATGAAAGCAGGAATTTTATTCACTGGTGCTGGAATCGACTCAGCAATGAGTAAAGTCAGAGTTGAATTTTTGACAATAAGTCCAGCAATGAAAGGAGGAAAAATTCAACGTGAGGAATGGGATAAATTACAACCATACATAAGAATCGTATCAAACGCCGTTGCATACGATACAATAGTTTCTGCAAAAGGACACATGAAGAAAGGAGATATGTTCAACATTCCATCAGATGTTGAAAGAAACAATCATGGATTCAATGACTTTTTCTATGATGAGGAAAAAGAACAAATATACCGATGGGAGGTAAAAGAGGTATGAGAATTCTAAGTCAGAAAATCCGAGAGGGTAGTCAGATCTGGGTAAACAGATCAACAAACCCTCAAAAATACAGTGATACAATCACAGCAAGAATAACAGAAATCATTGGATATGATGTATTCAAGTCAAAAGACTATGGTATTGACACAGTGATTAAGGTCAAATATGTCTCAGGCGAAGAGAAAGGCACAGGTTATATAGAGGAGGTCATTCAATATTGAAGGAATATCAAGTATTGAAAGAATACAATTTTGTGAAA
>JABAOC010015148.1_pt2 | contig 33819 bp, 36 predicted proteins | sample 7062161 | NCBI WGS metagenome assembly JABAOC01 (sample SAMN14538625, study PRJNA623070) | marine sediment metagenome | biome: marine biome [ENVO:00000428]; feature: marine pelagic biome [ENVO:01000023]; material: deep marine sediment [ENVO:00002113] | place: India: Gulf of Khambhat ... | reverse complement strand
ATCGCCATGGTGAGCCTCATCTCCACATACATGACCGGTGTAAGCCTGCGAGAAGAACTCGAAGGGATCGCCAAGCCAAAGCTTGTGTTTTTGATGCTCTTCACAAGAGGGTCGTTATCCCTTGATTGGTTCGTGGCGTTTCTCTTTCCCCTCATAGGAATCGTCCTGGGCTTCGACTCCATCAATCGAGAAATAAGCACCGGGACGATGAGCAAGTTGGTCTCCCAACCCATATTTCGAGACTCCGTCATCAACGGCAAATTCCTCGCTGGCATAACAACCATTGCCATCATGCTCGTCTCCATCGTCTTGGTGATATCCGGGCTCGGACTTCGGGTATTGGGCGTGGTTCCCGGCATCGAAGAAATCTGGCGAATCATCATCTACCTCATCATCAGCATCATTTATGTCTCCTTCTGGCTGGGAATATCCATGCTTTCTTCGATCGTCTTCCGCAGCATCGCCACATCGGCCCTGGCATCAATAGCTGTCTGGGTATTCTTCTTCTTTTTCACCATACTTGGACCCGTCACCATGGCCAATGCCTTCGCACCCATTAGCCAGACCGGTTCGGATTCCGAGGCCATTATCCGGCACGCCCGAATCCAAGAGGGGGTAAGGTTGTCTTCACCCATGGGGCTCTATAGCGATGCCACTGCTACCGTGATAAATCCCATGCGGAAGACCACCAGGTCCCTCGTTTTGATGGGTCCCTTGGAGCAAATCTCCTCGTCACGATTTCAGAACCCCCTTCGGTTGAGTCAGAGCATTCTCCTTGTATGGCCCTACATAACTTCCCTCATAGCCATAACCCTGGTGTGCTTCGGCTTTTCCTACGGGGTTTTCATGCGGCAGGAGATCAGATCTGTTTAACGTGGTGCTCTGTTGGTGGGACTGCGGTTGGCTTCAGCGGTTTCCGGCCCGCTTTAATCCCCTCCCATAGTGGGCAATCCACTCCTCCACGTCGAGATACTTCATGGTTTTGACGTCATAGCGTTTACCGGCCCATGGGGGGCCCTTCTCCCCGCTTCCCCTCACCTCTTCGATAATGGCCTCGAGGAGCCGGTCAATTTCATCATCCGTGAGTCGGAATTCCTGGGCCATGGCCATGGCCCCCTGAGCATTTCGGTATTCCGTGATATACTGCTTGAGGGCGGCCTCTTGAAGCCCCTTAATTCTCTCCTCGGAGTCTCCCTGCCTCTCGGCCATCGATGCGGCGGCCGCATAATTCCCTTGCTCTATGTGTTCCCTTAGTGAATCCAGTTCCCTTTCTTCCAATTGCATCCTTCTCGCTTCATCTCGTTGACGGAGAGGAGAACGGGAGGGGCGGACCCTCTCCTCTCAGCCTCCCTCGAACCGATTTTTGAAACTCCAGTAGAGACGTTCCAGGTGTTCCCTAGGATGTTCATAGTACTCGTCTGGCTTGATGTCAGCCCAGTCCCAACACAGTTCCTTTCTTGCTATTCCCCGATCGAGCTTAGGAATCAGTTTGGCTATGTCCTTGGCTGATCCATCCCGTCGAAAGAGGCCAAAATACCGTTCGTGGACTCGATCGTTCATAGGAGGAACATCCCCTAGGGACGATTCATAGTCGGCGAAACACCAGGCAAAAGCACCGGGAAACCCGTTACCTATGAAAAGCTCAAAGACTTTCCGGTAGCACACTTCGGCTTCATCTTCCGCGACCAGATTGATATCGCCGGGTTTTTCTCGATCCTCCTGGTAGAGCATTCCTTCATTTGGTTCAGTAGGAACGCCGAACCCCTCGAGAAGCACCTCCCTCTTTCCTCCAAGCCATGCCGTCAAAAGGGCTAAGAAAAGGGGTACTTTTTCATCTAGAGGGCCATCAGCCCACTGTGCATACCCTGGGTAGGCGTGTATGGAGGTAACATCACAGTATTGAGCTACCTCCTTTGGCCCCAAAATCCTGTTCTCCTCGAGATCCTCCTGGTGGAGACCCAAGGTCACCGGTAGATCTGCATCCCGGCGTTTAAGCTCTGTCACCATCTCTTCAAGCCAAGCCCTTACTAGATCCTTCGATGGGGGATACACGATATTCGAGGGCGCATTTCCCAGATCCCATCCCCAGATCGCCGGATGGCCCTGGAGGGCATTGGTAACCTCTCTGACCAGGAGCTTCTGAGCCCTCCACAGTTCCCTTTCTCGATAGAAATTTCGAACGACCGCCTTCTGAAAATGGCCCTGGGAAAAAATCGGAAATCGCTCATCCCCCTCACCAGACTCCAGCATCCAGAGAGGCACCCAGTTTACTCCACTCATGTGTCCCGTAAAAAACGTTGGCAGTATCTGAATGCTAAAACCTTGGGCAATCTCCGCCACCTGGACCAAATGATCCAGAGATGGCACCGATACCTCCGTCATCCCGGGCTGGAAATCTTCCCAAAGGAGAAAAATCCGAACAACATCGAACCGATACTCGGACAAGATGGAGAAATCCCTTCCGACTACCGAGGCGTCGAATTCCCTCCACCAGGCCATTGCCTTCTCCCTGGGCCAATAGTTAATTCCTATGACAAATCGGTCTTCCAAATCGTTTCCTCAAAGAAAAAATCCACTGAGGTATCTCATCGGATCCCACGCTTGTGGATTATTTCTAGGGCACCCGGCCATAATCATCTTCCAGCCTGAGGATGTCGTCCTCCCCGAAGTAATCCCCCCATTGAACCTCGATGAAGGTGAGTTGAGTGTCCCCGATATTTTCGATTCGGTGGGCCGCTTCGAGGGGAATATCGGTAGACTCACCCTGACTGAGAATAATCTCCTCCCCATCAAGGGTAACCCTGGCCCTGCCTTCCAGGATGACCCAGTGTTCGGATCGCTTAAAATGCTTCTGGTAGCTCAGACGCTGCCCAGGGTGCACCCAAATCCGTTTAACCTTATGGCTCGGGCGATCTTCGAGGACTAAGAATCCCCCCCAGGGCCTGATCTCTTCCGGGGGCCTTCCTTCACTCTCCTTCAAATTGCGTTCCTCCAAAATCTTCCTGCAGGCTCAAGGTAGGAAAGAGCCACCAATCAATCGTATTCCCCTCTTTCCACTTTTCAGCGAATACTGAGGTTATACCAAAAGGGATAGGACATGCGAAAATCCCCTCCTTCACGGGTAAAGGATAATGATCAATGAACGCGTTGTCAAGGAAGGTCTGTGAGGAAGTCTGGTTATAACTCCTTGGAATCTCTATTTTTTTTCTGGAGACAGCCGGCGGTGGAAAATCAGGTGGATGGGGGCTGCATTGATTTATTTCGACTGCCCCTTGGAGGACCCATAGGACGGGATTTCCCGACTTGCTGAAACATTTGTATCTGGAGCCAGATTCCCAATCCCATCAGTCATGAGCCAAAGAAATCGAGCCAAAACTAGAACATTGGCTAATAGAAAAAAGGCGCGCTTGATGGTTTTAGGCCATTGAGAAATGCACACGGGGATCAGATGCCAGCGCTAAACCCCTAATTCCGTGCGGAGCTGGAGAAATTGCAAGACATCGCTCCGGCAGAGGATACCCTCGACCCTTTCCCCTTTGACTACGGGGACCTGATTTACATCTTTGGCCGTCAGTTTGGCGAGAACGCTGGCACCGTCATCCTCGGGAAAGGCGGTTTCCAGTTTCTCTTTTGGGGTCATGATTTCACCAACACTGGTGGTAGCCCAATTCTCCTTGGGCACCTTTTTCACATCATCCAGGCTGATGATGCCCTGGAGTTGCCCTCTCTCGAATACCAGGAAAGCCCGCTTCCGCCTTTTGAGGATATACTCATCGATGAGTNNAATCATCCAGATGCCATTGAAGAATACCCTGCTAAAAATCAGGAAGATGCCAGACATGATGAACAGGAAGGCCATTACCTGACCCGCCACGGAGGCAATATGGGTGGATTTCCTCAGATTTCCCGTTATCTTCCAGATAATGGCCCGGAGGACACGACCTCCATCCATGGGAAAACCCGGAATGAGGTTAAAGATCCCAATGATGAGGTTAATGAACCCCAAATATCGTGCAACCGCCCAGAGGGGCTGGCTGAAATCGCGAAAGAGGAATGATATGAACCAGAAGAATAGGGCGATCACCATGCTTGAAAGAGGGCCAACGAAGGCCATGCTGAACTCCTTGGACGGGCTCCCCGGTTCCCCTTTAAGCTCTGCCACTCCCCCCAGGATGAACAGCGTGATACTCCGAACTTCCTCGCCTTGCCTCATGGCCACCAGGGAATGGGTGAGTTCATGGCCGAGGACCGAGGCAAAGAAGAGCAGACTGGTCACTATCCCAATTACCCAGTACTGCCACGGGGGCCAACCTCCAAAACGATTGGGAAAGTAAAGTGAAGCCAGGGCCCATGTGACAAGGCTGAAGATAATAATCCAACTGGAATCGATTCTGATCTCGATTCCGAAAAGGCTGCCGATACGCCACGATGTTTTCATGGCTTCCTCCTTTTAGATTCATGGGCAAGAATAGACATGAATGTCATCCAAATGAGAAGAAGAAACACCATTGAGAAGTGCGTGCAATGTATTCGCCCGGCCATTCCTTGAATCCTCCGGATGAAGGTCATTATAATGAAATAAGGTGAGTACGACAATCTTATTATTCCGGGCAGATGATTGGTGAAGGGAGAACCCGCGAAACCTACCATCATAAGACTTCAGGTCACTACCGGAAAGAGTACAATATCATTGTCCCAATCTATGATCCGATGGTTCGTTTCCTGGCATCCCTCTTTGGCCTTCTGACCAATGTCCGTTTGTTGAAAGGTCACATTCCGTGAACCCTTACGAACACTTTTTCTGGAACTTCGCCCTCTTTTTCAGAAAACCCTGGGCCTGGAAAGTGGGTGTAGGGGGCGTTCTCCCCGACCTTATCTATATGGTCCCGTTTCTCCCAAGGATCTTTTCCTATCGGAGCTTCTTGGAATGGATGCACGACCCCCTCTGGGACACGATCTGGAATTCCCCGATTGCTCGGTCCGTCCATTCCTTTGCCGTCTGGAGTGCAGTCCTCATTCTTTCCTTCGCCATCCTTAGGAAAGAAATCTTCAGTCGCATTTCTCCTTTTCTTTTGGGCTGGGGTCTCCACATCGCCTTCGACGCCTTGACCCACGTAAGTGACGGATATGCGCTCTTCTTTCCCCTGTTCGACTACCGCTTCCCCGCATTCATCTCCTATTGGGAAAGGGAGTTCCATGCCAGAGAGTATTTTTGGATCAGTCATTCCCTCATGGCAGGGCTTTTTCTCCTGTGGATCGGATGGAAGCTGAAGGGGTTCTATCGCATGTGGAAGGCAAGATGAATCTTGATTTAGTTTACTCGCGCGATGATAATGAAGCCCGGACCCATTGACTTAGGTCAAAGATAAGAAGGGCGATTTAAGCATATTCTTATCTACCAACAGGACCCCGAGGGACAGTGAAATCCGACAACCAGTAACATTGGCGCCGAAAAGGCTCCTTGCTCCCTTTACAATGGTTAATCGATTCTTTTCGAGACTACACCATCAAGCCTCTTATATCCGAATCGCCAAGTCTTTTCTCCGATGCCGTTTCCTCGATAAAAAACCCTTTATGCTTTCCCACCTTATCACCAATCGGTGTAATGCCACCTGTCCCTTTTGCCCCTGGAGGTTTTCCAAAGGAAACGAGCTTTCAACATCTGAAATACAGAACCTCTACAAACAGGCCAGTCACCTCGGATTTACCCTCAATTTTATCTGGGGCGGTGAACCATTATTGAGAAATGATCTCACCGAGGTCGTTCAATTCTCCAACGAATGCGGCCTCAGCACATCTGTTTTCACCAACGGATATCTCCTCGCCAAGCATCACGAATTTGCCCGATATTGTGATGCCCTTATTGTATCGTTGGATGCAGGGGATGAATCTCATGATGCCATCCGCGGAACGAAGAACCTCATCGAAAATACCATCAAGGGAATAGAACTAATAAAGATAAGCTACCCTGAGGTGGAGATTTTCGCCAACTGCCTCCTCTCGCGCCTCAACCCGGGAAGGATACCTGGCATCATGGAATTGGCCAAGGAGTTGGAAATAACCGTATTCTTTTCTCCGGTCCTCTACGATGAGCGGTTTCAATGCGGGGAACCACCCATCCAGATTCCCGACCTGAGGAAATCTATGGATGCGTTGAGGGAAGACTATCTTCTCATCAAGGAGTACAAGCGTAGGGGCTACCCCGTGAACAATTCTTCCTTCTCGATGGATTTTTTCATCCAAAAGCGGACTTCCTACCAGTGCTATTGGCCACACATTTGCTTGACGGTCTATCCCGAGGGCAACATCGAGGATTGCATGACCAGGACCTTCTTTGGAAATCTTCGCCATCAATGCCTGAAAGAAATACTCAATTCCCCCTCGTCTCGGACACTACAATCCAAGATACGGCAATGTTCGCGGGCCTGCCACAATCTTGACTCCATCGAGGCGTCCGGTGTCTGGGAACTGCGGTGGGATTCCTTGAGGAACTATCATGAGATCTTCCGTTCCAAGGACTGTGGCTGAAGACCAACCTTCCTACCACTATCAGGGCATTATCCACGTACACTCAAAGTATTCAGATGGTCGCGCTTCCGTCCAAAAGATCATGGAAGCTGCCAATCAGTCCCATCTGGATTATCTGATCCTGACCGATCACAATCATCTGCAAGTGCAGGATGAGGGCTATTACGGAAGGTGTCTGCTCCTCGTGGGGGAGGAAATCATCCCCGAGGATAAAGCCAACCACTACCTGGCTTTCGGAATTTCACAAACCGTGAGTCCCCACGGCAAAACACCCCAGCAGTTTATCGACGAGGTCAACCATCATGGAGGGTTTGGAATTATCGCCCATCCATACAGCCGTGCAAACCCATCCCTTGGGTATCCGGGTTACCCCTGGGTTGAGTGGAATGTTAAGGGATTTACCGGTTTGTGTATTTGGAATTACATTTTGGATGGGGGTGTGGAAATCACCAAGTGGAATCTTCCCTACTACCTCCTCTTCCCTGGTTCCTATGTGGATCAACCTCGTACTGAAACCCTCATGCGATGGGATGAATGAAACCAAAGGGGAGAAATCGTGGGTATCGGCGGGTCGGATTCCCATGGAATTCTGCTCCCTCATCGAATCTGTTTCCGTTTTATTCGAACCCATGTGATTTTGCCTCACCCATTAAACCGGATGCTCACCCATGATAAGGAGCTCATCTACTACGCCATGCGAAGGGGTAACTGTTTTGTGGCCAATGACTTTGCTAAAAATGCACATGGCTTCGCCTTCGTGGCACGTACTGCCACCGAGAAATACGTGATGGGAGAATCACCCCCTCTCTCAGAAACAGACGCGCTTGAGGTGGAATCTCCAGAAGAGGCTGAGATCCTCCTGATTCGAAACGGAAAAGAGGTAACAAGGTCCTGGGGAAAGGAACTCAGGTATGTACCCCGGGATCCAGAGGTCTACAGGGCTGAGGCATACATCTTCCATAGGGGAAAAAGAAGGGCTTGGGTACTAACAAATCCCATCCGTTTAATGTCCTAGCATCGAGATCTTTTCACAAGATCGATGCCATTGGACGTTTCGTTATTCAATTCTAGCCTTAAATCTCATTCCGCCCCTCTGAATGAAGGGGACAGCTGATGCCGCCACCCATTTGTTTACAAGTTTCAATGCCACTGCAGTTACAAGCGGAAAAAATGGAAGAATCCAAAAAAGGGTTGACTCCGTACTTAGGTGCAGAGTTTATACTATTAAAAAGGAGAAGAAATGNNTTCGATACTATGAGAGGCGCGGACTCCTGCCGGAGCCACCGCGGCGGGAATCTGGTTATCGACAATTCCCCGTTGACGCGATCCGGAGAATCCGCTTCATCAAACGAGCCCAAAGCCTTGGCTTTAGCCTGAGGGAAATCAGCCAGCTTCTTGCCCTCTCGGATGGNNATGAGGTGCGGCAATTCGCCCTAGAGAAGGTCAGAGAAATCGAGACGAAAATCGATCATTTCACGAGACTAAGGCAGATCCTTCTGGACTTGGTAGGAAAGTGTCAGGGAGAGGGACCCTTGACGGACTGCCCGATTATCGAAAGCCTAACTGAAGATCTAAAGGAGAAAGACAGATGAACCCGGGTAGTTTCAAGTCAGTCCTTGTGAGCCTACCATCGGCATTGGTAGCCTCCCTTTGTTGCCTGTTGCCCCTGCTAGTCATCATGTTGGGGCTTGGGAGCGGTGCCCTCATGATGTACACCATGAGGTACAGCTATATGTTCATACCCATGGGTATTGTGGGGGTTTCCGTTGGGTATGTCCTCTTTTTCAGGGAAAAGGGGAAATGCGAGGCAAGGGGTTGCAGGATGGCGGGAAAGAATGTCAACTTCGCCCTTTTGATACTTGCTACTGCCATGGTAGCCACTGCGATCCTCTTACAGATTTTCCCGGAGTTCACGGCCCTTCTTATTACGGGGGTGAGATGATCCCTCAAGGAGGTAAGTCATGGCGAGGTTACTCTTCACATCCTCTATTTCAGTACTAATCCTCATTCTGGTGCTTGGGTTCTCCAATAGCGATTCAGCTGGTCAACTGAAAAAGGTCTCCTTGGCCGTGGACGGCATGACCTGAGGAGCTTGACCAGCCGTGGTCAAAAAGGCCCTGGAAGGGCTGGAGGGCGTAAAGGAGGCGATCGTAAGCTTCAAGGAGAAAAGGGCGGATGTCCTTTACGATCCGGATAGGGTTACGGTTGAGGATATGATAAGAGCAATTAGCCGTGCCGGATTTAGCGCAAAACCCATAGGAGGAGAAGGTGGCGGAGGTTGAAAAGATCCTTTTCAGGGTCGAAGGGATGGTGAGGAGAGGGCCCATTACCTGAACGGGTTGACCCGATGCCATCGTCTCCGCCCTGGAAGGGATGGAAGGAATTCGGAAAATCGTCTATTTGCGCGATCGGGAGGTTTTCGAGCTCGAGTATTTCCCGGGCATTATCTCATTGAAAGGGATTTTTGAGGAAATTGAGGCTTTGGGCAAAGAGAGAACCCCCCCATACAAAGTTTCTTTGGAAGGGCTCACGAAAACAGAAAAAGGGAGGTAAAGGAGATGGAAAGAAAACAGAAAGATTTGAACGTTCCTGATCCCTCGGAAATCTGTGGAGACGGAAGTTGTGGGTGTGGATGCGGCGGATTTATGGAGACCGCGAATGTTTTATCTCAGGAGAAGATCCGGAAAATCCCCTCTTCGTCGCGCCAGGGATCGCTGGAAACTACTGAAGATCCTACTGGAACAAAAGGGGGTAAGAAATAAAGCACCTTTCCGGGTAATAAGGCCCCAATGCCACGCGATTTCATGATATCGATAAACAGCGCTTATGGGATGGAAAGGCCAATGTGTTTCAGTGATCCTTAGAGTCACGATATCTCGTGTAAGAAAAATACCGGGGGGCTTGACCCCGTACCTAGGTACCGAGCTTATACTTGGACATAGAACCGATAGTGGTTCCCCTTATGTATCTGTTCCCGAGGACCGCGTCCATATTCTTTAGAGGAAACACACCATAACTCAGAATGGAGGTGGTAACTATGGATAGCAAACGCAAGATAGAGGTCTTCAGCGCGGGCTGTCCAGTGTGTCAGGAGACTATCGAGCTCGTCAATCGAATCGCCTGTCCATCCTGTGAAGTCAGCGTCCTGGACATGAAGGACTCGAATGTGGCAAGCCGAGCCAAGAACTTGGGCATTCGGTCGGTACCTGCTATGGCGATTGACGGCAAGCTCGCCGATTGCTGCGCGGGACGTGGTCCTGACGAGACGACGCTGCGGGCTCTAGGGCTGGAACAGCCACGGTAATACGTGGATCAGGCAGTCCATACTTAACCCCCGGGGGCAGGCCTTGGTCTTCTTCTGTTTCCGTTTCCCCGGGGTTTCTTTTCCGCTACCTCCGTGGTATTGGGCGGGCTTCATAGATCATATAGTGCCGGACTTGCTGAGTCATTTCGGGTCCTATCAAACATTCCAACAACAAAAAAGCCACCTCAAGGGATGACCCCGGGCCATCGCAAGAGATTATCCGATCATCCATGACCACATGTCTCTCAACCACGTCTGCCCCGCATTTCTTTAACTTCTTGATATTGTCATGGTTACGGCTATGAGGGTATGTTGTGGCCTCCTTTCCCCGAAGAAGGCCTGCCTCGGCAATGGGCAAGATTCCAACACACATGGTGGCTACATAACCCCCGTTTTGATGGATATCCCGGGCTATTTGATGGATCCTCTGATCATAGGCCTCATTATACCCATGGCTATGAAAGCCCCCCGGTAGGACGAGAGCTCGGTAGTTGCTCGGGTTGATCTGGGGAAAGAGGAGATCCGGTTTAACTTCTAATCCAAATCGACTTCTAACGGTTTTGTGAAAACCTGCTATAGTGACGGTCACCTTGGGGAGATGTTCCCTATATTGGGTCCACCCACAGACATCCAGGATCGTTATGGCCTCGAGATCCTCAAATCCCTGGGCCAAGAAAAGCAAAATGTTGACCATCTTATTGCCCGCGATTAACTCTGGCATGACTGCTCCAATACATTCAAAACGAGAATGGCCTATTTCAAGGGTTCTTGAGCATTCAACGCCCAGTCGTAATGGAGAAAGTCAATTCTCGGCTTCCGCTCAAGAAACAAAATAATTTCTTCTTTGAGATATGGTCGGATAAAATTCATTACGGAACCAGATTTTTCAACAAAGTCATTTCCAAACCAATCGAATATTTTGGACAGGTAGAGGGTATTTTCGGCTCGATCTATCCGGATCCCGCGTTCTGAATCTAAGTATTTTTGCGTCTCTTCCTCGAGCCGGGCCTGGACATTTTCCTCCGTGTAGGCAATCCTTGGTAGCTTGGGGCAACCGGAGGAGGCACATATGATGGCAAAATGGATCCTTGGATCCTTGAACTTCTTCCGCAGGATTTCGTGCTCGATGTCGTCCGGGCTGGTCCGCTTACCCGTCACGATATGCTCCCGGGAGGTANNGATCCGTTTGCCCGCCACGATATGCTCCCGGGAGGTAAAAAATTTGGTCGAAGTCCAGACGCCCGGGATAAGCGTCTCGCGTACGCTCTTTTTGGGCTTCCATTTGATTACCTTGTCAATGACGACCGCATTGTAAGCATTGATCCAAAAGGCGAGCTGGGCATCACGGGATAGTCCCTCGACCTTCGCCGATTCGAGGGATTTCATATAATCAGAGAAACGCCGGTACTTTGCAATGCCGTTATAATCAACCAGGCCTCTGTCATCCACATACTGTTTGAGAATCAGGTCAAAATTGGAGTGATCAAATGGATACGCCCCTTGAACCGCAGAAAACATTACCAGAATTGACATTAGAAAAACCGTCACCTTCTTTTCCATTTTAATACCTCCAAAATGACTCATTTATATCACATATATAATACCATTAATGCGAGGACAATGTACTATTCCTTTTATCGCAGGGTATGATGGTTGGAGGTTTTTCGATTGTGCTAGGGCTCAAGGGAGGCAGCAATGGGTGAGCGATATACGCCTGCTGGCAGTTGAGATCGCTCAGTCGCTCCCCGATCCCGAGCACCCTGGCCAGGACGAGGATCACCAGTATTCTCGTCAGGAGTGCGACTGGGAGCCACCAGCCGCGCCACTTTTCCTGCGTGTCCCGGGACGTGTGCAAATCCTTCATGGCCGATCCCCCCTTTTCCCTGGGTCTTACGTCGCGACGACGATTTTCCCCGCCTAATTCCAGTCTGTCAGAGATCACGCACGCGGACAAGGGCCACGCTATCTTCGCCCTTCAACGCTAAGTAGAGCATCCCCGCTGATGCATTCAACGCCGCGTTGGAGACATTTCCGGAGATACGCCTTGTTCCCACGACCTTTAAGGTGCTCTCTTCTACAATAGTGACGGTGTTCTCCCTGTTATTCAGGATGTAGGTTCGACCCGCATTCTGATCAATGGCAATCCCTATGGGATAATTACCCACGAAGAGTGTGGTGAGGAGGCGCATCTTTCGGCCATCCAGAATGGTGACACTGTCAGCCTCTGTGTTCAGCACGTACACGATCCCCGTCTCCGCATTGATACCTAGATGGGTGGGACCGCTACCGACCGGAATCTCGGTGAGTCGGTGACCCTTCATTCCATCGATCACGAAGACCCGATCCGCTTTCACGCTGACCACAAAGACCCGGCCCGTGACCGGATCTGCAACAACACCTCCGGGCCCCGGTCCCACCGGGACCGTATAAAGGACCTGACCGGTCCGGCCATCAAATGCCGTGAGGGACCCTTCCCCCTCGTTGCCGACAAAGACCCGATGGGAGGAGCGATCGACCGCGATCCCATGGGGTTGTCTCCCCACGGCGATGCGGAAGCGCTCACCCAGACCGCGGGTATCGAAAACCGCAACGAAGGCGCTGCCTTCATTCGGCGCATAGAGATGGCCAAGCTCGCGGTCTATTGCCAGATGTCGGGCTCTGGTTGTCAGTTGAATTGTTCCAACTTTCTTTCCGTCTGATTGAAGGACGGTAATGGTGGCACTCCCCTCATCGGCGACGAAGACTTGGGCTGAGCCTGGATCGAATACGACATCGTTGGGCCACTGACCGACTCCGACAGTAGTGACCCGGGGCACCTCGCGGCTCACCAGACACCCAACGAGCGCTACAGTCATGGTGAGCAGGGTAGTGATAAACTTCATGAAAGCCCTCTTACCTGCTCATCCGCGGCAGGCCAGATATAAAATTTGGTGCGATGTGCGCGCACTCCTAAAAATCGCCGGTCAAGGCAAGGATATGACCCGCTCCCGTCTCAGCTCCGCGCGGGTATCCCTGAACGTCCATGGCGAGGTCACGGGGATTGGAAAGACCTTTCGCAATTCGAGTTATCCGGCCATCCCGGATGAGCTTGGCGATGTTTCCGCTCTTCTGCTCGACCACATAGAGGGTTTCCCTGGAGCGAAGAGCAGTCTCTGGGGCCCGGACCGTACAGGGAAAAATGGATTCTTCCAGTTGGGTGAAGCTAGTATAAAGGCAAAGGCGCTTGTGTATGAAGTGTGAGTTATTGCAGGATCCCATCCTTTGGCCCAAAAGGTCAATTCCTGGCATGAGTTCTCCAAAGAAGAGGTCGATAGGTCTTCCGTTCCACCCTTTCTAGATATCGGAAAAGATGCCTTTCCAATTCGGCGGCCAAACCTTCTTCTTCCTGCAGGAGGTTTTCCCTCTCCATGGGGTCCTCGACAGTATTGAACAACTGGAGGAGGTCCAGCTCGGCGAAGTAGACCAATTTCCATTTCCAATTCCGGTAGAGGAAGTACCGGCGCTTGAAGGAGGCCCTCCCGACAACATCTCTCTTGAGATACTTGGCCCTCTCTTTTCCCAGAAGCAGTGGGACAAGGGAGATTCCCATGTGGGGATCGTTGTAAGGCGGATTGATAGTGTAGCCCGCCAGGTCAACTAAGGTTGGGGCCACGTCCGCTGCAATCACCGGCACATCCTCAACCCGCCTCCGCATTCCATGGGTGAGCAGGACCAGGGGAATTCGTATCTCCTCTTCGTATAGGGTATGGCCATGAAGACTCGCCCCATGCTCCCAGAACTGCTCCCCATGGTCGGATGTAAACAAAATGACGGTCCTGTCGTAAATGCCCTTTTTCTTGAGCCGAGTGATAAACCGCTCGAAAGCTCTATCGACGTAGGACAGATTGTTGTCGTAGAGGTCCCTTGGGCTATCTCCAAAATTCAGACCATCTCTCTTCTTCCACAGGTCGTTGTGCACATCCATGAGCTGGAGGAAACAGAGAAACCGTTCTCCCTTGGCAAGTGCGTCAATGGCATCCTGGGTCCAGCCGAAAACCTCGCCCGCCGGCACAGAGCGCCGGTCATCCCTATTTTTTGATCTGCCCAACTCTATGACCGGGAGGTCGGGAGGAAAGATCGCCCTGGGACCGACCTCTTTTACCACCATAAATTTTTGTATTCCGTCGGCTTGAGCTAATTTGAAATAGAGATTCTCTCGATACAGGTTTGGCCCGTAGAGGTCAAAACGGCTTCTTCCAGCGACCAAAAAAGGGAATGCAGCAAAAGAGCCACCTCCCTGGGTGTAGGCTCGCCGGAAAGAAACGGCTTCCTCTTGGGCCCATCGATCCAAGAAGGGGGTGAGGTCGCGATGATGCCCCGCTGAGCCGAAGGCATCACCACGCAGTGCGTCGACCACAATCACCATGAGGTTGAAGTCTCGGGGAAGGAGAGACGGGTGCGTTTTTTTCAGGGACCAGGGAAGGGGCCAGGGTTCCGGCTTGCCGTTCATCTTTGGATTCTGTCCCAAGCGAACCCACCGGTCGAATCCGAGGATGTCGGAGATTCGTCTCGTATACGTGACATCGACCCTGCTGAGCTCGTTGAACTGCAAAATAGCCACCTTTGTTTCCCGATATCTCTCCAGAAGGAGAAAGGGAAGAAACCCCAAAAAGAAGATCGTCCCCACAGCGACCCAATCCCTCCCCATCCTCGGATAAGGCATTGAACTAACGAAAAACAACTCCTCATAGGCCAAGACCAAGATCCCGGCTGCCACTACGGCTGTTGCCTTTAAAATTGCCCCTTTTAAGTATGAGAAGGCAGTAAACCAGGGATCGAAAAGATTCCCATAGAGGACCAAAGATCCAAGTAAAAGGGTCCCAAAAAGGCAGGATGCCAAGAGGAAGCGCCAGGACCAACGACCGCAGCCCTTTCGTGTCAGAATCCATGTTAGGGGGAATAGAAGCACACCCCCCATGGAGAGCGCGACTATTCCGATCTGACTGCTCCATTTTGCTTGAGGTATATGAGTAGCAACCCTTTGAAAGACAAGGGCCGTTAAGAGACCACCGCCCCCACACAAAAGCATGAAAAGAGGGAGCACGGTGCTCTTAAGGTGCGTAGTGCTTAGCTCCCAATCAATCGCATGAATCAGCGTTTCAAGCCATATGGCTGCATAGAGGCCGGATATGGAAAGAAACGGCAAAAAGAAAAAAATCCCCCCAAAAAAAGACCCCCTGTAGCCCCCAACCCATAAGGCTCTGAAACCAGCTAAAATGATCAAGGCTCCAATACCAAACCACAGACCGATGATGCCCGAAAAGACTGGAGGCAGAATGCGACCCAATAGGATCTCAAAGCCACTCTCCAGCTGAACATAGTCCTGCATTCGGTTCCAGGAAGGATCAAGGTATGCTGGCAAAGCAGCCAGGACGAAAAGAAAGAAGAAAAAAAGAAAGGTGCTCCTTTCTGGGCGGCTCAAATTATCGCAAGATGTATATAGTTCCATTCTACCGGATCGCCAAAACGTCACGAGCACCTGAAGGAGGATTGAGATTTGAAGGAGCATATGTCCCCATGGGAGGGCATCCTCCCACCAATGGAGAAAGGCCATTGCCAGAATCCCAACAGCAACAGCTTCACTCCACATCAGAACCTTTATTCCCACGAAATGGGACTGGTCATTGAGCCGAACCTCAAGACGTTGCACCAAATGAACCGCGAGGAGATACGCTAAACCGATCAACAGGAACACCGGCATGTTTGTCCCGAACCAGGCAAAGAGNNNNAGCTGTAAATAGAGAAATAAGCACAAAGGCCACGAGGGCACCGAAAAGACGGAGCCACGCTGTGACGAAGAGGAGCCTCGAAGGATAACTCTTTGCCGATAAAGGATTCACGGAGGTGAGGAACAGCACCATAATCATATCCGTTAATAGTCGTCAGCTGCCGGTTGCTCAAATCTTTTCAGCTGTCGCAGCCATTGACATTGCTGGGACCATTATTCTCGAGGAAATTGCGTGAAAACCAGATCACCCGTAAGGTGAAAGGCGATGGTGTGGCAGCGATGGCATTCTTTCACCTTATCCGGAGCGAGGGACGGCTCCCCTCCCGGCGTAAACGTGGCATAGCTCCATTCGATAGGATAACGGGAAACCAGAGAGGAATCTCGCGAGCCCTCCATTTTAGCCATGGCCGCGATCTTGGTCGGTTTTTGGTCCTGTTCCAATGACGCGTTCCCTTCGTAAATTTCCAGTATCATAAGGGTCCCCAAAGGCCAGAGGCGCATCTTCCACGACAGCGCTGATGGATTGAACACCGTGGAGCGAGCAAGATCCGAGGTTCGAAAAAAGAGGCGAGCACTTTGGTGGCTAAAGAAACGGCGTGTTTTGATGACCTCCATGGCCCATCCCTCTCTCGGTCTTCCTAAAGGACCCCGATAATCGGGCAGAATCAGAGTCTGGTTCGGATAGTGATAGAGGGCCGGAATGATGGTGGATGGGTCCTTGATAAGCCTGAGCCCGGGAGGCTTGAGGAAGACAGTCGACTCCCCGGCTCTGCCCGGAAGGGTTATCGTTCCCAACAAGGAAAGAGTTGCCACGAGCTTTACAAAACGCAATGGGTTCACATTTAAGCCAGTCGCTCAAAGGCCCTTTAAATAGTCGATGATGGCGGAGACCTCTTCTTCCTTTAGCTTGGTGAAGGGCGGCATCTTGATTCCCCCCTGTTGGATCTGGTTTCGCACCGTTTTTTCACTGGTTGGCCTGCCCGTGCCGGGAAGCCGGGGATTTTGAAAAACTCCTTTCAGTCCTGGTCCCACTTTGGTGTCGGTACGGTCATGAAAATGGCAAAGGGCACAGTTTGCCTTGAAAAGGTCTCGGCCCCTTGGGGCGACCTTCTCGTTTTTCAGCTTGGTAAAGACCCATTCCCCGGGGCGCCCCGGAAGGGTAAAGATGCCTTTCAGGATGACGCCACTATCTTCGCAGAACAAGCCCAGTGTGGCCTTCCCATTTTCCCCTTTGAACCGAAAATCGATATTGATCTTCTCTCCCTGCTGTACCATCCGATCAATGATAACATTGCCCTCGAACTGCTCCCCTTTAAATGTGCCCGGTGATTGGAGGGCGAACCGATACACCTTTTCAAAATTTGATTTCCAGATGCCCGGGACTTCGCATCGCAGCGATTCCCTGTGAGGAACGGGTGGCCTAAAAATCGATTGATTCAGGCCGTTGTAGATGTGACCGTTGCTACATTGGTGGTCGGCGACCGCAAAAAGCCAATGCGTGAGATCCTCCTCATCCAACGCAACTGGTATGAAAGGTGAGACGTAATCGCCGGGAGGGAAGTTTGCCTTTTTGTCCCTCAGATCCCCTTTAGTGGGGAGCATCCGGTAAGCTCTGAAGCGTTTTGTGTCGATGGCCAACATCTGTGGACCTAGATTGCCATCCGGGTCATCCACCCTCATGGTGATCCGCATGACCCGATCGGATATCTTGGCAAAGCGGATGCCTGAAATGCGGGGGTCGTCATCAGATGTGCTATCAACGGGCAGGATGACGGGAATTTCGTTATCCAGTCCCTCACGCACCTGAAGCTGAAGGGGGAAATAGATGTAACCTCCACTGTATACATGGAGGCCCCAGGGTCCTCCTGAGGGAAGAGTAATCTTAAAGGTACCGTCTGGGAGGATTTCACCTCCCACGAGGAAGGCACTGTTGTGCAGTTCCCCTTTTTCCAGAGCCACTGCACCACTTGTGGCGATCTTCCCATCCGAGGTGAATACTCTGCCTGAAATGTACGTTTCACACCAAGCCCAAGAACCGACCAACATCCAAGAAAACAGTAAAATCAGGGCGGAAAGGACTTTCCTCTTCCTTTTTGCAGGGCTATTATGCATGCGATTTCCCCTCATCATCCCACTATTGAAATCATTGTAATGAAATTATTATATTAGCATCAAGCCAGTGAAAAATCTATGATGGTTCATCTATGAGTGTCGACCAATGACTCCACTGTCTCTTTCCGTTGAGTGTTTTCGCCGGAGCTATCATCAGGGGAACCCATGGAGATTTTGAGTTATCTTCTGATAGCGGTCTACCTCCTTGCCTTGATCTGCCTTTTCACCTACGGAATCAACTGCTATTTCCTCATACTTCTCCATCGATTCCATCGGACCAAGGCCCGGGAGAAGGAAAAGGAGTGCCATCAGCTTTTCCTCGAAAACACTGCCCAGAAGGGACTCCCAAGAGTTACCATCCAGCTCCCCCTTTTCAACGAAAGGTATGTGGTTGAAAGGCTTCTGAAAGGGGTGACGGGGGTTTCCTATCCGAAGGAGCTCCTTGAGATTCAAGTCCTGGACGACTCCACAGATGAGACGGTGGAAATTGTCAAGTCCGCCGTTTCGGACTATCGGAATCAGGGTTTCGACATTGTCCACCTCCATCGGAACGATCGTCAGGGTTATAAGGCGGGGGCCCTAGAGGGTGGCCTGACACGGGCGAAAGGGGAGTTTATCGCCATCTTCGATGCAGACTTCATTCCCCCTCCTGAATTCCTGGATGAAATACTCCCCTATTTTGTGAATCCTCAAGTTGGTATGGTTCAGGCCAGATGGGGGCATATCAACCAAGACTACTCCCTCCTCACACGAGTTCAGTCCATGGGTATTGATGGTCATTTCGGTGTGGAACAGCCAGCCAGGTCATGGGGGGGGCTGTTCATGAACTTCAATGGAACGGGCGGCATCTGGCGGAAGAAGGCCATTGAGGATGCGGGGGGATGGGAGCATGATACCCTCACCGAGGACATGGACCTGAGCTATCGCGCTCAGTTAAAAGGGTGGAAACTGGAGTTCTCACCCAGCATGGTGTGTCCTGCTGAACTTCCCGCCCATATCCATGCCTTTAAGGCACAACAACACCGCTGGGCAAAGGGATCCATCCAGACTGCCCGAAAGCTCCTTGGTCGAATTCTCCGTGCCAGGATACCCCTTCCTGTAAAACTGGAGGCTGTTCTCCATCTGACCCACTATCTGGTCCATCCGTTGATGTTGATCGTAGTTCTAACGTCGCTGCCGATGCTCTTCACGCAGTGGTTCTATGCCAGCCTCTCGTACCCCATCATGTTCTTCAGTCTCATCACCCTTGCGACCAGTGGTCCGTCGTCTCTCTATTGCTATTCTCAATGTCTCCTCTATCGAGACTGGCTGAAGAACATCAAATACCTCCCGCTGCTGATTTGTCTTGGAACGGGGATTGCGGTCAGCAATACCAAGGCAATTCTGGAGGCCTTTGGGAAACGGACTGGAGCCTTTATCAGGACCCCAAAATACGATATTTGGTCGAAAGCTGATAACTGGAGAAGAAAGGTCTATCGTTCGCCAGAGAGTCTATTATCGATACTGGAGTTTCTGATGGGTTGCTACGCGCTCGTTGCGCTTATCCTCTTTCTAACCCTGAGGAAATATTTTATCAGCCCTTTTCTCGTGATCTACACGCTGGGTTTTTTCTCCGTTTTTTTTCTCTCGATGTCCCATTCCATGCGGGGAAGGAGGAGAAAGTTCCATCAGGATGATCGATAAGAGGACCATAGCGATTACTTCCCTCGGTTTGATGGGAAGTCCCTTATATGTGCTCAACTTCAGGCTCCGCGAAATTCTCCTGAAGATCGGCCTCATGGGGGCGGAGTCCGGCCTATTCACCTTCTTCTTGTATCGCTACGTCCTTCTGGGGATTCTCTATCTCATCGGAGTGGGCATCGTTTTCCGAAGTAACCCCCACAAGGCAATGAGTCCCCACATTCTCTATATCATCCTCTTCTTTGGTTTCGTGTACAGGCTTCTCCTCGTCCCCTCTCAACCGATGCTTTCCTCGGATATGTATCGATATATCTGGGACGGCAGGGTGCAGGCTAACGCTATCAATCCATATCGGTATCCCCCAAATCATGAGGCAATTGAGCAGCTCCGAGATGATGCCATCTATCCCTTTATCAACCGGAAAGGAGCTCCGACTATCTATCCTGCTGGGGCCCAAGTGCTTTTTTATCTCCTCAACAGGCTGGGAGCACGGAGCGTTGTTGCCTTTAAGGGGGCGATCCTGCTATTTGATATGGGCTCCATTTTGCTTTTGGTTTTGCTTCTGGCGAATCTTGGGCTCAACGGGGAAAGGGTACTGGCATACGCTTGGAATCCCTTGGTTATCTACGAATTGGCCAATAATGGACACCTCGATGGGTTTGTTGTTTTCTTTATCCTGTTGACTTTCTATCTTCTTATAAGAGAACGCCCCAATGCCTCCGTATGCAGCCTTGCTGTGGCTACTTCCCTCAAGTTATATCCGCTCATTGTTTTGCCCGCCATTCTCAGGGAGAAAAAATTTCAAAGGCTTCTTCTTCTCAGCGTGATTATTTTTCTCCTCTATCTCCCTTATCTATCTGTGGGGAGAAAGGTCCTGGGTTTCCTTCCGGAATACTTCACAAGCCCTTACGAGACTTTCAATCTCGGGCTCAAGGCATATCTGTTGAAGCTCTTCCCCACTTTGAACCAGTGGTTCGTCACAAAGGCCTTCGCCGCCGCTCTCATTGCTGTGGCAGGAACGGTATGGATAACGAGGAAAAAAGATACGGTCGACGCCATTAAGGTCGCCTATATATTGGCAAGCCTCCAGATAGTCTTGACCTCTGTTTCGCTCCACCCGTGGTATGTTCTATGGATTATTCCGTTTCTTTCCCTGTTCCCATCACCGGCTTGGATCTATTTTTCTCTTGTTGTCCCCTTTTCTTACGTAAAGTACGAACCCTCTCTGGGTATCCTTCCGGAGTGGGTCAGGCATTTAGAGTATATTCCATTCTTCATTCTCCTGGCCATTGAATATGCTCTTTTTCAGAGGTCTCCCGAAGGTTTGTTCCCGTGGAGATTGCCAAGGAAGAATGAGCCCATGGGATCGGATGAGGTTGCTAATCGATGAGAGTGTCCGTCATCGTACCCGTTCTTAACGAGGAAGAGGCCGTCGGCCGAGTCGTCAGGAGCATCCCGCTCGATATGGTGGAAGAGGTGATCGTTGTGGACAATGGATCCACGGATTCGACTGCAGCGAGGGCACGAGAGGCAGGGGCCATAGTGGTAGGAGAACCGATCAGGGGTTATGGAGCTGCATGTCGTGCGGGTCTGATGGCGACAACCGAAACGGATGTGGTTGTCTTTCTGGATGGAGACAACAGCGATGACCCTGGGGATTTACCCCGGCTTCTGTCACCCATCGGAAACGGAGTGGCCGATTTTGTCTTGGGATCGAGGCTTTCGGGCTTCCGGGAGGCAGGCTCCATGCATTTCCACGCCCGCCTGGGAAACTGGTTCATCGCCAAATTACTAAACGGAGTCTACGGATTAAGCATTACCGATATCGGCTCCTTCAGGGCCATTCGGAGGGATCTTCTTTTATCCCTTGAGATGGAGCAGATGACTTTTGGTTGGCCCGTGGAGATGGTGGTCAAGGCCGCCAAACGAGGGGCCAGGATAAGGGAAGTCCCGGTCGGCTACCGGGCCCGGATCGGAGAGTCAAAGGTATCCGGCACGCTCAAGGGCTCTCTTCTGGCCGCTTACTACATGCTTTGGATTCCCCTTCGATACGTGATAAAGGATTAGAGAAGTTGGTGCGTACACCTAGCTCTTTTGATAGAAATGTCGAACGATGGCTTCAATATTCGAAAAGCCCCAAGGGCCGTTTACGACGTGATCTCACTTGGTACAATCTCGAACATCATATTAACGTTAAAAGGGGCAAGTTGCGTGTACTCGATGCAGGGTGTGGGCTGGGCGACATGGCTTCCTTTCTTCTCGGCAAAGCGAAAGCCCTTGTGCTTCTCGATTTTTCAGAGGGGATGCTGGAGAAGGCAAAGGAACAGCTGTCAGAAAGACATTCCGATCTGAAGGAGAATATGGTCACCTTTATCCATGGTCGTGTAGAAAACCTGGATACCTGCCTTCCGGAAGGGTCATTCGATTTGATTCTCTGCCACACCCTCTTGGAATATGTTGCCGACCCCAAAGGGATGGCGTCATCTCTGGTTGGGCGGCTTGTCCATGGAGGAACTTTCTCCCTCGTAACGGTTAACCCTTTCAGCGAAGCCTTGAGACTGGCCATCCTCAAGAAAGATCTGATAGGAGCGCGTCGGGCACTCCATAACAGGAACTATGAGGCCGATCTCTTCGATCATATTCCGAAGCACACCTTTTCCTTTGAGGACCTGGTGGAGTTGCTTGATGGGTTGACTGTGAAGGTTAGGGGGTGTTACGGAATTCGTATATTCAGCGACTATATCCCTGAGGAAATGAGCAGAGACTCAACGACTTACCGTTTGCTTTTTGAACTGGAAAAAGAAGCATCCAGACTGGCGCCCTATCTTCATGTCGCCCGGTATCTCCACCTGATTTGCCAGAAGGAGGACGACTGATAGGAGTAGGACATGGGTATCTCTGTCGGATTGGGCCTCACCAACAACTGTGATCTCAACTGTCCCCATTGCTACCGTCCAAGGGGACGCATCTACAACTTGACCCTTCGGGATGTTAAGGTAATCTGTGAGAGCCTGGAGGTTGATTCTGTGGGCCTGGGGACGGGAGAGAATGGTCTCAACCCCGATTACTTTCAGATTCTTGAATACTTCTTAGACAGGGGAATTCCAGTTACCCTGGCATCAAACGGCTATACCGTTGAAACGACGCCCGATGAGATTCTTAAGACTTTTCGCGATGTAGAGTTCTCCATCGATTTCCCCTCCGAAAAGGAGCAAGATAGTTTTCGAGGACAAGGGAACTGGAGGCGAATCCTTGCCAATATCGAGAGGTGTGAGAATCTTGGTTTAGAAGTGTCGATTTTGGCCGTTCTCATGAACCTGAACTACAACCAACTGGGAAAAATGGCCAAAGTGGCTGCCTCTCTCGGCTGCAACCTTCGGGTGAATGTTTTTCAGCCGGTACAAAACCTAACCTATCTACCCACATATGAACAGTATTGGGAGGCCTACCAGATTCTTTTCGAAGAGGCGACCCTGATAAGCTGCACTGAACCGCTGCTCAATACATTCTCTGGACTCAATACCACTCATGGCTCCCCCTGCGCGCGAAAAAGCATCCGGATTACCCCCCTCAAACAGGTATTGCCGTGCGTCTACTGGCCTGAAAAGGAAATCGAGCTGGAGAATCTGGTCACAATGAAAGAACAGGTGTGGGATACCCGTCCCTTCCGCAATGCCAGAAAGGTCCCCTTGGCATGCAAGACATGCAAACACCTGGACAACTGTCAGGGCGGTTGCAGGAGCCGGAATCTTCTCCTCGGCAAAGAGGACCAACCCGACTACTACTGTCCTATAGGGCGTGGAGAATCAAAGGGACTCAATCCCACTTTGGACTTCGATAGAAACCTTTTGAGGGCCAGGAGCATCTGCACGACCATTGTTAAAGGGTAACCCGGTGCCATTGAATAAAAGCTCGAAAATACCTTTGCCTCGAACCCTCTACCTTGAGGTCACGAACCGATGTAATCTCAAGTGTCGAACCTGCCTCCAGTTTCTCGGCATGAAGGAAGAGTCTCGGGATCTTTCCCTTAGTGAAGTAAAAGAGATTGCGGGGCAAGTCCCTGGACTAAAGAAGGCCATTCTCCATGGTATCGGTGAACCCCTTCTGAATAGGGAACTGCCAGATATCATTGGCTACCTGACGAAAAGAAAAGTTCAAGTCCTTTTCAACTCCAGTGCACTTCTTTTGAGCAAAAAATGGGCGCAACGGCTTATTTCAAGCGGCCTCGATGAACTGCGGGTATCCTTGGATGCGGCTACCGAATCCACGTATGCTCGGGTCCGTGGTTCTGACAATTTTTTAAACGTGGTCAAGAACATCGAGGCCCTGATGAAGATGCGGAAAGCCTGCCATCGATCGACTCCGAAGGTATCCGCCTGGATGGTGGCAACACGAGAAAACGTGGAGGATCTGCCTGAGATGATTAAGCTGGCCGCTCGAGTCGGAATCGATGAGGTCTACCTGCAAAGGCTGGTGTATCCAACGGATGGGCAGGGGTATGGATTGGCGGTTAAGGAAAAAACCATAACTGATCCATCACCTCGGATTTTCGGCATTCTCCAGAGAAGCATGTCCCTTAGCCGCCAACTCGGTGTTTCCCTCAGGGCATCTGGACTCGTTTCACCTATCGAGAGCATCAACTGCACTACCAGGGATGAAACCCCATGGCGTCAATGCAAAAGGCCATGGGAGGTGGCTTATATCACGGCTTGGGGCAACATTCTGCCATGTTGTATTTCTCCCTTTTCCACCGTGGATTATTCTTCCCTCATTCTGGGGAACGTATTTACGCAGTCCCTCGACCGTATTTGGCAAGGCGCAAAATATCGCGCCTTTCGGCAGATGCATCAATCCCCCCACCCTCCGAACTGTTGCATTGGTTGCGGCGTGGAATGGAGCCTTTGAGGAAGACAGAACATGAAAGCGATTCTGGTTATCGTAGCAAAGGAACCGGCTCCAGGCAAGGTTAAGACACGCCTTTCTTCCCGCCTCGGTGTGCATCGCGCATCCGAACTCTACAAACTATTTGTTCAGGATATGGTAGAAGAAATGTCCAACCTCTCCGGGAATTCGTTGGCTCTGGCCTACACACCAAGAGAAGCGGAGCCAATATTCAAGGAAATAACTCCTCGGTCCGTTCTCCTTTTCCCTCAACATGGCGCCGATCTCGGGGAAAGACTTGCCAACATCTTTCAGAGGTTGTTTGATGAAGGATATGAACAGGTTCACATCATCAACAGCGATAGTCCGGATTTGTCCCACCGCCTTGTTAAACGGTCCATACAGTTACTCTCAGATCCCCAAACGGACGTTGTCCTCGGTCCATGCACTGATGGAGGTTACTATCTGGTTGGTCTCAGAAGGCCCATCCCGGAGCTTTTTCTTGAAATACCATGGAGCACCGACCTTGTACTGAAAAAGACCCTGGAAAGGGCAGGCTACTTTAACCTTACCTATACATTATTAGAACCATGGTTCGATATCGACACATATGAAGACTTGCTGGAATTATTGACACGCACTAAGAAGAGGAGTGATGAAGATGGAGGACCCGGGTGGCGAACCTTGAAATATATTAGAAAAATGCTGTATTCATGAATGCATATCTCCACTATTACTCTGATAGAATACGACTACTCCATCACATTTTCCCTTCGTGGCTCTCACAATCCCACTGACTCAATGAAAATGAACAATGCCAGGACAAAAAGGGTAAGTCCTCCTATGACGGTCCACGCGTTCTTTTTCATCATTGGCGGCTTTCAGCGTTGAGTTCTTCCGCACTGGAAGGCCTCTAGCTCCCTCCAATTCCTTATTCAAGCCTTTCCCTCAGAAGCCGGGTTACATAATCGATTTCGTCTTCGGTCGTTCCACGCCCCAGGCTGAAACGGACCGCCCCCATGCCAACCGCAGGTTGTATTCCCATGGCTTTCAATACCGGCGACAGTTCAACCATGCCCGAATGGCAGGCGGAACCGGTGGAAGCGGCCACCCCAGTGAGCCTGGACAGAATTTCTGCCCCAACCCGGCCAACAAAACTCATATTAAGGGTGTTTGGTAAGTGCCCGGTCGGGTGTCCATTAAGAACCACACCTTCCCCAAAGACTTCTTGGATGCGACCCCATAAAAGGTCTCTAAGGGATTTTACGGAGCTCATTCCAACCCAATTTTCGGCAAGTTCACAGGCCTTCCCGAGCCCTATGACCAGAAGCACATTTTCGGTTCCTGCTCGGTGCCCCCCCTCGTGACCTGCCCCGTGGATCAAAGGTTCAATCGGGATCCCCTCCCGGATATAGAGCGCGCCGACCCCTTTTGGCGCGTACACCTTATGGCCCGCGACCGAGAGGAGATCCACACCGAGATCATCTACGTTTACCGGTATCTTGCCCACGGATTGTGCCGCATCCGTGTGAAAGATGATGCCGTTACCCCGAACGATTTCCGAGATCTCACGGATAGGCTGGATGGTACCTACCTCGTTGTTGGCATGCATCACGCTCACGAGAATGGTCTTAGACCTGAGGGCTCGCCTGACATCCTCTGGGTCAACACGTCCGAAGCGGTCCACAGGCAGGCATGTTACTTCCGCACCCAGCTTCTCAAGAAACCTGCACGGGTTAATGATGGCCGGGTGTTCTATCTGGGTCGTAACAATGTGGTTCCCTCTGTTCTGGTTGGCATAGAAGGTCCCCTTGAGGGCGTGGTTGTTGGATTCACTTCCTCCACTCGTAAAGATTACTTCTGTAGCATCACACCCTAAGAGATGTGATACCTGCATACGGGCCCTCTCGATCGCCTCTCTTGCCTCGCCCGAGGCCCAGTGATGGCTCGAGGGGTTACCGAAGTGATCCGAAAGAAACGGGCGCATAGCTTCAGCTACTTCGGGGGCGATGGGCGTACTGGCGTTGTAATCCAAATAGACCTTTCTAAATCGGGTTTGGTTTGCTGGATTCATCATCTTTTCCTTCTTTGAAGCAATGCTTTGTTGTTTCACTTGGCCTTCTCACCCACAGTCAGAGGAAAACCCATCGCCCGCCAGTCTTGCATGCCATCTTCTAGACGAACCGCTCGAAACCGCTTTTCGCGGACCATTTCAACTGCCTGGACTGTGAGCACGCAGTAATACCCTCCGCAGTAAGCCACGATCTCCTTGCCACGAGGCAGCTGGGAGAGGCGTCACTGCAGATTTTTAAGCCCCACGGAAATTGCTCCAGATATGTGCCTACCAGATCCTCCTCCACCTGCCCCACATCCGGGACGGTCACCTGAAAGGGAGGATCAACTGTTGGCTAAATTTAAACGGGATCAACCGCCTGGCCTTTTGGAGGCACGGGTTTTTCTGTACGAAACAGCATGCCCTTTGTGACGGGGGAACTGTTAAAGCCGGTCTCTCCGACAAGCTCTGCATCCACAAACCCAACGTGTTTCAAAAGGGCCAGGAAATCCTTTCCCGGTATGGCACCGCCCTCTCACTTGGCCCAGTTATCAAGCCTGGTTTTCGTCTCCTTTGGCAGCTCACCGCTCAGGACCTCATCGGCGATCATCAGCCTCCCGCCGGGCCTCAACACCCTCAACACCTCCGCCAGGCCCCTGGCCTTGTTGGGAACCAGGTTGAAGACCCCGTTGGATATCACCACGTCAAAGCTATCGGCGGGAAAGGGTAAATCCTCGGCAGTCGCCTCTCCGAAGGCCACGTTTCTCAGATGAGTTTCCAGAAGATTTTCCCTCGCACGCTCAAGCATCTCCGGGATCATGTCGATGCCTACGGCCTTCCCCTGAGGCCCCACCATCATAGCAGCGAAAAAGGTATCCCCCCCACCCCCACAGCCAATGTCCAGAACCGCCTCGCCCTTGTGAATAGGCCCCAGGGTGAAGGGATTCCCCACACCGCAGTAACAAGTAACGGCTGATTCTGGAAGCGCGCGTAAAATTCCCGGATCGTAGTTTAGGGCCTCAAGGCCCGCCCGACCCGTGGGGTACCTGAAAAGGGTTTCCGGACTGACGGAGACCTTGGCATATTTCTGCCGTAGGCCCTCCTCTATCCGTTTTCTATCCTCAGTGGTAAATTTGGCTTCCATTATCGCGAATCCCCTTATTGCAAGCCTAACATGTTATGCGACGCCGTCGCTTCAATGAGGTGCCTTAGTGCTGCAACTTGCTAGAGGAATTAACCGAGCGCAATACCCTTGCCATCCTGAACCATACCTTTGTAGAACGGGAAATTGGGGGATTATTTAGGTTTGCCTGCGTCTGTCCCTTTCGTCTGGCTGTCCCTCAAGGCGAGAAACCTTCTTCTAATGGAAGGCCTCCCCGGGTTTGGCCCCAAAGGCCTTGAGAATCTTGGCCAGAGGGCAAAACCCAGTAAAGGCCGACTGCAGAAGGTTGGCACCCACAAAGGCGGTGAAGAAAAGCCAATAGGGATGGTGCAACTGGGAGAGCACCAGGCTGATCAGGATAAAGCTGCCGGCAAAGGCAACCACCAAGCGATCAAGGGCCATGACTACCTCCTAAGCTAAACGAGTTGAAATAAGTCCTGTTATTCTCCAAGATATACAAGCTCTTACTTAAAATATTCCATACTTTGAGCACCTATTCAAGGTTTGATGGCTAACGCTGGACATCAACACATCGCGATTTACCGCGTCCGCACCCTCAAGGGTTCCACGCTACGATGACAAACACCAACATCAAGCTTATGCACGGCTTTCCTGAATCTAGACTATTCAGAACCCCTACCGCGTCACCTAAATCTTCAGAAACTATATCGCACACCACCATAGGTGTTGGTGTTCTTTTCAAACTGACCGAAAAAGGTGTGCTCGTCCTTGCCGATAAATACATTTCCACCTATCTCTGCGGACCAGTGGTCGTTGATCTTGTAATGGATGTTGGGGCGGAGGTAGACATCGACGTCTGAGGGGGAATAGAAGGTGAAGAGCGAGAGCTTCAGATTCTGGCTCATGAGAAGCTTTGTTAACCGCACTGTGAAAACGTGCCGATCCTCATCGGCTCGAGGGGTGCCTGTAGGTAAGGTGCGGCGGTAGTCGCCGTGCTCCAGCATGTATTCGAGATAGTACTGGATTCCAACGGTAAAGTCTCTTGCCACCTCCTGTTCATACCCTACCAGGAACCGGAACTCGCCGTTGCGGATAAAGGGATCGTCGCCGTCGCGGTCATCTTCCGAGTCGTAAAAAGCGAACTCAATATTGCCAATCCCTTTGCCGATATTCCCCCGAATACTGGCCCCGTACACATTCAGGTCCGGGAAAATGGCTCTATCAGAGACAGGGTCCGTTCCGGCAGGGCTCTTCCAAAATCCCCGGTATCCGTAGATGGCCAGTTCATATCCTCTGATATTCCGGTAAAGGCGCGCCGCAATCTCATCATCCTCTAGCCAATCATCGGGTTTGTCGACTTTCACAACCGCATCTCTTCCCGCCAGGCGCCCCAGGGCAGTGTTGTAGTAGGATACGCGCTCGCCATCGATGAAGCGGTCGGAATCGAAACGCGGGGTATAAATGACGTTGAGATTGGCCAGGCCGGTGAAGACGGAAACCTTCGCCGCATCGGATGGGGCTTTTAAATACTCCTCGTCGCGGCCGATAAAGAAGGAATTCCAGTCCTTGGGAAATAAGTCGTTGATGAAGACCAGGTCACCCGTCCCCCAGGTCAGGATTTGTCGGCCGACTTTCAGATCCAGGAAGCTTGCGGGTGTCAACAGAAAATTTGCTTCTCGTAGGTCCAAAAATCCTTCTCCCTCCTCCAGACGGATGGCGTGGCGATCCAGCACCGGGTCATACAGGAAGTCACTCGTGACTTTTGCTGTTACTTTTTCCCAAGCCCGTTCTGCCTCTAGCTGCAGACGCGTTTCCCCGATAGAGACATCCTTCTCACCTGGATCTTTTTGCATCCGGAACCCGAGGCGTGTCTCCCAGAAGCCGGAGAGCTCGAAGGGGAGTTTGGAGAGAATCCGTTCTACCACTGGCGCCTCTCCTTCGACGGCCTCCTCAGGCAATCCTGCCGGGAGACCAGGTTCCTCTTCCGGTTTTGTCTCAGGTGCTGGAAGTCCAGGAGGGAGGACCGGCTCCTCTGCGCCTCCAGTCTGGGATGGTGGCGCCAGTCCTGGTGGTAAGGCGGGTTCATCAATCGCGGGTGGACCCTGGGGAACCAACCCTTCGGGAAGGGGAGGTTCATCCTGGGCAAAGGCAGCTAAGCCGAAAAGTGGGTACACCAACAGCAGCACAAACAACCCCAGGATGAAGATTCTTCCCATGGCTCGTTCTATTTCAGGTGTTGTGTAGGTGCCCGCCTGAGATAACGTTCGGTAAAGATATCCTCGGGCAGACCGATGTCATACTGAACATCGCGGTATTGCAGGAGGGTTTCTCCTCCTATACGCAAATCCTTCATACGGGATTGGGTCACCGTGGGATACCCCTGTATCGTGTCAACCTTGAGTGCCTCATACACGCGGTATTTTTCACCCCGATCGTTGTAGTACTCGATCTTCACCGGGATAAAGGTACCACGGTGGATCCACATGGTGAAATGTGCAAATTCTACCGCTTCTGGCTCCTTTGGGGTATTCTTCAAGACATAGTAATTCTGAGTCGTTTGGGCAAGTTCATGAACATCTGCCTCGATGTTGCGTCCCGAGACATCTTCGTAAAAAAAGTGAGAACCGACAAAGCTCGTGCGCTTTTCCTTTGATGCGATCCGTTTCACGAGGTCCAGGGCGGGCAGGTAGAGCCAGCGGTCATCGTCCTTGTCCAGGTGCTTCCACACCATAAACACCATCTTGTTCACATCTGCCGGGCGCTGAAAGTAGACGTAATACTTCTGGTCGCCAGTGTACTGCGTCCCCTTCTCGGCTGTTGGTGATTCGTCCCAACGCAGAATGGTGAACTGCCGGTGCCGTTTGCGTCCCTGACTGTCCGTGATGCCCATCAGGACCTGGGCACGACCGTCTTTCCCTTGATAATAGGCGACCCTATTGGTCTTTTCTACGATCTCCTGCACTGTCAAATCCTGAGCCATCACTACCTGGAGAAAAGCGCCCGACGTTAGCGTCAGAGCGGCAATGCACAGTCCTAACCAAACCGTCTTCTTCATCGTCCCCCACCTCCGTTCTTCACCGTGGTTTTCGGCCGGCATTTATACCCCCGTCCCACCACCGTACATACTATTACTAACAGGGCAATCACCCCCAGGCTGATCCAGGTCAGGGATGTCCACCCAACCTTCAAGAACTGATAGACGTTGATGGCCACAAGGGCCACTGTCGCAGCGCCGGTCACAATACACGTTGCACATTTGCAGACAAAAGCACGGGACTCCGTTTCGGGAAAGAGCCACCCTTCCAACAGTGTCATCATCGAGGGTAGAATGATCAGCGTTGCAGCCCCGGCCACAAAAAGGATGGACGCTATAAAGGTCCCCACTGTCTGGTAGGGAACCAGCGGGGCCAGCAGCAAGGGAAGGAAACCCATTCCAACCACAAAAACGTTTCTGGAAATGGCGCGAGCCGGCTCCCCGAAAACCGGACCAACGGTGGCAGCCCAGGAGGCATGGTCTTCATAAATTCTGCGACTCCGCGAGAGGAAATGGATGGCATAGTCCACTGCCAGACCAAGACTCAAGGAGGAAAGAACCGCTACCGGCATGTCGTAATCCTTGCCGATCAGGCCGATAGCTCCATAGATCAGGCCAATGGTGAGCGACAGGGGAATCATGCACAGCAATCCCCACAGTGATGATCGATAAAGGAGGGTCATCATTACGAAGACGAACAGAAAACTTCCCAGAAAGGCCTGAAGCATCCCCACCACCATCTTCTGCTGCCATATCACATTGATGTAGGTCAGGCCAAACCATCGATGTGAGAGAGCATAGGGTGGCGTATTTGTTGCGAAATAACGATCAACAGCGCTAACAACCTTGGCCATGTCTTTATTGTCCCCGCTTTTGAGCTGAGTCCAGATAACGGACTTCTTATAATCTGGTGTCACGAAGTGCCAGAGATCCTGAGGGCGGTGGCTATTCTGATACGTAATGAGGCTCTGGCCTACCGCGTTGACCGATTCAGGAATTTTAAAGTCCTTGTCCTCCCCTGAAACGAGCTCCCGATATACGGTCTTGACAATGTCTGACAGGGAGTTTGATTTACCCACAACACCCGTAGTGAGTAAATAGTTCTGCAGCGCCTCTACAGAGGACAGAACCTTGGGCTGTTTGAATACCTGATCTCGCTGGCGCTCTTGGTCAATGAATAACAGCGCCTCATCCCAGGCCTCAACCTGATCGGCAGAGGCTGAGAACTGCTGTGAGGTAGCATAGGATTCAAGCTGATCCATCAGTTCTTTTTTTGTCCCTGCCTCCTTGCCCAGCCGGATTGCCTCATTCCGTAATGCTCTAAATACCGTAGGTGCCGAGGGTATCGTTTCCTCTAACTGAGAAGTGCGGTCCGACATACGTTCAGCAATACCCTCTCCATACTGACCCGGGGTTTGTTCAATTAGTTGGGGCTCCAGGGACAGATACGCCATATAGGTCCCCCCAAAATGTTCGTTCAACACGTTGTCGGCGACCCGAATGGGATGAGAGGGATTGAACCATTTTATCGGGTTATCATTGATCGTTATTTGGCTAATCCCGTATATTGCCACGACGGTTATGATCATGGTAATCGCCATGACCAGCCTGGCGTGTCTGTACATCATAGGGCCGAATCTGGCAAGAAGGCGGGAAAGAAGGGACCCTTTATCCTTCTCCGACCTCCCGTGAACCGCTCCAAACGTTTCCAATGACTCCTCCTTGATGAACATCACGTAGGCCGGAATAAAGGCCACTGACAAAATCCATGCCAACAGGACGCCGGAAGCGACGAACAGTCCGAAGACCTGTACTGGAGGAATAGGGGCAAGGGAAAGGGAAGCGAAGCCGACTGCTGTCGTAAGGGATGTATATAGCATGGGTGTATAGAGGGCGTCCATGACGCCGAGGATTGTCTTCCGGCGATCCTTTGTCGCCTGGTAGCGGTCGAAAAACTCGGACAAAATGTGAATGGAATCCAGGACTGCGATAGGCATGATAAAGATAGGAATCATGGAGCTCATAATATGAACGGTCCTCCCCGAGATGATGAGCAGACTCATGGTGCAAATGGTCGAAACCATCGCTACGATCATGGGAGAGATGATCAGAACCAGTTTCCTGAAGAAGAAGAGCATGAGTAAGAAGATAATCACCATGGCTACTGGCGCCGAAATCGCCATCTGCTTGAACATTTCCACACCGAACGTATCCTCCGCCACAGGAAGGCCGGTGATGAAATATCGTTCATTACCGGAAAATTCACTGATCTTTTTCCGCAATTTGGAATAAATCTCATAGCTTAAGTCTTTGGACGTGATCGGGAGGTATAGGCAGAGGGCCTTTCCATCCTCTGAAAGGAGGGTTCCCTTCAAGAAGGGGATTCGGTCAGCCTTGTGGCGGACGGCCAGGGAGTCTTCCCTTGTCTTGGGGGGGGAAGGCATAAGCCACTCGAATGTAACCGTACCCGGTCCACCCTGCTCGATATTGTCCACCGTCGAGGGTGCTATGGTATCAATTTCGATCACTCCAACGTGCTTGTCGGGGTTTTTCGGATCGCTCCAGCGCAGGGTTTTGGCGTACTGGGTCAGCTCATAGATGCTGGCCAACGATTCCGGATTAAAGACGCCATCCGGATGGGTCTCATTCACCACGCCGAGGATTACCATGTCGTGAAGAGCCATCTCACGTTTCATCTGGTTGTGAAACACGCGGACCGGCTCGTCTTCGGAAAGCATGTTTTCCGGATCGGTGTCTACCTTTACTGGGCTGAGTGCGCTGAAGCGATCAGGCCAGATGCTTGGCAAGGCCGCCAACAACGCCAACGAGCCTGTCATCATGATCATGAGGCCGGTGATGAGCTTAGGATGATCCACGGAAAATTGAGTGATGGCTGAACTGAATTTCATCGTTTTCCTTCCCCTCGTTCAAGTCGGTCCGGCCCGTTTGCCAGATTTCCATAGCCTAACGAATTCCATCCCATTCGTCAAAGTAAATCCTTCCCTCTATATGTGCCTGGGGAGACGAGGACAACATCAGGGTTATAGAGCTGCGGATGGGACACCACGATACAAAAAACGCATTTACAAGAAAAGAACTAACTGTTGATAGGATCTGTAATCTGGGATGTGAAACATTGGATGAAGAATGCGTTGATAAAGAAGGGGATTAATATGTGCGATCTTGGCATCGTATGAAGATGGCTTCATCTCTGACTCCTCATAACAGGATAGTAGATTACCGGGTAGGGCAAAACCAAACTGCAATATCCCCGCTGCCCCTAAAATCCCAAAGAAGGAGATTACGACTATGGATGGTATTGAGAGGCTGCCGACTA
>JABAOC010000776.1_pt1 | contig 33867 bp, 28 predicted proteins | sample 7062161 | NCBI WGS metagenome assembly JABAOC01 (sample SAMN14538625, study PRJNA623070) | marine sediment metagenome | biome: marine biome [ENVO:00000428]; feature: marine pelagic biome [ENVO:01000023]; material: deep marine sediment [ENVO:00002113] | place: India: Gulf of Khambhat ... | reverse complement strand
GGCTACAGAGAAAGAACTACTGAAATTCTGTGATCGTCCTAGAGAGATGGGGGCTCTGGATGCGAAGGTAATTTCCCCATCGGAGGTCTACACGGCACCGTGGGTCAGACTTAAATGCCAGTATGGTTGCGGTGTCTACGGGACTCGACTTTCTTGCCCCCCATATTCCCCAACGCCTGAACAGACTCGTTCTGTTCTCGACAGCTACAGCCATGGTATTTTAGTGCGCGGCAATCGCTCATCAAATATTCGTGAGTTGGTAGCAGAGCTTGAACGCGAGATATTTCTGGCTGGATTTTACAAGGCCCTTGCATTCGGGTGTGGCCCCTGCCAACTCTGTGAAACATGCGAATTCGAGAATGGGTGTCGATATCCTGAAAAGGCAAGGCCTTCCATGGAGGCAGCAGGAATTGATGTATTTGCAACTGTTCGTAAGGCTGGATTACCGATCAAAGTCCTTACTTCAGTTAATGAGCAGCAAGAAAGGTATGGATTGATTCTGGTAGATTGATAAGGCGTGGAAGGCTTCTATCATCGGATCTCAACTACCGCAACGACCAATACTTCAACCTGCACCAGTCTTGAGGGATCCCTAGTCCTGACGAATAACCTCTGAAATATTCAACAACCATCGTATTCCTCGCTATCCATATTCTATGACAATCTGTCGGATTAAACCGAGACCCCCCAGGGCTGAGTGTGTGATCAAGGGAAAGACCAGCTGAGACTCATTGATTTCTTGGGGGTTTTGCTATATGGTCTAGAGAGGATATACCTAGGCTTTAAGTGTCTATGATCAGTAGCAGTTGAGGATCTAGCCGACATGAAAAAGACCGAGGAATTCACCCTTCTCTATGAGATCTCCCAGGCCCTTAGTGAGAGTCTGGATCTCAGAAAATCCCTCTACAAGGTCCTGGAAATTCTGTCTAACTCAATGGGCATGGTGCGGGGCACCGTTACCATTCTGAACCCGCTCAGAAATGAAATCAGCATCGAGGTCGCTCACGGCATGTCCAGGGTTGCCATGGAAAGGGGCAAATATCAGGTAGGCGAGGGTGTTACGGGCAGGGTAATCGAGACTGGAAAACCCTTCCTGGTACCCAAGATTAGCCAGGAGCCCCTCTTTCTGAACCGGACAGCCACCAGACGGGCCGTCCGAGACCAGCAACTCTCCTTCATCTGTGTGCCGGTAAAAAAAGGAGATCAGGTAGTTGGGGCCCTGAGCGTGGATCGGCCTTTTGACGAGTCTTACTCTTTGGAGGAGGGCGAAAGGCTCCTCTCTATTATTGCAACGATGATTGCCCAGCATGTTATTAACCTGGAGAGCATTCAGCTCGAGAGGGAGCGGCTAAGAGAAGAAAACCGGAGACTGAGGGACGAGCTCTCTAAGAAATACAGAATTACCAATATTATCGGCAATAGCAATAAGATGCGGGAGGTCTTCCAGATGATCTCCCAAGTCTGTCAAAGTAATGCTACTGTGTTGATCAGAGGTGAAAGTGGCACTGGAAAGGAACTTGCTGCCAATGCTATTCACTACAATAGCCCGAGGGCTCAACAACCTTTTGTCAAGGTGAACTGTGCTGCCCTCCCAGAGAACCTCATTGAAAGTGAGCTTTTTGGTCATGAAAAGGGGGCCTTTACAGGGGCGATCCGGCAAAAACCTGGAAAATTTGAGCTTGCCAACAAGGGGACCATTTTCCTGGATGAAGTGGGCTCTGTTGGCCTGGATGTCCAGGTAAAGCTCCTCCGAGTTCTCCAGGAACGGGAGTTCGAGAGGGTAGGTGGATACCATACTATCAAGACGGATATCAGGGTTATAGCAGCCACCAGCAAGAACCTGGAGCAGGCTGTGGAAGAAGAGACGTTTAGGAGTGATCTGTATTATCGATTGAATGTCTTTCCCATCTACATGCCCCCCTTGAGGGAACGAAAGACCGATATCCTGCTGCTGGCAGACTTCTTCTTGGAAAAATATGCCAGGGAAAACAAAAAGGACATCAGACGCCTATCCACGCCGGCTATCGACATGCTCATGCAATACCACTGGCCAGGCAATGTGAGAGAACTTGAAAACTGCATTGAGCGGGCTGTCCTCCTGTGTGATGGGGGTGTAATTCATAGCTATCACTTACCTCCAACGCTGCAGACTGGTGAAGAGTCAGACACGATTCCCGCCCTCTCTTTAGAGGAATCCGTGGCTACTCTTGAGAGGGAGATGATCATCGACGCGTTGAAAAATACCCAGGGGAACATGGCGAGGGCAGCGAAGCTGCTGCACATAACCGAGCGGAAATTCGGCTATAAGGCCAAACGATACGGCGTGCGCTACCGTACCTACCGTTGAAAAAACGTGCCCAGAGCCTTCCAGCATATCAACTGTTAAGCTCCGAATCCGACTTTTTTGAGCTTTCATCGGCACACTCCTACAATTTTGTTTTTTTGTGGAATACCAATCAGCCAAGCGCCCTGTAGTCATCTACTTGAATTCGTTGATCTTATCGAATAGTGAGTTAATGGCACTCCTTTTGCTGTCGTTTAATTTGAAAACAAACTATCATCTCTTTCTAATAAGGCTCTCAATTAAATAATGACCAGAGATCTTCCTGTGTGGTCAAGACTGAAGAGAGGGCCAGGAAGGTGACTCGATAAAAGAACTTTACCACGGAGTCGCTCTTATCTTATGATACGTGTACACGTTTGTTAGGGCAGAGGGTGGCTAACTATCCTTGCCACTTAGGCGCTATGGGTATTTGATAGATTTAAGCGCCTTAATTAACCTGGAGGGACGTATGCTCTGCAAGACAAAAGGCGATGTCCTTAAAATAGTTAAGGAGAAGGATGTCAGCTTTATCCAGTTCTGGTTTACGGATGTCTTGGGTATCCTGAAGAGTTTCGCCATAACTCCATCTGAACTGGAGGAAGGATTGGAGGAGGGAATGGGTTTTGATGGCTCTTCCATCGAGGGCTTTGCCAGGATTGAGGAGAGCGATATGATAGCGATGCCCGATCCAGCTACCTTTCAGTTCCTCCCCTGGCGACCCCAACAGAGACCGGTGGCCAGAATGGTCTGCAATATTCTTCAGCCAGACGGAAGTCCTTATGAGGGGGATGCAAGATACGTGTTAAGGAGAATAACAAAGAAAGTAGCCGAAAGAGGATATAAGGCATACATGGGCCCAGAACTGGAGTTCTTCTGCTTCGAAGGCCAGGATGGCCCAAAACTAACCGATAAGGGCGGATATTTCGATAACAGGCCCCTGGACATGGGCAGTGACTTGAGAAGGGAAATGATCTTCGCCCTTCAGGATATGGATATCCGGGTAGAATACAGCCACCATGAGGTTGCTCCAAGTCAGCATGAAATCGACCTCAGATATGATGAGGCCCTGGCCATGGCTGACAAGACCATGACCTATAGGATAGCCGTCAAGGAGATTGCCCTGAGAAAGGGTTTCTATGCCACTTTCATGCCCAAACCCGTCTTTGGCCAGAATGGAAGCGGTATGCATGTCCATCAGTCTCTGTTCAAGGGCGACATCAATGCCTTCTATGACCCCAAAGACCAGTATCATCTCTCGCCAGTAGCGAAGTCCTATATCGCCGGTATTATGAGGCATGCACGGGAGATTGCCGCAGTGACCAATCAGTGGGTAAACTCGTACAAGAGGCTGGTCCCTGGCTATGAGGCCCCTGTGTATATCTCCTGGGCCAGACGCAACCGCTCGACCATGATCCGGGTGCCTATGTATAAACCGGGCAAGGAGCAGGCAACGAGGATCGAGTTCAGGTCTCCTGATCCCGCCTGCAATCCATATCTGGCGTTCGCAGTTATGCTGGGAGCGGGGCTAAAGGGGATTGAGGAAAACTACTCCCTCCCGGAGCCGGTAGAAGAAGACATCTACGAGATGGATGAGGCAGCGCGGGAACGGGCTGGGATTGAGTCCTTACCGGGAAACCTATTTGAGGCGATCCAGGAGGTGGAAAAGAGCGAGCTGGTGCGCGAGACCCTGGGTGATCACATCTTTAACAAGTTCATAGCCAACAAAAAGATCGAGTGGGATAGGTACAGAATCCATGTAAGTCAGTATGAGATAGAAAAATACCTACCGATACTCTAAGGGAGAGGCCACATGAAAGATGAAGGAAGAACGGGAATTGGAGACGCCCTCTTTGGTTTTCAGGCAGCCCTGAAGGAAAGCGGATCGAGCCTGAGGGAATATATGGAGAAATATTACTACCAGAAGTGGATGGGGGATACCCTCCTGGCCGCCATAGCAATAAGAGCCACCTTCGTGACGGCCATGCACCAATTCCTGACTGATGAGGGCCTCTATAATCTTGAAAGGGTGCAACTGAGCCCGGTTACAGACCCGCTAGCCCACGATGTAGAGCATGTTCCATCCATCTCGTATAAAGGCCTTCAGTATGTTCTGACTCACAGCATGATCTATTCCAAGTTTCTGGCCTGTCATCATCCGAGGATAAAGGGTATATTCGTTGACTCTCCTAACATCAGGCTCGAGGTGGAGAGCCCTGATAGGGTCCAGAGGGGCAAGTATATCATTGACTTCAGCCAAATGGATATAGAGGTAAGGAGAAATCGAGGAATTGACCTCGAGACCTATCTCCATAAACCGGACTACGTTAAGGAGGTCCTTAGGGAGGATATGGGCAAGGCCAAGGACCTCTTTGAAAGGATGTTGATCCATAGCTTGGCAAAGATAGTGGAGAAAAACGATGACGAGCTAAAGGAGCTTGGGGTTGCCATAGAGATCCCAAAGCAGCCGTTTCCCACCTTTGCCTATGACCAATCAAAGAAAAACTACGGGCCCAAGGCCTACGAAATAGGGATAGGAAAGGAGACGTCGTCACAGTTTTTCTGGATTACCGGCATCCCAAGGGAGAACTACGATCTCATATACCCTTACCTGAAACCGGGCGGGAAGATAGCATTAGATGAGGTGACCTCTGACATGGTGTATAACTATGACATCTGCGGCAAGAGCATTAATCGGGACACTGGTGAGCAGTCTGAGGCCAGGGAGCTCCTTTCCGGGGCTATAAGGGAATGGCTTTATGAATCAATCGTAGAAAGGCTTCTGGATAATAAAATCCTGCCGGTGAGGCCTATTATCGTTGAGGGGAATATTGAAAACATCCACGAACTCGATGGGTATGGGCCATTTCTGCTCGCGGCGAGCATGAAAGATAGTGCAGGGAGATCAACCTTCCCGGATACCTATGGCGGGGGGATAGGAATAGAGCGAACGCTATATATGCTGTGCCGGGGGCAACGAGTGGAAAAGATCGATGATGTCACCTTCTTTGGCAAAAACCCAGATAGCCACCAGATCTACCTGTTTTAATGCTCAAGCTCTACCTTGAGCTGCCTGGTCATGAGATCCTTAACTGCCTTCCTCGGGTCCTTACCCTTGTAGATAATATTGTACACCTCTGTGCTAATGGGCATCTCTATGCCCCTCTTTTTTGCGAGATTATAGGTGGACAGGGATGTCTTTATCCCCTCGGCAACCATCTTCATGCCGGAAATAATCTCCTCAATAGGAACACCCTTGGCAATCTTCACTCCCACCATCCTGTTTCTGCTCAGATCACTGGTACATGTGACGATGAGATCGCCTATTCCTGCCAGCCCTGCAAAGGTTAATGCCTTGGCACCCATTGCGACCCCGAGTCTGGTCATCTCTGCCAGACCCCTCGTTATCAAGGCTGCCCTTGCATTATAGCCGAAACCAAGGCCATCAGATGCACCTGCGGCAATGGCTATGACGTTCTTCAATGCCCCCCCAAGCTCCACGCCTATCACATCCTGGGTTGTATAGACCCTGAAGTAGTCAGAAGAAAAGAGCTCTTGCAAATATTTAGCCAGCTCTTTATTTCTGGATGCAAGGGTCACAGCCGTTGGGTGTTTGTAGCAGACCTCCTGAGCAAAGCTTGGGCCGGAAAGACACGCAAGGCTGTTGTCCCAGCTCCCTGGTAATACCGATTTCAGTACCTGAGACATGGTCATGAGCGTTTCATTCTCTATGCCCTTTGTTCCCACCACGAGAGGCGCTGAAGGAGAAAGAAAGGGAGATAGTCTAGCTGCAATGTCCCTGAACACATGGGAAGGCACCACGATCGCCAAAAGGTCCTTGCCCCTTGTGACTTCCTCAAATGATTGAACTGGCCTTATTCCATCGGAGAGCCTTATTCCTGGCAGGAATGTCTCGTTTACCCTTTTTTCCTTGATCTCATGATATACCTCTTCTTCCCTGATCCATAGATCAACATCAAACCCCTTAAGGGCCATATGGTGAGCCACAGCGGTGCCCCAACCGCCTCCTCCCACAACACCAACCCTTACCATTTCGCCCCTCTACGTTTCGACTAACCTGGCTACAGCCACGACCTTCTCGGGCGGAACGAGATCAATGAGCTTTACCCCCTGGGTATGGCGTCCGATAACCCGGATATCGGCTGCTCTTATCCTAATGATCTTTCCCTCGCTCGATAGAATCATGAGCTCATCGTCCCCTCTTACCTGACGAGCTCCTACCACTGGACCATTCCTCTCCGATGTCCTTATTGAAAAAAGGCCTTTACCGCCTCTATTCTGCGCCCTGTATTCCTTTGTCTCCGTCCTCTTTCCGTACCCGTTCTCTGTAATCGTGAGAATGGTTGCCCCCTCATCGAGAGTCTCTATGCTCACCACGCGATCGCCCTCTTCAAGCCGTATCCCCGTGTTTCCTGAGGCCACGCGTCCCATACTTCTCAGGCGATCCTCATGGAACCGTATTGCCTTGCCCTTCATTGAGCTTAAGAAGATATCCTGATCGCCACCGGTTACCCTCGCCCCGATTAACTCATCGGCCTCGTTTATCTTGAGAGCGGCAATGCCCGTTGCCCTGGGCCTGCTGTAGGCGGAAAGCTTTGTCTTTTTCACCAGGCCATTCTTGGTTGCCATCACTATATACCTTCCATCCTCAAAGCCCTTGATTGATAGGATAGTAGCTATTCTTTCCGCTGGTTGTAGATCTAACAGATTTACAACGGCAGTCCCCTTGGCCATTCTCCCCGCTTCTGGTATCTCGTGCACTCTTCTCCAGTAGAGGCGTCCCGTGTTCATAAAGAACAGGAGGTAATCATGGGTGGAGGCGACAAACATGGATTCCACAAAATCCTCTTCCCTGGTCTTCGTCCCTGCCACACCCTTTCCGCCTCTTCGTTGTGCTCGATAAAGGCTTATGGGCGTCCTCTTGATATAGCCGGCGTGACTTACCGTGATAACCATATCCTCATCTACGATCAAGTCCTCAATGTCGATATCCTGCACTTCTTTGATGATTTCGGTCCGGCGCTCATCCCCATATCTCTCTCGAATATCCCTCGTCTCCTTCTTTATGATATCCATGACAAGCGCGTCGCTGCTCAAAATGGCCTTACATCTCTCAATATCCTTGATAGTGCTATTATACTCATCATTTATTTTATCCCTTTCCAGACCGGTCAACCTCTGCAATCTCATATCCAGAATGGCCTGGGCCTGGGCATCTGAGAGCTGAAATCCCTTCATAAGCTTCATCTTTGCATCTGAAGGGGAACGCGAAGAGCGGATCACTTGAATGACCCTATCCAGGTGTTCCAATGCCACCTTAAGTCCTTCTAACACATGGGCCTTTGCCTCGGCCTTTTTTAGTTCGAAGGATGTCCGACGGACAATTATCTCCCTCCGGTAGTTGATGAAGTGCTGGATAATCTGCTTGAGGTCTAATATCTCCGGCCTCCCATTTACGATGGCCAGCATGATAATCCCAAAGGATGTCTCCATTTGCGTAAACTTGTAGAGGCGATTGAGGATAATGGAGGCCGAGGCCCCGCGTTTAATGTCAATTGCTACCCGTAATCCTTCGCGGTCTGACTCATCTCGTATATCGCTTATTCCATCTATCTTTTTCTCCTTAACCAGGTCCCCTATATTCTTAAGCAGGCTTGCCTTGTTGACCTGGTATGGTATCTCGGTGATGATGATCCGCTCCTTATTGTCTGCCACCTTCTCCACAAATGCCCGAGCCCGCATCTTTATAATCCCCTTGCCAGTGGAATAGGCGTCCTGAATGCCCTTTTCTCCATAAATAAAGCCGGCCGTCGGAAAATCCGGACCCGGTAAATCGATCATAAGCTCTTCTGGCGAGATATCTGGGTTATCTACGGTGTGCATGATAGCGTCGGCCACTTCCCGCAGATTATGTGGCGGGATGTTAGTGGCCATACCAACCGCTATGCCCGATGAGCCACTGATGAGTAAGTTTGGTATCGTTGTGGGCAGGATAAGGGGTTCCGATAAAGAACCGTCATAGTTGGGCACGAAGTCAACTGTGTCCTTGTCCACATCTGCCAAGAACTCCTCGGCTATCTCGTGCATCCTTATCTCCGTATACCTCATAGCCGCGGGGGGATCGCCGTCCACCGAGCCGAAGTTGCCCTGTCCATCAATCAAGGGGTATCTCATGGAAAAGGGCTGTGCCATCCTTACAATGGTATCGTACACGGCCGCATCACCGTGAGGATGATACTTCCCGATGACATCGCCTACTACCCGGGCAGACTTCTTGTACGGCCTGTCATGGTAGTTCTTCAGCTGTTCCATAGCGAACAGAACTCTCCTGTGGGCCGGTTTAAGTCCGTCTCGTATATCTGGCAATGCCCTGCCAACAATTACGCTCATGGCATATTCCAGATAAGACCTCTTCATCTCTTCTTCTATGGTAACGGTACTCACGTCTCTTGCCTTTAAAGGACTCATCTTCTCTCCTCAAGGGTTTAATGGAAAACTCATGACCTCAGGTTGGACTTAAGGAATTGCAAAGGGGAGGGCCTCAGGTAGGAAACTGTCCTGTGTCCGGTAGGTCCCGAACAAAACCTAAGATTGTCTAAATATCTAATTCCGTTACCTCTAGGGCATTACTCTGGATGAATTCTCTTCTGGGCTCAACTTTATCGCCCATAAGCAGGCTAAAGATCTCGTCGGCGGCTATGGCATCCTCAACGGTCACCCTCACCAAACTCCTCCTTCCCGGATCCATGGTGGTCTGCCATAGCTGCTCGGGATTCATCTCGCCCAGGCCCTTGTATCGCTGGATCACGATCCCCTTCTTTGCCTTATCCACCAGATGCTCAACCAGTTTTTCCCTTGTCTCTATCTTTGTCTGACTCTTCTCATCGCCCACTAAGAAGAAGGGGCCGTCCAGATCTCTTAGCTCTCGATTGAGGCTCGAGAATCTTCGAAATTCGGGCGAGGTCAAAAGCTCCCAATTAAAGTTAAAAAGCGATCCATTATCCCTTTGATCCCGTAGTAGCAATCCATACCTGTTGTGCTCTTCATCAAAGATTATCTCCTCGGTAACAAATGCCTCCTTCTCGAATTCCTTAGATAGGGTGATAATGCGGTCTCTGTCTCTTGTGTGGTCTTTACTAATGTGTTTGCGGCATAAGAGATCCAAGAACCTGCTGCTATAACCCTTTCTTGTGAGGGCGTTCGTCTTATCAAGATAGTCAATCAGCGTGTATAATAATGATCGGAGTCTCTTCCCTGAAATCTCCTTCCTCCCATCTACCCGAACTACCTCCTTTTCTGAAATCCTATCGATAAGATAGGAATTGTAGCTCTCTTCACTGTGGAAAAAGACCTCTGTCTTTCCGTCTTTCATTCTATAGAGAGGGGGCTTGGCCACATATAGATGGCCCTCTTCCACAAGGTCCGGCATTTGTCTATAGAAGAAGGTCAAAAGAAGGGTCCTTATGTGAGATCCATCAACATCAGCGTCCGTCATAATAATCACCTTGTCATAGCGCAGTTTGGAAAGATCATATTCCTCTTGCCCTATGCCTGCCCCCAGGGCAGAGATTACGGTCTTTATTTCCGTGCTCGACAACATCTTGTCAAAACGGGCCTTCTCAATGTTAAGGATCTTTCCCTTGAGGGGTAAAATAGCTTGAAACCTCCTGTCCCTCCCTTGCTTCGCGGACCCACCAGCTGAATCCCCTTCTACTAAGAATAGCTCGGCCCTTTTGGGGTCCCGTTCTTGACAGTCCGCAAGTTTTCCGGGCAAGAAATTATCGGAGAGAACCCCTTTTCTCCTTGTCAACTCCCTCGCCTTTTGTGCAGCCTCCCTTACTGTTGCCGCCTCGATGACCTTATTCAGAATGCGTTTTATGAGAGATGGGTTTTCCTCAAAAATATTGCCGAGCTTTTCATTTACCAGGGTTTCAACCAGACCCTTTACTTCACTGTTTCCGAGCCTGCTCTTTGTTTGGCCCTCAAACTGTGCCTCCCTCAATTTAACGCTTATAACCGCCGTAAGCCCCTCCCGTACATCATCACCCGTGGGCTTTATCTGCTTATTTTGCTGACTTCCTTGGAGATAGGAGTTTATACTCCTCGTTAGGCCAGCCTTAAAGCCACTCAGATGACTACCTCCTTCCCTTGTGTTGATATTATTGGCAAAGGAGAAGATCTTCTGTATGTAAGAATGGCTATATTGAAATGCTATTTCAATAGTAACCCCATTCCTCTCCCCCTTTATGTAGATGGGCTTGGGATGTATGAGATCCTGGTTTTGATTTAAATACTCTACGAAGGATACTATACCCCCTTTATAAAGGAATTCCTTTCGCTTCTCTGTCCTGTCATCTTGAACAGTTATCTTGAGCCCTGTATTTAAGAAAGCCAACTCCCTCATCCGCTGGCAAATAATATCAAAGCTGAAATCGATACTATCGAATATATGCTCGTCGGGCCTGAAATGGATGCTCGTTCCTCTCTTCTTTGTCTTTCCCACTGTCTCTAAAGGGGTTACTGTGACACCTCTTTCATACCTCTGGTAATAGACCGCGTTATTCAGATATACCTCCACCTCGAGGTATTCAGAGAGTGCGTTCACAACTGACACACCCACACCATGTAGCCCTCCGGATACTTTATAGCTTTTATTATCAAACTTACCACCCGCATGGAGCTTAGTCATGACGACCTCAAGGGCCGGCAAGTTCTCGGATTTGTGGATATCTATTGGTATACCCCTCCCATTGTCTCTTACGATAACGCTGCTATCGCTCAATATCCTAATATCTACCTTATCACAGTAACCTACCAGTGCCTCATCTACACTGTTGTCTACAACTTCATACAACAGGTGGTGAAGGCCTTCTGTTGATGTGTTTCCAATATACATGGCCGGTCTTTTTCTGACGGCCGTAATATCCTTTAAGACCTTTATGCTCGAGGCGGCGTATTCTGTTTTAGTCGTCATATGTTACACCCTCATTGGCATAATCAGGCCCAAAAACCCACCATCCTGTTCTCCTGTAATTAAACATGGGCTCGTCTGATCCTTGATAGTTAACTGAAGTATCTCACTATCCATAGGTTGAAGGGCATCTATGAAATACTTGGGATTAAAGCCCATCTCCATAGGCTCTCCCTCATATTTAATCTCTATCTTTTCTTCCGCATTACCCAGATCGGGGTTTACAGAAACCACCTCCACATAATCTGGCCCTATATTCATCCTTACCCCTTGGTACTGATCGCCCCTGATTATCATCATCCTCCTCATAGCCTCTAGCAGACCTCTTCTGCTGACAGTTATGGTATTTTGAGTATCCTCTTCTCGTATGGCGATCACGTTTTTGTAGTCAGGAAATTTTGTATCTAATAATCTTATTATTATTAAAACCTTTTCTTGTTTTGCCACGAGGTTGTTCTGTTTTAACCCGAAAAGGATAGCTCCATTCTCCTGGGAGAGTTTGCTCAACTCCAGGAGGCCTTTCTTTGGGATCATAACACCATGTTCCATCTCTATTTTTTGGACATCCGGAACTTTCTTGTCGATTAGCGAGAGTCTATGGCCATCGGTGGCTACCATTCTCAAAAAGTCCTCCCCACCCTTATTAATCCTTTCCATAAAGACGCCGGACAATTTAAAACCCGCCTCCTCCATGGTTATTGAGTAAATCGTCTTGTTGATCATCTCCGTTAATATCTTTCCGTCTATTTCTATCATTACTGTATCCTCAGGCTCCGTCAGAGCGGGGAACTCATCGGCAGGGAGACAAGAGAGGTTATAGTGGGCTTTGTTGTCAGAGATATAGACCCAGTTATTCTCCTTCTCAGATATATAGATCTTATTACTACTCGTCTCCCTTGTGATATCGAGGAGTCTTTTACCTGAGATTGTCATGCTGCCGGGGGTTACGATCTCAGCTGGATAGCTATTTTGGAAGCCGATCTCTAAGTCTGTTGCTGATATCTCGAGCTCATCCCCCTTTGTGGTAAGGAGCACTGTTGATAGTATGGGCATATGGCTCCTTTTCTCCAATATGGCTTGCACACGGGAGATTGCCTTTAAGAGGATATCCCTATCGATTTTTATTTCCATTTTTACCCCATGAAATAATTTATTAGTATGGTTTTATATTTAGTNNGAATAAGAGAATGTCAAAATGTCGAAAACCTATTTAACATATCGATTTAAAAACGTATTTCATATTAACACCTGTCGAGGAAGCGATAAGTACCCTCCTATTACCTATTTGCTTTCCTGATGCCAAGCTGGTCCTGCGCGATAATAAACTTACAGATATTATGTGACCCCTCTACCATAGCATAAGGGGGTGCATCCCTGTAGTACCGGGCCACTGGATACTCAGTAGAGTAACCGTATGCCCCAAGGATGCTCATAGCATACCGCGAGCATTTATACGCTATCTCACCAGCCAGATATTTAGCCTGCGCTACTTCCAAATTATTGCCCAACATCCCCTCGTCTTTCTGCCATGCTGCCCTGTAGCAGGATAGTCTGGCTGCCTCAATCTCTGCAACCATCTGCGCGATCATATCTTGGTTCATTTGAAATGTCCCGATGGGCTGGCCGAATTGCTCTCGCTCCATAGCATACTTAGTTACAGCGTCTAGACAGGCCTGTGCCAGGCCAACTCCTCCTGCCGCGCACGACAGTCGGGAATTAGCAAGGGAGCCAAAGAGGATCTTCACGCCATCGCCTGGCTTTCCTATGATATTCCCCTTTGGAACCTCGGTGTTTTCCAAAATAACTTCACCGGTAGGCGTAGCGCGAGTACCCGTCTTATCTAAGTCCGTTGTGGTAACCCCGTTAAAATTCTTTGGCTCGATCACAAAGGCTGAGAGCCCCTTGGTTCCCTTGGAACGATCTGTATAGGCGTAGTAGATGATTGCATCAGCGACAGTGGCATTAGAGATCCATGTCTTACTGCCGTTTAAGAGCCAATGATCCCCTTTGTCCTCAGCTGTTGATCTAAGTGCCAGCAGATCAGATCCGGCGTTAGGTTCTGTCATTGCGAATGCCCCCACATACTCGGCGCTCACAAGCTTAGGGATATATCTGCTCTTCAACTCCTCCTCACCATAGTGATAGATGGTGAAGCCCATCCCAGTTGTCTGCATATTGATCTGAACCCTTAGTGCACTACAGCCACGAGCTATTTCCTCACTCAGTATAATGGCTGCCAGCCAGCCCATATTGTTTCCCCCGTATTCCTCAGGGATAACCGTGCCGAAAAAGCCCAGGTCGCCCATAGGTTTAATAGCCTCCTCATAGGGGAAGTGGTGTCTTTCTTCCCATTCATCCGCAAACGGGGCAACCTTCTCATCGACAAAGGCACACACGGTGTCTCTAAGCATCTGCAGTTCCTCGGATAGTGCAAAATCCATATGGCGCTCCTCCTTAATTTAAGATGATTCCTCCTCAGTAACTCTGGTCATTTTTTGGGCGGCTTCCGTCTGCTAGGCAGGACTATGACCCTATCTTTCCGGGAGGAGGAGTTGCAAGCGTTATGTTATGGCCTCGGGATTGGTGTAATGAGTCATTTTTATCTTAAAGTATAGTGCATTACACGCTTATTTACAATAAATTTATGAAACTTGGCTGGCCTCAATGAGCTCTATTTACCGAGACAAAATCTGCTAAAAATGGTGTCCAAGACCTCCCCGGTGCTTCTCCTCCCGGTTATTTGATCTAAGGCATCCTTTGCCCAGGAGAGATCGGCTGCTGCTGTTTCCCATGGAAGGCCATTTATGAGACCCGTAGATGCATTTTCTAAGCATTCAGCTGCCTCAGTGAGCGCCATTTTGTGCCTTAGATTGGGAATAATAGATGTTGGAGACGTGTCCTTTCCCGTATCCATAACCCTGGTAAAGATTGCCTGCCTCACACCTTTAAACCCTGCTCCTGTAAGGGCCGAGACGTTGACCCTTGGAAGGTATTTAAAGGTAGAGGTGATCTTCCTCTCGCTCAGCTTTGCCGGAAGGTCAATCTTATTTATAACCACTATGGTGGTCTCCTTATCAACTTCATGTAATAGCTCTAAGTCGTACTGATTTAAGGGCCTACTTCGGTCAATAACCAGAAGGGTGAAGTCAGCTAAGGCAAGTTGGGTCTTTGTCAAATCAACCCCCTTTTGCTCGACCTTTCCCTTGACCTTTCGTATACCGGCTGTATCTATCAGCCTTAAGGGCAGCCCCTCGATATTAACCGTGCATTCCAGAACGTCTCGAGTTGTGCCGGGGACAGGTGTAACGATAGCCCTCTCTTCCTGTAGGAGCCTGTTTAGGATGCTTGATTTACCAACATTGACTCGCCCCACTATCACCACAGCAGTCCCCTCATGCCATATCTTTCTCTGGGTGTGAGCAGCTATAAACTCCTTAATCGGTTTTAAGAGCTCTTTGTTGATCCGGTCTGCTACGTGCGATTTGGTTGTTATAGTGGGCTCTTCATCCGGGAAATCTATCGTGGCCTCTATTGTGGCGAGGATTTCAATAAGTTCGTGTCTGATTTCCTCGATTCGTCTCCCGAGCCCCCCAGCCAACTGACTGGCTGCCAGCCGCACCGACATATCACTTTTTGCGTTTATGAGGTCTATAATTGCCTCAGCCTGTGTCAGATCAATCCTACCATTCAGGAAGGCCCTCAGGGTGAATTCCCCAGGCTTCGCCAATCTGGCACCTGCTTGAAGGATTATTTGGAGTATGTTTGAGAGGATTGTGTAGCCGCTGTGGGAATTAATCTCGACCACATCTTCCCTGGTGTAGGAGAAGGGGGCATGCATTACAGACAAGAGTACTTCGTCCAGGGGAAGGTTTGACTTCGGATCTATAATGTGGCCCAAATAGAGCCGGAAAGCATCAAATGATCTGATGGTTCGCTTTGACCTAAAGACCGTTCGTGCAATATTTTCCGCATTACCTCCACTGATCTTGATTATCCCTATTCCACCTACCCCTACCGGTGTGGCTATAGCAGCAATGGTCTCCCCTTGATAATCCATAATCGAAGAGAAAGTCCGTAATTAACCATGGTCTTTTCAGTCAACCTTCGTCTTATTTGGGATAATGGAGACCCTCTTAAAGAGGCCCTCCCCCTCGCTTTTGGTTGAAATCTGGCTGTCACCTTTGAGTGCGAGGTGAACGATCCGTCGGTCGCGTGGACTTATTGGGTCGGTTGTGACCGTTTTTTTCGTCTTTTTGGCTTTTTCGCCCATGTTCAGCGCCAGTGTCTTTAAGGCCTCCTCCCTTCTCTTGCGGTAGTTCTCGGAGTCAACAATCACTCGCACCTTTTTCTCAGATGTCCTATTTACCGCCTTATTGACAATAAATTCCAAGGCCTCCAGGGTCTTGCCCTTGCGGCCGATGAGGATGCCAGTGTTGTTTCCCTGGATATCCAAGACAATGTCATCACCTTTTTTCTCTGCAGATATCCTCGTATCTGGGGCTATTAGTGAGATTATCCCCTTGAGGGTCTCTCGGGCCACCACTAAGCTGCTATCCTTTTTTGGTGTTACCCTAATTCTAGCCTTCTTGTTCCCGACTATACCGAAGATCCCCGTAGGTCTGCTTTCTAAGATCTCTATATCAAGCTCCTCCTGACTTAAATGAAAGTGTCTACAGGCCTTTTCAATAGCCTCATCCGTTGTCTTGGCTTCTATTTCTATGGATGACATGGAATCTCCTCCTCAAACTAAGTTGTTTGCCTGTTAATCCTATATTGTTGAGCGATCGATAGTATATTGTTGACCAGCCAGTAAAGCACCAAGCCAGAGGGAAAATTAATAAAGAAGAATGTAAATACAAGCGGCAGAAGCATCATCATTTTGGCCTGGGCCGGATCCCCTGTGGTTGGTGTCATTTTTTGCTGGATATACATGGATGCCCCCATTATGAGAGTGAGCACCGGTATACCATAGGGTGGGGCCATAAAGGGTATTTGGAAGGGGAAGGAGCCGAGCCTGTCAGGCGCGGAGAGGTCATTAATCCATAAAACGAAGGGGGCATGCCTGAGCTCTATCGAATTCGGCAGAACTCGAAAAAGGGCGAAAAAAACAGGGATCTGTATTAGCATGGGCAAACAACCGCCCATGGGGTTGATCTTGTACGTTTTGTAGAGGTTCATGAGCTGTTTATTCATCTCTTGCCTATCTCCTTTGTATTTCTCACGTATCTTGGCCATCATAGGTTGAAGTTTCCTCATCTCCTTCATGGATTGATAGCTTTTGTGGGTAAGGGGCCAAAATAGTATCTTGATAAGGATGGTGAGCAAGATGATTGAAATGCCATAGTTAGACACATACCTATTGAAAAAACGGAGGGTAACCAAGAGGGGCTTGGCGATAATATCAAACCATCCAAAGTTGACAGCCTTTTCGAGGTTTCTGTCCAAGGCCTTTAAGACATAGAGATCCCTGGGGCCGAGATAGAGGGTAAAGTTCTCGGTCGTCTGCTCAGCGGGGCTGAGGTTCAGCGCGGGGGTTAGATACGATATCTTGATCTCACCGTCGGGGAGGATTGCGCCCTTTGCGGTTCCTTTATCGTTTTTCTCATCGATTACTGCGATCATGAAATAGGGCTCTTCATAGGCAATCCACGATATCTGGCCAGAAAATAGACTATCCTCTAATTTCTTAACTTTAACCTCTTCCACTTTATTGCCCACAAGGAGGGCCATGCCCTCGAATGAACCATAGCTCTTTTTGGTCGCAAGGGGGAAACGGGATAGATGTAACGAGAGACTATCATCAATTGGGTCTTCTGACTTATTGTCTAAAGTCACTGACAGGTCAATTTTGTATATGTCGGGATAGAAAAGGAACCTTGTTCTTACCTCTACTCCCTGAGGTGATTGGTACTCATAAATCAAGTCTTTTGGCTGATCACCTGGTCCGATGGTAATATCCTGGTGGGTAACTTGATATCGGGTCCAGGTGGTATCGGGCATATTTTGCCCGGCAAATCCAAGGTGAAAGCCATGGCCATCCTTATTCTCGGAGCGAATGAGTTCTTTTGGCGCGGAGTTCTTTTCAACTGTGGATCGGTATTTTTTTAAGGTAAAGCTCTTAATAAGGGGGCCGGAGCCAGAGAAGATGGCAGTATAGAGTCCTGTCTCGACTTTGATGTCTTTGGAATCCCCTCTCGCCTCCAAGACAAACTCCCGGCTTGGGCCTGAGGGAATTATCTTATCTTCCACAGGCAGTTGGTCTTGTTCTTTGCTGGGCGCTGGAGGTGTGTCGATTTGCCTTTGTGTTGGCTTTGGGGGAAACAGAATCCACCAGACAAAGAAGACGAAAAATGATAAACTTACTGCCAACAGGGTCCTTTTATCCATGGGCAAATCCCTACCTCAAAGCGAGATGAATTATAATAGCTAATGCTGAAATTATCAACAAATGCCGGGTAATTAGCAAGCAAAACGGGATAACCTATAGGAAGGCCTCTAATTGTCTACCTGAGGGGATCATAGCCACCTGGATGAAGGGGATGGCACTTAAGAATCCTAATGAGGGCGAGGGCGCTTCCCTTGAGTATACCATATTTGCTAATGGCAAGGGAGGCATAGGCTGAACACGTGGGTGCAAAGCGACATGAGCCTGGCAGAAGGGGCGAAACTGCCAGCTGATAGAGCCTTATGAGGGCGAGGATATAGGTTCTGGGTCTAAGAAAAGAGGTCGGCATCTTTTAATAGCAGATCTCCCAACTCCTCATTTACCCTGGAGAAGGAGGCTTCATCGCCTCGTTTTAAAGCGACAATCATAATATCGTAGCCTTTCGGAATCCCTTGTTTATTGAGCCTGAAGAATTCCCTTACCATTCGCTTAATCCTATTTCTTTCTACAGAGCCCCCAACCCGTTTACCCACATTCATGCCCAGTCTGGTAATATGCCTCCCGTTTTTTCGAAGGACAACGACAAAGTGCTTCGTAAGGTATCTTTTTCCACGGAGATTCAGGTCAATGAAGTCCTTTCTCCTGACTATCCTTTCCTCTTTTCCAAGGGTGCATAGTCCCATCTTTAGACAGTCAACCTCTTGCGGCCCTTTGCCCTCCTTCGTTGTAGCGCTCTTCTACCACCTTTGCTGCTCATTCTGGCCCGAAACCCATGCACGCGAGATCTTTTTATGTTGCTTGGCTGAAAGGTTCGTTTCATCGATTAAAGCTTTCGATTGAAAATTGTCTATTTTTTAATCATAGCATAATTAAGTTGTCAAGATCAAAGGAGCGGACGGTGATTAGACCGCAATTCCCCCATGGAGCCCTTAAAAGAGCAGATGAGGGCTATTTTATGTTTGATAAATCTTCGAAAAATCATTAATCTAGCATATATCTAGAGATAACCATTCTGGAAAAGGAGACGCGCATGTTATTAGACCCGCTACTTGGCTTGTTTTCCAATGACCTCGCCATTGACCTGGGGACGGCCAACACCTTGGTCTATGTCAAGGGCAGGGGAATCGTCTTGAACGAGCCCTCTGTGGTGGCGTTGAAAAAGGTGGGGCACAGGGGACACAAGATACTGGCCGTTGGAAAAGAGGCAAAGACCATGCTGGGCCGAACGCCAGGGGATATCGTGGCAACCAGGCCCATGAAGGATGGGGTCATTGCTGATTTCGATATTACCGAGACCATGCTCAGATACTTTATCAGGAGAGTTCACAACAGGAGATCCCTGGTGAGGCCCCGGATCATCATATCGGTGCCCTCCGGGGTAACCCAGGTTGAAAAGCGGGCGGTGCGGGAGTCTGCCGAATCCGCTGGGGCCAGGGAGGTCTTTCTGATCGAGGAACCCATGGCTGCTGCCATAGGGGCCGATCTGCCGATCACTGAACCCACGAGCAATATCGTCGTTGATATAGGGGGAGGCACCACAGAGGTGGCTGTCATATCCTTGGCTGGGATTGTCTACTCACGGTCAGTCAGGGTGGCTGGTGATAAGATGGACGAGGCCATCCTCCAGTACATCAAGAGGAAATATAACCTCTTGATTGGTCTTCAGACAGCCGAGCTGATCAAGGTCACCATTGGCAATGCATACCCAACAGATGAACCGGAGTATATAGAGGTGAAGGGCAGGGACCTGGTTACGGGCATACCGAAGATACTGACCATCGACTCAGAGGAGATCAGAAAGGCCGTATCCGAGCAGGTGGAGACTATTGTCGAGACAGTCAGGATTGCCCTAGAGCAGACCCCGCCTGAGCTGTCCGCTGATGTGGTAGACAAAGGCATCGTCTTAACCGGCGGCGGGGCCCTCCTAAAGAACCTCGATGTCCTGCTGCGGGAGGAGACACGGCTGCCCATAACTATCACCGATGACCCCCTGAGCACCGTTGTCCTGGGGGCAGGAAAGGCCCTGGATAATCTGTCGGTCTTAAGGGAAATTATGGTAAAGTAATCGATAGGTTTGAGGTAATTGACCATTCTTTTTGAGCGTAGGCCCAAATGGGTTTCCTATATCTTTGTCGTATTATCCCTACTCTTGCTGTCCCTCAGTAGTGGGGAGGGGCAGGAATGGAATCCGGCAGAGAAAATCGCTGTCGAGATAGCCGCCCCCTTTCAAAGGCTTTTTACGGGGACAGTCTGCCTCGTGAGGGATATGTGGAGAAACTATTTTTTCTTAGTCCAGACACGCCGAGAGAATTTGCTCCTCAAAAGAAGGATACACCTCCTCGAGATCGAAAATAGTAAGTACCAAGAGCTCCTTCTCGCTAATCAGCGCTTGCGAAACCTCCTGCGCTTTCAAGAGAACACCAACGAGTCCCTCTTGGCAGCAAGGGTGATCGGGTGGGACTCAAGCGGACTATATAAATCCATAATCTTAGACAAGGGGAAAAGTGATGGTCTCACGGGAAAGATGCCGGTTGTGAATTCAGAGGGAGTTGTTGGAAGGATAGTCTCAGTATCGCCCAATTACGCCCAGGCATTGCTGATTACAGACCAGAACAGCGCTATTGATGGCTTGGTTCAGAGCTCGAGGGCAAGGGGCATGCTAAAGGGAGGCGGATCAGGCGGGTGCTATTTTGATTACGTAATAAAGACCTGTGAGATAGAAACGGGTGACAGGATTGTGACCTCAGGGCTGGGAGGGATATTCCCCAAAGGCCTCTCCCTGGGTACAGTGAAAGAGATTAATGATTCCCCCAATATGCTATTCAAGGAGGTGAGGGTAACCCCAGCTGTTGATTTCTCTAAGTTAGAAGAGGTTCTCATAGTTTTGAGCTCAGGTTCTGTACCTGTAGGAGGATCTGACCTGCAATAAATCTGTCATCTTGCCGGGGCATAGGAATGGGGATCGGGGGGTTTCTAAAGCTAGGCGAAGAGAACAACGTATTCTTCTATCCAGTAATCTGGTTACTATGTGGTCTGTTTGTGATTTTGAGGGGGGGGATAACCCACCTCGTGGGGATTGAATGGGTTGATATCGATCTAATTCCCATCTTCCTCATATATCTCATCGCCAGGGATCAAGACTTTAGGGCTGGTTTGCTCGCCTTTGCTATGGGGATCTTGACAGACATATTCGCTCCCTGTCAGCTCGGTCTGTTTGCCTTTGCCTATTCTGCCATTGTCCTTGGAATTACTTACTGCCGGAGGTTTCTGGATTTCACTAAGCTGAGGACCTCAATTTTACTGGTGGCGCTCTTCCTCGCGGCTAAGTGGTCCCTTGTCGTGACTGTAAGCAGGATTTTTCCCTTGGGACAGTCCATTCCTTCGATTACCTTTCCGTTAGTATCAATTTCTGCCCTGATGACAAGCATGATTGCCCCATTTCTGCTCCGTCTCCTAGATCTGGTAGGCGGAGGGGAGAACCGGAGTCATGGTACGGCGTTCAGATTTTGAGCCCGTAGAAGGCGAGACATATCAGAGACGGCTAACAGGGTTGACCCTCCTTGTCCTCATCGCTTTTGGCATCCTGTTTGCGCGGTTGTGGTCTTTACAGATCATCAAGGGCCCCGACTATAGGGTACAGTCTGAGCATAACAGAATAGACTTAAGAGACGTCTTGCCCTCTAGAGGATTGATTTTCGATAGGAATGATCGCCTATTGGTCGACAATAGGCCTTCTTTTATCTTAGGTGTGATCCCAGAGGATGTCAGAGACGTCGGCGGTTTATTGGAAGGCCTGAGTAGATTGATTGAAATCGATGGCATAACTGCTAGAAAGAAGATAGAGAGGGCTTTAAGATGGGACCCCTTTAATCCGGTTTACATAAAAAAGGATCTCACAAGGGATGAGTTAGCCAGAGTAGAAACCAACCTATTTAGCATGCCGGGCGCCATTATAGAAGTGAAACCCAGAAGGCATTGCATATACGATAACCTCGCTGCTCATCTCATTGGATACCTTGGGGAAATTGATAGACACCAGCTCAAGAGGGAGGAGCACAAGGAAAGTAAGCTTGGCGATTTCGTGGGAAAGGTCGGCATAGAGAAAAAATGGCACAGATATCTGAATGGTATTCGGGGTGGGCAACAGGTTGAGGTGGACGCCTCCGGTCGAATACTGAGAGTGCTCTACCAAAAGCCGGCTGAGCCAGGCCTCGATGTCAACCTATCAATAGACGGGCATCTTCAAATGCGGGCCGAGAGATCCCTCGATGGTAGAGCAGGTGCCATCGTCGCCATGAATCCACGCAGTGGAGAGATCTTAGCTATGGCAAGCAGCCCGGCCTTTAATCCCAATGACTTTGCCAAGGGGATGGATAAGAAGGGATGGGAAGGATTGGTCTCCAATCCCCGCTTCCCGTTGCAGAACAGGGTAATCTCAGGACAGTATCCACCAGGTTCTCTTTTCAAGATAGTGGTAGCCCTGGCGGGGTTAGAAGAAGGAGTAATTGACCCCTATGAGGAGCTTTTCTGTGGAGGAAGTTATGGCTTTCAGCGGAGGATATATCGCTGTTGGAAGGAACAAGGACACGGTTATGTTGATCTTCACAGGGCATTAGTTGAATCGTGCGATGTCTACTTCTACCAATTGGGCCAAAGAGTAGGCATTGATACGATTGCGAAGTATGCCAAAAGGCTTGGCCTTGGCTGTAAGACAGGTGTTGAGTTAGGGGATGAGAAGGCAGGGCTGATTCCGAGTAAGGAATGGAAGCTAAGGCGCTGGCGTGTTCCATGGCAAGAAGGGGAAACGCTGTCTGTGGCTGTTGGACAAAGCTTTACCCTTGTAACGCCTCTTCAAATGGTCAGATTTGTATCAGCGCTTTTCAACGGGGGCGTCCTCTTGAGGCCGCAGGTAACGAAATGGATAGGCGGAGGGAATGAGAAAGGGGTCTTTCAATTTAAACCCGATGCACTTGACCGCTGGAGTATAAAAAGAGAGAACGTAGAACTGGTAAAAGCGGCCCTTATTTGTGTTGTGAATGAGGCCCACGGAACCGGTCGGAGGGCAAGGCTTGATGGGATAAGAGTGGCTGGCAAGACAGGCACTGCCCAAGTAGTGAGTTTGCCCGAGGAAGAGGAACCCGTAGAAGAGACGGAGATTCCATATGAATTTAGGGATCATGCATGGTTTCTGGCCGTTGGCCCTGCTGAAGATCCGGTGATTGCACTAGCCATTCTTATAGAGCATAGTGGGCAGGGGGGGAGGGTAGCGGCGCCCGTCGCAAGGGACATATTGGGGAGTTATTTCAGTAGGTCGAGGCCTTAGCAGGGAAAGAGAGAGTTGGGAATGGGCATGAGAGGAGCAGCAAGGGAAGGTGTTCGATCGTCGATTGATAAATAACTTTGATTGGATACTGTTAGCCACGCTGGTAGTTATAGGGGTGCTGAGTATTTGTAATCTTTACAGCGCCACCAATACCATTCGGTCGACGGCGGGAAGCCAGGTGTATGTCAAACAAATCTGTTGGTATACTATCGGTTTCCTTATTCTTCTCTTGGTAACAACCTTTGACTACCATATCTTGGATCGGTTTGCTTATCCGGTGTTTTTTATCTCCCTGATCGTTCTGGCGGCTTCCCTAAAGATGGGCAAGGTTGCATATGGGTCTCAGCGCTGGTTGAGCTTTGGTTACTTCTCTGTCCAGCCCTCGGAGTTAGTCAAGGTGTCTCTGGTTGTTGTGCTTGCCAAGCATTTCTCTGACCTAGAAAAACACCGGCTCAGGGACCTATTGAGGCCGTTAGTCCTGATTGCCATCCCCTTCATCATAATAGTCCACCAACCTGACCTGGGGACGGCCCTAATGTTACTCATAGTTTCCTTCTCAATCGTTGTCTTCATTAATGTTAACTGGAAGGCAATACTCATATTTCTATCCACTGCCGTTCTTTCAGCGCCCTTTTTCTGGATCATCCTCCAGGATTACCAGAAAAAACGGATAATAGCATTCTTAAGACCTGATCTGGACCCCCTGGGTGCCGGTTATCATGTTACCCAGTCGAAGATTACCATCGGTTCGGGCCTCCTTTGGGGGAAAGGCTTTCTGAAAGGGACTCAGACAAGGTTAAATTTCCTCCCACAGCAGCATACCGATTTTTCGTTTTCTGTTTTCGCTGAGGAGTGGGGCTTTATGGGCTCAGCAATACTGTTGCTGCTATACCTATTTCTAATACTATGGTGCCTCAATATAGCCAGGAATAGCCAGGATAAGTTCGGCACCCTTATTGTCATAGGCATTGCCGCATCGATTTTCTGGCACCTCACCATAAATGTCAGTATGGTAACCGGTTTACTCCCAGTAGTCGGAACACCATTGGTTTTGTTCAGTTACGGCGGATCGTCCGTAGTCTCCACTCTGGCCGCTATGGGCCTGGTAATGAATGTGAGCATGAGGAGGTTTATGTTTCAGGAGTGATTATGAGCTGGGGCTGAGATGCGCAATTTTTCTTGCAATCCCAGATGAGGTCGTGGTATTAAGCCGCTGGTAAAAATTGAAGGGAGGTGCCAAACGATGAAGAAACCAAAGGACGAAATAAATGCCTTTTTGGGCAAGGATACGGAATTTGAGGGCAAGCTTTCCTTCACCGGCGCCGTCAGGATAGATGGAAAATTTTCCGGCGAGATCTTCTCTAGCGGTACCTTGATAGTTGGGGAAGGTGCAGTTGTCAAATCCCAGATACATGTCGGTGATATGATGATAAGCGGTGAGGTTCATGGGGATGTATTTGCAGAGAGGAAGATCGAGATCAATGTCCCGGGCAAACTCTTTGGCAATATTCAGACCACGAAACTGGTTGTCAAAGAAGGGGTTATCTTTGAGGGAAGTTGCAAGATGCAGGAGCTGGGAGAGGGAATAAAGAAAGATCGTGCCGTATCTCCAGCAAAGAAAACTGAAGGCCTTTCCGTTCTGAAGTAACCACCACATCTTCCTTATCAACTCTCAGATAGATTTTTTGGCAATAGAGGTCTAGCGTGATCCTAGAATCGCTACAGAGGATAAAGAGGGCCGAGGTTGAGGCAAAAGAGAGGATAGAGAATGCCAGATCCGAGGCAACTGGGATAGCCGAGAACGCTAAGGCGGAGGCGGGGGAATTGTTGGCGGAACAGATGAGGGATGCCCGCAGCCGAGCGGAGAAGATGAGAGAGGAGGCTGCGGCGGAGGCAAGGAAACAGTGCCAGTCTATTGCCGAAGAATGGAAAAGGGAGATCGAGGAACTGAGGAACATGGCCCAAAGGAACCAGGGAAGGGCTAAGGAATTCATCCTGCGTTCGTTGTTGGGTTGAGATTATGCTAAGACCAGCCCGGATGAAAAGGATACAAGCACTCGTATTGGAGGGATTTAGATATGAGACAATCAAGAGGCTGCAAGAGCTCGGCGCTATCCACCTTACTGATTGTTCAGACAGACTCTCCGATCCCAATTGGAATAACCTGCTAAGACCCCACCCCTTCTCTCCAAATATCAGGAACATAGCTGCACAAAATATCGCCCTCAATCGATTCTCAGACCTCTTTGAACGCTTTGATCCTAAACCGAAACAGGGCTTCCTAAAGGGCATTTTTGCGCCAACACCCCCAAAAAAGCTCGAGACGAGAGAGATCTATGGTAAGGAGCTTGCTGAGAGTGTTGGCGATATTATAGAGAAGATTGAGAGGGAGATAGAAGAACCCCTGAGGAAGACAGAGGATATTGAAGAGGAGATTGGCAGATTAGAGAGGCTCAAGGGGTTACTGGGCCTGATTTTACCCTTAGAGATAGATCTCGCGGATATCGGTGAATCGGAGTTCTTATGTGTCTTTCTGGGTATTATGCCGAAGGAAGCCATAGAGGGCGCAAGGAGAAGACTGGGGGATTTGACCGAGGATCGCTTCTACCTTGGGACGAGGGAAGCATCAGGGAACAAGCTAATAACAATACTAATCTGCCTCAAGGAACAAGCACCGCTGGTCTTGGCTAATCTTCGCCGCCTTGATTGGGAGAGGATTGAAATAGAGGGCCAGCGAGGAAAGCCGAAAGAGGTAATGGATTCCATTGGCAGTAGGTTGATGACCCTCAATGAAGAGAAGATAAGAAAGGAGGGCGCTGTTGTCGATATAGCTCAAAGATGGCGAGATGAGCTTACCAAGCACCAGGAACTTCTGATGATTGAGAAGCAAAGGGAGGAAAGCCAGAATAAGTTCGCCAGGATGGAGCATGTGGTGGCTATGGAGGGTTGGGTTCCAGAGTGCCTCGCTGCCCAGGCCGCTCAGGGGATAAGAGAGGCCAGCCATGAGGCATGTGTGGTGGAGGTATCGGACCCTGAGGAGACGGATGAGGTGCCCATACAGCTCCAAAACCCTCGATTCATTAAGAGTTTTGAGCTATTGACGCGCCTTTACGGGTTGCCAGCCTATAATGGCGTTGATCCAACCCTATTTCTGGCCCCCGGTTTCCTCCTTTTCTTCTCGATCATGCTGACCGATGCCATGTATGGGGTAATCGCCCTGTTCTTGGGCCTGTTATTGATAAGGGGGGGAGGAAGATATAATCGCATAATAAGAGATGGAGGAGTCATCCTTTCGTCAGCGGGGGGTGCTACCATTATCATGGGGGCCCTTTCTGGGGGATGGTTCGGTGGCTTCGGGCTTAAGCTACCCCTCTTAGCGGCGATGCAGGTATTTGATCCCATGGTCCAAGTGACCGCCTTTTTGGCCATTGCGTTAATCGTGGGCCTCGTCCATGTAAATGCGGGGGTAATGATAAATGTGTGGGACAATCTGAAAAGGCGGCAGTGGTGGAAGGCCATTGGCGAAAACCTCTGGTTTTTGTTTGTCCAGCCAGGCCTTTTCCTCTTCTTACGAGGTCATAAGTCAATAGGCCTCATATTCATAGTCATCGCCCTCCTGTTACTTTTGATGGGACATAGGGCCATGGCCATGTTTCGGGTGACTGGATTTTTGGGAGATATCCTTTCTTATGCAAGGCTCATGGCCTTAGGGTTGTGTACAACGGGCATTGCCATGACGGTGAATGTGCTCTCCGGCATGCTTTACATGGTTGGCTCAATAGGGGTAATCATCGCTGTTATTGTCTTCTTTATAGGGCACATATTCAATTTCCTCATTAATGCCATGGGCAGCTTTGTTCATGGGCTCAGATTGCACTATGTAGAGTTCTTTACCAAATTCTATCAAGGCGGGGGAACGGAGTTTGCGCCCCTTGAGATGAGGGCTGGAACAGTTGAGATCAAATAATATAATCATAAAGATATAATAGTAAGCCACTAGAGCGGCTCACCCAGCTTGCGTAGGAGGAAATGCCGCTGTAGTAAAACGAGGGAGGTGTTTGTATGGAACTATCAGTGGGAGTATATCTCGCAATTATGGGGGCAGCGATTTCTATGGGCGTGGCTGCCATTAGCTCCGGCATTGGAGTTGGCTTGGCTGGTGTAGCAGGTGCGGGTGTTATTTCAGAGGATCCAAGGAAGTTTGGGCCTGTTTTAGTGCTCCAGGCCCTACCGCAAACACAGGGAATCTATGGTTTCCTGGGTGCCGTTTTGATCCTCATAGGAGTTGGCGTACTTGGGGGAGAGATTAAGGAAATCCCTACTGGAATGGGGTATGCCGCCCTTGGAGGAGGGATCGTGATAGGGTTAAGTAGTGTTACTGCTATCGCCCAGGGCGCTATATCTGCCAGTGGCATGGGCGCTGTGGCCAAGAGGCCGGAGACCTTTGGTCAAGCAGTCGTCCTGGCTGTCATGGCGGAGACCTTTGCTATTTTCGGTCTCCTTATAGCTATCCTGATTTTCGTCGGAACCAAGATTATGGGCGGCTAAACAGAGGGCCTAGCGGGAGCGCGTCTCTGTCTAACAGGGGAGCAACCATGGAAGATGAAGGGGTTGAAAAGATAATATCCCATATAGAGGCCGAGGCCGAGAAGGAGATATCTGAGGTACTTGGTAAGGCTCAAGCAGAGGCCGATAAGATCAGAAAGGCTGCCCAGGAGAAGGCGGAGCGCGAGGCCGAGAGAATCCTTTCAAACGGTAAAAGGGCCGCCTCCCTTGAGGGACAAAGGATAATTGCGGAGACCAAGATCGAGGTGAGAAGAAAGCGGATGGATGCCCAGGAAGAAGCACTTGCTTCCTCCTTTGAAGAGGCCAAGAGGGCCCTGCAGGAGTTAGTGAACAAGGGGAAGTGGGACAATTTCGTTTATAAGGACATCATGTTCAACCTGATTGCCTCTGCCTCTGAGATCGTGGCAGGAAACAGACTCGAGCTGGCCTTTAACCAAAGGGATGGCAGAACCTTCAACGAGGATATGTTGGGGGAATTATGGAGGTTTGTCAAGAAAAGGACGCGAAGAGATATCACTCTGACCCTGGCGGATGAGACCATGCCGTGCCTTGGCGGTGTAGTGGTGAGGGATATGGAAAAGCAGGTGGAGGTTGACAGCACCCTCGAGACCAAATTGGACCGGCTGAGGGAAGGCATAAGGGTGGATGTGGCCAAGATCCTCTTCGGCGACAGGCTATGATTGGGGATGTTCTTTCCTACCTGCACGTTAACGCAAAAGTAATGGCGAAGGAGGGGAAGTTTATTTCCTCGGCGAGATGGGAGGATCTGTGGGCGTGCAGATCGCTTGGAGAGATAGTCTCTCTTTTAGAGGGAACGGCTTATTTTCCCTATCTATCGGAAAGGGCAATCACCGAGGCGAGGGAATTAGAGCGCGGTATCCTCGAGGAGTTTTCCGATTTAGGCAAGGAGATCTCAGAGCTTGTTCCCAAAGGGGCATGGCCAATAAGGGAATATCTCCTCAGAAAGTGGGATGTTATCAATCTGAGAACGGTTATGAGGGGAATACACGGAGGATTAAACAAAGAGGAGATAGTGGATTCCTTTATTGAGGGAGGGGGGTTGGGTTTTACCTCTTTTAAGGCCCTGGCCGATGCAGAGGTGATGGATGATTTTGTTGCCATTTTGGTGGGAACCCCCTACCAAGCCTTAAAGGACGGCCTGGCGAAATATAATGAGTCTAAGAACCTGTTTTTCTTGGAGTCGATGCTGGATAAGATCCTCTGGGAGGATTTATGGTTAAATGTCTTGAAGCAAAGAAACAGCAGGGAATTCAGGGATTACCTAGGGATATGCGTTGAAACCCACAACCTAAAGATTATATTGAGGGCAAAAGGTGACGAGCTGGCCTTGGCAGACATTGAGCCTTTTCTGATACCTCACTGCCAATTGCTGAATGGATTACTTCCCGCTTTCGACGAAGAGGACCTGTCTGGCCTTATAAGATTCCTGGAGGATACCGTATACTTCGAGCCCCTCTTAAGCGGCCAGCATGGGTATGAAAGGACCGGTTCTGTTCGATCTTTCGAAGAGGTGCTGGATGCTTTGGTCCTTCAGAGGGCGGAAGACATTAGGAAAAAAAAGCCATTTGGCCCAGGGCCTCTCATCGGGTTTCTCGTGTCAAAGGAGAAAGAGGTAAGGGATCTCTTGGCCCTCGTGAGGTGCTCGGAGGTCGATCTGGATAGGGATGAAATCAGAGAATCGTTGATGAGGAAATAATGGAGATTGCCCTGATCGGAGATAGGCATACAGTGCACGGTTTCAGGCTGGCAGGCATAAGAAAGACGTTCCTGATGGAGGAGATTAGGCAGAAGGATATTAGAGGGGTGCTCAAGGGCTTATTTGAGGGTGATATCGGCATAATAGTGGTGACAGAGAAGGTAGCCGAGGAGATGAGGGATATATTGGAAGAGGTGAATAGGTTCAGGAAGGGCATACTGCCTATAGTTGTAGAGATCCCGGACAGCAGCGGTCCCCTGATCACGAGGGTTGACCCTATCCGGGAACTTATAAAAAGAACGGTCGGATTCGAGATGGCATAGCAGGGAAGAGAATGGCAGATCAAAACATAGGAAAGATCAAGAGCATTGCTGGTCCGCTGGTGATTGCCAAGGACATGAGAGGCTGCGAGATGTATGAGGTTGTCAGGGTGGGCCAGGAAGGCTTGATGGGAGAAACCATAAAGCTGATAGAGGATTTGGCCTACATCCAGGTGTACGAGGATACTACTGGGCTTAAACCAGGGGAAGAGGTTGTAAGGACAGGTCTTCCGCTGTCGGTTGAGCTAGGTCCGGGAATTATTACCAATTTCTATGATGGAATACAGCGGCCCTTGCTTGGAATCAAGGATCTGGCAGGGGACTACATAACCAGGGGGATTAATGTCCCGGGCCTGGATGCTGAAAAGAAATGGGACTTCATGCCCACGGTGAAAAAGGGTGATGAGCTTGTGGAAGGGGATATTATAGGGGAGGTTCAGGAGTCAAAGGTTATCACACATAGGATAATGGTCCCATCGGGGATTCACGGAAGGATATCGGAGATTAAGAGCGGTAGCTTTACGGTTGATGAGACCATAGCTATTCTTAATGCAGAAGGGAAAAGGATCGAGCTGACAATGAAACAAAAGTGGCCAGTAAGGATAGGAAGGCCCTTTAAGGAAAAGCTTGATCCAGAAGTCCCACTCCTGACAGGCCAGAGGATTTACGATACCTTCTTTCCCATAGCGAAAGGTGGGACGGCCGCCATTCCCGGAGGCTTTGGGACCGGCAAAACTGTTAGTCAGCATCAGTTGGCAAAGTGGGCTGATTCCCAGATTGTGGTCTACGTGGGCTGTGGGGAGAGGGGAAACGAAATGACGGAGGTCTTGTTGAGCTTTCCGGAATTGGACGATCCAAACACCGGGGAGAAGCTGATGGAGAGATCCAGCTTGATTGCCAACACCTCCAACATGCCGGTGGCAGCCAGGGAGGCCTCTATCTATACAGGTGTTACCATAGCGGAATACTATAGGGATATGGGGTATGATGTAGCCTTGATGGCGGACTCGACGTCACGGTGGGCTGAGGCACTGAGGGAGATTTCAGGAAGGCTGGAGGAGATGCCGGGTGAGGAAGGGTTCCCAGCCTATCTGGGCACTAGGCTTGCCGACTTCTATGAAAGGGCGGGGAGGGTAGTGACATTGGGCAGGGAAAAGAGATATGGATCAGTTTCCGTTATCGGGGCCGTATCCCCGCCGGGTGGTGATTTCTCTGAGCCGGTTGCGCAAAATACCCTGAGGGTAGTAAGTGCCTTCTGGGCATTAGACACAAACCTGGCAGACCGGAGACATTTCCCCGCCATCAACTGGTTGACGAGTTATTCCTTGTATCTGGATTTTGTAAGACCCTGGTACGATAAGAACATAGACACGGAATTTCAGATCTTGAGAGGGGAGATGATGGCCCTTTTGGAGAAAGAGGCCGAGTTGCAAGAGATCGTTCAGTTAGTTGGTCAGGATGCACTGCCGGAATCAGATAGGGCCCTTTTGGAGGTTGCAAGGATGGTGAGAGAAGATTACCTGCAACAACATGCCTACCACGAAATAGATTCCTATTGCTCCAAGGAGAAACAATACTTAATGCTTAAGACCCTTATGAAGTTTTATCAGGAGGTCAAAAAGGCAATTGATGGGGGTATTATGGCGAGCAGGATAACGGCGATGAAGGTTAAGGATGAGATTGCCCGAATGAAGTACATACAAAACCCAGAGTTTCCACGGAGATATGAGGGGTTAATAAGGGCTATTGAGGATGAATTTGAATCCTTGAGAAGTGAGAGATGAAGGGGAAGGATATAAAGGCAAGGGAGTATAGGTCTGTCACCCAGGTTGCAGGGCCTCTTATGATTGTGGAGGGCGTGGAAGAGGTGGCCTACGGAGAGCTTGTGTATATCCGTACACCTGAAGGTGACAAGAGGATGGGCCAGGTCCTGGAGTCACAGGAGAACCTGGCGGTCGTCCAGGTATTTGAGGGAACAAGAGGGCTTGATACAGCGCAGACAAGGGCTCGGTTTTTGGGGGACATCATGAGGATCTCCCTATCCAAGGAGGTCCTCGGAAGATCCTTCGATGGTCTGGGGAGACCCATTGATGGCGGCCCGGAGATCATCCCGGAGGTTCGATTGCCGATAATTGGTGCGGCCATAAATCCTACGGCAAGGGCCTATCCGAATGAATTTATCCAGACCGGTATCTCCACTATTGATGGGATGAATACATTGGTGAGGGGGCAAAAGCTTCCAATCTTTTCAGGCTCTGGCCTCCCTCATAATGACCTTGCCGCGCAGATAGCAAGACAGGCCACGGTTTTGGGTTCAGAGGAACCCTTTAGTGTAGTCTTTGCCGCGATGGGAATAACCCATGAAGAGGCAAATTTCTTCATGAATAGCTTCGAATCATCAGGGGCCTTGGAGAGGATAGTCGCCTTTATCAATCTGGCGGATGACCCAGCCATTGAAAGGATTATTACCCCACGAATGGCGCTTACGGCTGCAGAGTTTCTTGCCTTCAGATATAATACCCATGTATTGGTTATACTCACCGACATGACCAATTACTGCGAGGCCCTGAGGGAGATATCATCAGCAAGAGAGGAGGTTCCCGGAAGAAGAGGATATCCAGGTTACATGTACACCGATTTGGCAACCAATTATGAGAGGGCAGGCAGGATCATGGGGAAAAAGGGCTCTATCACTCAAATGCCGATCGTCTCTATGCCAGATGATGATATCACACATCCGGTCCCCGACCTTACAGGATACATAACCGAAGGGCAATTTGTGCTCTCTCGGGAGTTGCACAGAAAGGGAATTTACCCACCCGTAGATGTGCTCCCCAGCCTCTCCAGGCTTATGAATGAAGGGATAGGGGAAGGGAGAACAAGGGCGGACCATTTGGGTGTCTCTGACCAGTGTTATTCTGCCTATGCTGAAGGAAGGGATGTGAGGAGCCTCGTCGCCGTGGTGGGAGAAGAGGCGTTGAGCGAAAGGGATCGCCGCAACTTGAAGTTTGCGGATATCTTTGAGGAGAGGTTTGTCACTCAAGGGGTGGATGAAAACAGGACTATTGAACAAACCTTGAATCTGGGATGGGAGCTCCTCTCGATGCTCCCGGAGGGGGAGCTAAAAAGGATAGATGAGAAATACGTTACGCAATATTATAGGAGAGGGGCTCAACTCGAGGCAGAAGAAGGGTAAATGACAGAGATCCTCCCAAATATTAAGCCGACGAGGATGGAGCTATTAAAGCTCAAGAAGAGGGTCAAGCTCGCTGACAAGGGGTACGAGCTTTTAAGGGAAAAGAGGGATGCCTTGATTTCCGAGCTCATGGCGGTGATAAGGGAATATAAGGATGCGCGAAACAAGGTGGAGGAAAACCTCAAGATCGCCTTTTATAACCTCTTGATGGCCGAAGTCTTGATGGGGTCTTCGGATCTAGAACAGATAAGCGGAATAACCACAAGGGATATAGCCCTGGAGTTCGCGACCAAGAACATAATGGGCGTCTCAATCCCTGTAATGAAAATGGCAGATGTGGTGAGGAAGATAAATGAAAGGGGCTACGGGCTTTTGAGCACAACCGCAAAACTCGATGACGCCGCCCGGAGTTTTGAGGAGTCCCTTTTATCAATTGTGAAACTAGCTGAGGTGGAGGAGTCCCTCAGGAGGATTGCATTAGAGGTAGAGAAGACGAAGAGAAGGGTTAATGCGCTGGAGTACATCGTGATCCCCAGGCTCAGGGCAACGATCAAGCATATTGAGATGAGGATGGAGGAGATAGAAAGGGAGAACTTCCTACGGCTGAAGAAGATCAAGGCCGCTCTTGAGGCGAGAAGATGACCATTAAGACTGGGCCAGGGAAAAGAGATACGGATACTAGGGAGAAATTGTTTTACCTCTTTTTGATAGCCCAGATCTGTGCCATATTTTGCATGGTCGTCGGCGTCCTCTTTTTTATCTTACGGATTCTGAGAGTCGTTTGAGAAAGAACCTAGCCTTCTTTAACACATTCCCACTCCACCTCATCCCCACTTTTCACTTATTAGCGATTGAAATATCAGACAATTGTAGTACCGCCCGCATTGTTGACTCATCTGCTTTAATTATGCGGTTCTTTTCTTACAGGTCTTGCATTGGCATTTCGATTGTGGCTGGATGTTGTAAGTTCTAATCCAGTTATCTCTCTTTCACTCCCTTTAATGTGGTATCTGCCAACTATCAATACATCGGTTACCCTCAAGTTGGA
>JABAOC010002104.1_pt1 | contig 33886 bp, 56 predicted proteins | sample 7062161 | NCBI WGS metagenome assembly JABAOC01 (sample SAMN14538625, study PRJNA623070) | marine sediment metagenome | biome: marine biome [ENVO:00000428]; feature: marine pelagic biome [ENVO:01000023]; material: deep marine sediment [ENVO:00002113] | place: India: Gulf of Khambhat ... | reverse complement strand
ATGATGGTGTATCAACTACTACAAGTGCAACATATCAGCAAAAAGTAAGAATAACAACTCCTGCTATACCTGCTGGTACTTATAGAATAGGTTGGAATATAGAATTTATGATAAGCGATGAAAAATCAGATATACAAACAAGAGTTCAAATTGATGACACTAATACTATTGCAGAACAAACAGGTAGGGCTTCTCTTTTGAATTTATGGGAAATAAGAAGTGGGTTTGCTTATGAAGTACTAACGAATGCAATACATACAATTGATCTTGATTATAATAACCAATCAGGTAAAACATTAAGTGTAAGACGTGGTAAATTAGAAATTTGGAGGATTTCATAATGAAATTATTAGCATACATAATTAATGGAGACATAGTAGGAGTCGATCTTGAAAAATGGGATGATGACTTACTTTCTGGAAATAAACCTTTTATTTGCTCAGAATCAGTAGAATCTGGGTATGTAGATATAAGCAACATAGTAAATTGGTCAAAATTTGGCATTAATACTGGACGTGATTACAAATTTGTAAGAAATGAAATTAAAATATTAGTTATCGCTATAGCTGGAGTAGATTTTACTAATTGGAACAATCTTACTGAAAATGAAAAAATAATTGCATCTGAATATTTTTGCGCTCCTTATTCATGTAGAATATTAATGCATACTTTGCAAGAACAACATGTTTTTGCTAAAATATTTAACGATTCTGCAACACAAAGCAGAAAAGATAGGTTTGATCATGCAATTTCTATTATAAGAACAAAATTAACTTGGGACGATACTCAAGAGGTAGTTGATGAAATGATGGAACAATATGAAAAACCTACAACCAGGAAATTCAATAGAAATCTTGCAAATAATTATATCTATTATGGAAGGGAAGGAACTGTAGAAGGCGATCCATTAGGTTTATTTGATTATATAGAAGCTAGGGTAGGTACATATTATGAAACATTAGGATTGGCCGCAAAAGGCTATATTCCTGAAACCGGAACGTTAGCTGAATTAGTAACAGAAATAATGGATATATTGAAAAATGGAAATTACTAATAAATAAATAAAATGGCATTAACTCTTGTATCAAATCCTATTATAATTGAATCTGGAATAACAAATAATATTTTTGCTGGATTTCTACCTGTTATTTTCGGATTTAAAAGAGAGGATACTCAAGTAGTTAGCCTTGGATTAGGAATTGATGATAAAATACGTATAACTATAGGTGAGGATTTAACATCTGAATTATCAATAGGCGATAATGTCTATCTGAATGCATTAGGAATAACTAATTATCATTATGATGAAATTGGAATCATAACTGCCATTACTACGACAACAATTGATTTGGACATTGTTTTTATCGAATTGGCTAATTCAGGATATATTAATTGGAAGAAAAATTATTCAGTAGAGGCCAGAATTGTTAATCCCGATAACCAAGACATAAAACTATTACCGTTTTCTATTATTCAAGATGGTGATATTCAGGGAAATATAAATATAGATGTTTCTATTGTTAATGACAAAAATATTTTATCTTTTGATTATGTTACAGATCAGATTGAAGATTCAAGAATAAAATTTAAACTTGAATATCGAGAGGTATACAATGGAAGTAGTAACAGCTTTATTCTCATTAATAATGAAATAATACTTATATATGCAACCGACCAAGGTCAAACAGAAACTTTTTTAAACCCGTTAGATAACCCTAAGATTTATAAGGGATATCCTTTTGTTGCGACTTTTTTACATTCAGATGAAAACAATCAAAATGTTGCGTTGGAATTTTCTTTTGATGAATTAGATAATAATCAAAATGACATAACTTCTGATAATGCTATTGCAAAAGTGGATGCAAATAAATATGGTCAAATGTCAGTAAATTTAGATAAAAATTTTTCTTTTGATTCTGATACAAAATTTATTAGGTTTAAAACTAAATATGCAGCATCATTGCCGCAATATAATCCAAGTCAATATAATAATTCTCAATATAAAACATCATAATTATGGCATTAAAAAACAGAACAGAAAGTAAAGCAATAGTTACAAATTGGACGCCAGTATTAGATTTAGAAACAACTCATAAGCCTGATTTAAGAGATAATATCCTTGATAATATAATTTTTAGGAAGGATGTAGCTGGCTCTGGAACAGGGACTGGAAGTATAACAATAGATTTTCTCGATATAGATTATATTTCATGGGATGGATCAGGAAGTAATCTTACGATAACATTATCCAATATTCAACAAGGAGAAATCAAATATCTTATGTTGACAAAAACAATTGCTGCATCAGTTGCGTTTGTTTCTCCTGTTATTTTTGAAAATGATAATCAAGAATATGTTAAAAGTTTAAGAGACATATTATTTAAAATTTATAACAAAAATGGTACTGACATACATGTCAGAATGATAACTAATGATGTACCAGAATCAAGTACATTGTATCCAGGTGTTATTGAAAAAGGAATACAAGCTGAAGTTGATGCTGGAATAGATAATGATAGGGCTATTGTTCCGAGTACTTTATTTAATTGTGACTTTTTAATGAAAACCAAGATAATTGCAATAAACAATTGGAATATGACAAGTGGTTCAGGTAGTCTAACATTTACGCAAGCACACGGATTGACAAAATCAAAGATAAGATATTGTAAAGCTGTTATTTATGGAGATGATGGAGGAGACGTTTATATGCTTGAGTTTAATGGAAGCGGACATGTAAAATTTGATACTACATATTGCACATTAATAAATAATTCAGGCAGCTGGTTTGATTCATCTAATTATGATAATGGATCAATTTTGAGAGGTTATTTAATCATTGAATATGAAGCATAGTTATGGCAGACATAGACACAACTATATATCAATTTATTGTTCCAAAATCTGACTTAGATAGCAATTATGAAGATTTTGAATATTTAGTAGCTTGGTATGGGCGTAATGGTGAATATATTAATTATATGTTTACTGATTGGGAATCACAATATCAATATAAAACTGATATTTTAAATAAAAATGATGCTGATTTATTACAAAACATAATTGGATCAGAAACAAGAAACATTACAGTTTGGGCCGAGGCACTGACGTTAAATGATTTAAAAATATTAAGTAGTATATTTGTTGCAACAAAAATTATTAGAATTAGAAAAGATGGATCAAGTGAAAGAATAGGATTATCTTCTAATAATTTGCAATATCGTGAAACTAATGGTCGTTATGATCTTGAAATCAATTTAATTTTATATGAGAGAGCATTGCCACAATGATAGAGCTGGAAGTAAATGGATATACAGTTGATTTGTCAAAACAATTAATTGCAATTACTAGACAAGTAATTGATGTTGAAAATCCTACATCAAGACGTATAGATATTACCAATAGGTTTAAACTCCCTAAGACACAAAATAATAAACAAATATTTGAATCAGCTGATATATTAAATAGCGATAACCTGGCTATGGATAGAATTTATAATTCAAGATTAATAGATCAAAGTCCTATTTTTGTTGGCATTGGTTTTATTAATTCTTATAATGATTATTTTTATAATTATCAACTATCTGATGCAAGTAAAGATTTATTTGATAACTTACAAGATAATATCAATAAATTAGACTTTGATGACCAGGATATACTATTTAATATTGTTAATTATAATAATATAAAACTTAGTAGTAATTCAATATGGATATGGCCAATTGTTTCAATGCATAATGAAAGAACAACAGCTAAAACTCCAGTTCCTCCAACCTCTATTGCTGATTTAAAATATTTAAGACCAATGCTAAATGTTAATTTTATAATTGATAAATTAATATCAAATCAAGGTTGGGCTTATACAAATGATATTTCTTTTCAAGAGAACTTATGTTTATCGTGTAATCATGAACAATTTTATGTTACTTCTTATCAAAAAACATTAACTCAATCTTTTTCCTCTCCAAGCTCTGAAAATATTACAGGCTTAAGTTCATTTGATTTTGAAAAAGTTGTTTCAGTAACTAATACTACAATAAATATTGGAAGTATTAAAACAAGTTTTAGATTTAGAGGCAATATTATTACTGATTCACAAGTATTAATAGTAATAAAAGCAGTAGAAACTGTAACATTAAAAGAAACCCGACAAGAATTTTTAATAGTATCTAATCAAACAGAAGTTGATTTTACGTCAAAAGAATTTCATAGTAGCTCGAATCATATAATTGCTGAATTTTTAATCACAAGTTCAGGTAATTTTCAATTTGACAACACTCTATTATACACTATTATAGAAGAAGATAATTTTGGGGACTTAAGTACTAATCCTCTAATTGATTATAAAGTTAAGGTATATGATAATTTGCCGGATATATCACAACTTGATTTATTCAAATTATCAGCAATATTAACTAATTCCATATATGTTCCTGATTCATTTAATAAAATAATTAATATTAAATCATTATCTAATCTATCTAAGCTTAATTCAACAGATTGGTCAGAAAAATTCGATCAAAAAAGTGAATTTGTTGAAAACAGATTTAGCGATTTGGGTCAAATCAATGAATTATTATATGATAATGATGACACTATCTTTGCCGATTTAGGAAAAGATGAATTTTCAATATTCAACCAATCATTAGAAGATGTAAAAGAATATTTGACTATACCTTTTTCAGCAACTAATGATATTGAATTAGGAGGTTTTTCAATAGGTGACTTAAATATATATGATGATACTGAAAGAATAAATGATATTAATCCCAGGATATTATATTTTTATAATGATTCAGATATTTCTCCAAGTTACACCTTAGCTAGATTTCAAGAATTGGATTGGAGAAATCTTAAAATCAATTATTATCAAGATTGGTTTGATTCATTATATAGAACCAGAAAAATAGAAGGCTTAGCTAATCTTACAAAATTAGATGTACTTGGATTTGATTTTACTCAATTAGTTTATATTGAATACTTTAAATCATATTTTTTTGTTTTAATGATAGAAGATTATGTTCCAGGAAGAAAAACAAAAATAACATTGCTTAAATATTTATAATATGGCAGATGAAACGATATTAATTGACATAGAATATAATACTGAAGAAGCGGAAAAAAATGTTGATGATTTGACACGTTCTATTGAAGGCTTGCGTATTGAACAAGCAAAATTACGTGAACAATTAAAAAGGGGTGAAATATCTCAAGTTGAATTTGCCAAACAATCTGAAAAATTAAAAACACAAATTTCAAAAGAATCACAAGAAAGAAAGTCAAATCTAAAAATATTGATTTCAGAAGCTAATTCAAGAAATCAATTACGAGCAACTATTGAAAAATTAAGAAAAGAAAGAAACAATCTAAATCTTTCAACAAAAGAAGGTGCGATTCGAGCGGCTGAATTAAAAGATACTATTGATGAATTAGATGAAAAACTCAAAAAGACCGGAACTACATTTGAACAACAAAAATTAAACATAGGTAATTATAAGCAATCAATACTTGAGGCCATAGAGGAAGGCGACCTTTTTGGAACACTTCAAGATAGAATAAGGGCAACCTTACAAGGATTGAAGGCAAGTATTAAAACTGTAATAGGAGCATTCAAAGGATTAAAGGGAGCAATTGCAGCTACAGGTATAGGATTGTTAGTTATTGCCATAACATCTTTAATAACATACTTCAAAAGAACAGAAGAAGGTGGTAATAAGCTTCGTGTTATAATGGCTGCCTTAGGAGCTATTGTAGATAGATTGATTGGATTTGTTGGAAGCTTAGGTAAGGGCTTAGTTGATGCTTTTAATGATCCTAAACAAGCAGCTATAGATTTATGGAATTTTTTAAAAGGTCAATTTTTAAATCGCTTAGAAGCAATAGTTAATATATTTAATAAGATACGAAAATTTGAATTTAAAGGTATTAGAGATGATTTCGTTCAATTAACATTAGGTATTGATAATGCTACTGAAAAAACCCAGGAATTTGCCAAATCTATAGCAGATACGGTAAAACAAGCCACAAAGCTTGAAAGATTAAGACAACAGTATCGTATTCTTAATAGACAATTAGATTTATCTGCAAGTAAGCTGGAAAATCAAAGAGAGCTTTTGGATGCTGTTGCCGATGATTCAACAATTAGTTTTAAGCGGCAAATTGAGGCGGCTAAGGAATCAGCAAAAATAACCGAACAGATTGCTGAGCGTAGGCAAAAGATAGCTCAAAACAATCTTAAATTAATAAATTTAGAGTTAAATCAGGCTATAGCAGCCGGAAAAGATACACAGGATTTGCGAGATCAACAACTAGATGCATTAAAAGCTGTTGAAGATGCTGAAACTAACCTTATTTTAACCAGGGAGAATAACGCCAAAAAACAAAGAGAGATAGAGAGAGATTTATTTGAGCAAAGATTAGATTTCTTAATTGATATTACCGATAATAGAAAAACACAACTAGAAAGACAGATTTCTGATGAATCTTTAGCTTTAGAAGCAAGAAAAGAGTTATTTAATCAAGCAACAACTGAGCAAGAGAGGGCTTTTGAACAACAGATAAAACTTTTTGAAGATTATACAGGACAAAGAATAGATTTTAATTCTTTACTTGCAGAAGATGATATTGAAAGATTGAATGAAAGATTAGAAAACGATTTTGAATTTAATGAAATAACTAAAACCAGACTCTTAGAAGTACTAAAAGAAAGGAGAACTGCATTACAAGATTTTGCAGATATTGAAAAAGATTTCTCTAAAAAATCTATTGAAAATAAAGATGAAGAGGAAAAAAGTAAAGGTAAAGTGTCTAAAAAAGCTAGGGAAATAGACTTGTGGAATGAAAAAACACATCAAGAAAAATTAAAAGAAATAAGAGATGCATCAATACAAGTAGCACAACAAACAATATCATCCTTTTTTGATTTCCAAAAATCAAGATTAGACACTCAATTGCAATATGAATTAGCAGCAAATGAAGGCAATGCCCAAAAACAAGATGAAATAAGAAAAAAATTTGCCAGAAAACAAAAAATAACAGCAATCGCACAGGCAATAATAAGTGGAGCGCAGGCGGTATTAAATGCTTTACTCACTCAACCATTCATACCAGCTGGAATTGCCGCTGCTGTAACAGCTGGCATAACAACAGGATTTCAAATATCAAAAATAAGACAACAACAATTTCGACTTGGTGGAAAAGTTCCATTGGCAAAACACGGAATAAAACTAGGTACTTTTATTGGTCCATCTCATTCGACAGGCGGTATTGATCTTTATACTGGGTCCGGACATCATGTTGCTAATGTTGAGGGTAATGAGAATTTTTACGTTCTTAAAAAGAATGCAAGCGATTATGTGAATACACTTTCTGATATTAATATTAGATTTGGAGGGGTTCCATTAACAACTACTGGTAGAAAATTCCAGGAAGGTGGTCAAGTAGATACAAACCAACAACAAACAACTAGTTTAGTGCGAGATGTAATTAGGAATCTTAATGTTGTCGTAAAAGTTGAAGATATTAAAACTGGCATAGAAGATGTAGATAATGTAACAAATGTAGGAGTTATATAATGCTTCGCAATCAAAAATTGAGACAGAAACGAATAAATTTTATAAAATTAGCTGTAAAGGATAAGAAAAAAGCAGCGAAACAATTAAGATTAATGGCAAAAGGTCTTGAGAATACTAAGAATTTTTCTGATACTATTTATGCCTTAACACAAATATTTGGCATATCAGAAAGAACTATATTCAGAGACTTACAAACAGATTAACAGAAACAAAATGATTACATTAAAAATTAATGGGGAAAAAAAGAAAATTCCAAGTGCTAATGAATTAACTGTAAATCAATATATTAAATTAATAGAAATTGGAAAGCAAGATTTAATAAGTTATTTATCTGCATGTTTGGAAAAAGATTATAAGCTTGTATTTAACAGCAAAATAAAAAATATTGAATACATTGTTAAAAGAATCGGTAATTTGGAAGATTATAAAAAAATAAAAGTTAAAAATTATCTATCATTAGCTAATGGTGAAATTTATTTGGTTTCTAATTTAGGCATAACAACTATCGGAGAGAGATTTATGATAGAGGAAAATGCTAAAAATTTTAAAAATGAAGAACTTCTTTGTTTTATATTGGCAATATGTATTGTAGAAAATAAAATGGATTATGGTAAAATAAAAGAAAAAAAAGATTATTTAATGGATCAGCCATATAAAAATGTTTTACCTACCGCTTTTTTTTTGCTCAACAATTTTTTGATTGGCAACATAAAAGGAATCAAATTTTTATGGAAACTAAAACAATTGATAAAGATGAAGGCATTAAAAAGCAGGCTGGTATTGATAAACTTTCGCAATATATTAACTATTATGAAATACAAACTCTTTGCAAGATATTAAATAAATCAGATGAAAAAGTTTTTAACATGAATGATGTTTATGCTACGAAAGTATTGATTTCGAATAAAGAAAATATTAATTTTGAATTAAGATATTCAGACATTAAATCAAGACAAAAATGAGCTTAACCGGTGATATACAAAATATAGTAAATAGCAAATTCCCAAATGCAACTTATTTGTTAAGCAGTTGGTTTAAGGCTAATAGAGAAAGTTATGACATAGATATTATAACGCTTTCACAACCATTGATCGTGCTTAGCAATGAGTTATCAAAAGATAAGGAAATTCAATCTAATGCTAATATATTGAGCAATACAAATATAGTAATGTGGTTTCTGGTTAAAGGCGGAGACGAAGTTTATACTAGCGATATAGATATGAATAATGACATTGAACAGCTTGAAAATATGGCAGATCAAATTGCTAATAATATATATCAACTTGATTCTATAAGATTAACCGGAACTTCATTACAATCTTATAGGATAACTCAAAAGTTCAAAATATGGAACAGCGTTCTGATAGGAGTAGAATTAGAAATGAGAGTAAAAGAAAATCAAATTATTAATTGGTGTAAATCTTAATTATGGGATGCGATAATATAGAACAAGCCGGAATTGAAAATATTGAATTAATTGAAGATAAAGAATTGATATTAACATATAATATTGATGATGAAGTAGTTTATGTCAGCTCATCTGGTCAAACAATCAATATTGATAATGAAGATGAAGTTGAATTTACCGAAGAATTAATAAGGAATCAAAATAACAGATTAGCATATAAATTCAACATATCTTATAAAGAATATGGAATAACAGAAATTAATAATCAATTAATTCAGGATATAATTAGTTCTATTTATGGATGGATAGCTATTTTGAATTATTATAATGGAACAAAAAAAGTCATTGTTCAACCTATTAGATTTTCAGAAAGCGATATAGATAATAATACTTCTGCTCATTTTAATATAACATTAACAAATGGTATATTAATTAACGCAGAAGATAAAAAACCATATGTACCTGGAATATGGATATTAGCTACTGGATTTTGGAATGATTTGGGTATATGGATTGATACTGAAGTATGGATCGATTAAATATATAAAATATGGCATTACAAACAATTAATAATGGCGATAGTGGCTTACAGGCACGCAATAAAATAAATGAGAATTTTAGTGATGAATGTTTTGTTAACACAGGTCAAAGTTTAGGAATACATAGATCATTGGGAAATATTGACAATTATGATCTTGATATATTAACTAATAATATTAGCAGATTTCATATTAAGAATGATGGTACTATATATTTTCCTGGGTCTTCATTTGCAGTAGGATATGCTATTGATACCTCATTAACATATACAGTAGAAATAGATGGCGATTTAAACTTATCTGCCGGAAGTAAATTTAGGATAGGTGGTATTGAGTTTTCAAGCGGAGGTGATTTTGCTAATGGTGGAGAGGCTGGTGGAGCTGATAGAACACTTGGCAATACAGATGCATTTAATCTCGGATTTCTTACAAACAATCTTAATAGATTGCAAATATTGTCAAGTGGCGAAGTAGGTATTGGATATACAACGGCATATACTAGTTTATTGGCAGTGAATGGAACAGCTTCAATTGGAATTGGCGATCCTGATGGATCGACATTATTTTCGATTAAAAATACTTCATATACAAATATTTTTAGTTTTAGAAACATTGCCAATACAGTTAAATTATCATTGTCTAATGCTGGATTATTAACATGTGATGATATCAACGGCGATGAATTTACATTTGAAAGATGGATTTCTGCTGCATCACCTACTTATCGTTTTAAATCTTATGCTGGGTCTGGCACATATTGGCAATGCACTGTGGCTGCTGTTACTGATGGAATAGAAGTTAGTGGACCAGGAGTTCGTTTTAGGGCTAATGGTCATTTTGTGTCAATGGGAATATCTACACAGCTTATAAAAGTTGTAGACGCATCAAGTACAAATCAAATAGCATACGCATCTAGTACAGATGGTGTAACATATGTAAAAAATGTAAAAATTGGCGGTTTAAATGGAACGTCTGCTGGAGCAACTGGCGGTCTTGATGGAAGTTCTATACTACTAAAGGGTGGTGATGGATATAGTGTAGCAGGAGTTGCGAATGGAGGAATAATAGAATTATCACCAGGCATAGGCTATAATGGTGGTACTAATGGAAATATATATGCAGATAGTGGCAATACTGCAAATATGGGGATTGGATATAGCACTGCTACTTCATTAACAGCAAAATTACAAATTAATGGTCCAATATTATTTCAAATTGACACAACAGATGTTAGTAATCCGCCAACAGACGCTGAACTAGATTCTGCCTTTGGAACTCCTGCAACAGTAGGAGCTGGTTGGTCTACATATATTAATGACAATGGTGCAGGTAATAATTTTTATTTGGTTACTTCAGATGGAACTAATTGGTGGATATTTACAGGAACAAAAGCAGTATAATAATAATAAATAATAATAAAAAATGGCAACAATTACAGTAAAAGTAGGACTTAATTTAACATTTGAAAATGCAATAGTATTAAAAGGAATAGACGGAAGTGAAATTTCATTTAGTACTGCAAGTTTTGTTATAGATAAAATAGTAGTTAATCCTCAAATTAACAGATTTGAATGTGTTTGTAATCTATATAAAGATAGGACTGCTTATGAAAATGGATATCCTCAACTTGATGTGGATAGTTCTTATAGATTATTTAATGCCGATGTAACTGAAATATTAACCTATAGAGGAGCTACTACATATGATAATACGTATGACCTATTAAAGACTAAATTAGAAGCTAATGAAAATATAATCAATGTAACATATGTAACAAAAGATTTTGATGTACCATAAAATATAGAAAAATGATAATATTAGAGGCGACTGAAGTTACAGATATATATACCTTAATATATGCAGTGATAGGTATAGTTGGGACGAATTTTGGTTTATATCTCAAACAACGATGGGAAAGAAAAAAAGAAAAAGAAGATCAGGATTTAAAACAACAAAAACAAATTAATGAATTAAAGGCTGGATTTGTATCACTAAAAGACGAATTTGGCCTTTTAAAAGACGAATTAAAATTGATTCTACCAGTTATTCATGAAATTAATTTTGAGAAAGATATTACAACCAGGTTAAACGAAAGAAGTTATGAATTTATTTCATCAAATGATTATCTCAAAAGAGATATGAGAACATTTTTATTGTCTATTCAAAAAAAAGTATTAGGATTTGCTATACATAATTTTATCTCACACGGTGTGAAAGATCAAGAATACTATACAGATATAATTAATTCAATAGTTGATGACTTAAAGATTAAATGTCTTCAAATATTTACAGTAAAAAAAATCTATAAAGATAAAACCGGATTAGAAAAACCTATAAAATTTGCATATTACATTCGAGAAAAAGATCAAATTAAATTGAAAATCGTAACATTGATGGATAGATTGTTAAATAATTCTCATACAACAGATCAATATATTGAATTATTTGAAGATTATTTAAAAGATTTTTATAAGGTAATTACAATGTATTGGAGAGACTTCAATGATTTACCAAATGAATTAGAAAAAAAGTAAAAAAAATCTAAAAAAACTTGACATCTTGATAATTTTATATTAACTTTGTATTAAGTCGAATTTAAAATTATTGAGCTATGAAAAATCGAGATTTATTTTTTCTTAAAATTTCATTAAGAAAAACATCGGAGTTTTTACAGATAAAATATCGTAAAATTACTTATGATATTTATATCAATAGAATAGAGTCCTATTTATTTAATAGGGCAAATTTTATGAAGAAACTTTTTTCAAGGTCTAAATCTTATCTTAGACAATTTAAATCTGCATTAAAAATATTTAATATATTCCACAATACTAATACTTCTGTATTTAAAAAAACATTTCAAATTATATTTATTAAAGCTTATAAAGTAAATAGATGTATTGTAATAAATACATTTAATAGAGCAAATGAGTATATTGTTTTTTATAAAGGCAATATACAAGCAATATTTGAATCTTTATATGATGCTTGTAAATATGCTCATTTGTTTCCAGGTAAAATTCAAAGAATTAAATTGAATATTTCCAAAATTAAAACCGGAAATTATATTTTAAAATCTATATAATCATGAATAATTTAGATTGTTTAGAGTATTTCTATCATTATATAGGCATTCATCATAATGAATGTGAAATATGTGGCGATAATTTTGAAGAAGAAGGTGAATATTGCCAGGAATGTAAAGAAATGCTACAAATTGAAAAAAACATAGATAATTTTCTATGTGAATTTGCAGAAGAAACAGAAATCGAATTTTACCATCTATGTGAAATTGAATATTATATAGATGAAAACGAAACTAAAACAACATATAGGGTCTTTTATCAATTGGAAGACATGTTTGCTTCTGTTAATATGAATGACATATTGAATGGTCCTTATAACTTCGGATATGGGCTATATGAAATTCCTAAAGATTTTTTTATATGGTCCTTGCAATATAGGGATTATGTTGAATTTAGAGGAATATCAAGAAACATGCATATATATCAAATTCAATTATTATATCCAATTCAAAATTATGAATAAAAATATTGAGCATTTTTATCAAATCAAAATTTCAAATATTAAATATGAGTAGAGATATAGAATTTTACAGGAAGCTTATTCCAAAACATATGCCTTGCACAATAGATAATATGCCAGGCAAAATATATCATTCATTACATGAATACATGAGTAATTCTGTTATCAAATTGTATCTTGACAGCCCACTTACTTATAAAGAAAGATTTAATATTAAAAAAGAAAAAAAAGAAGCGTTTGAATTTGGTTCAGCATATCATTGTTATATTGAAAGTCAATTAAAATCAGGAAATACATCTTTCTTTAATCAAAAATACATCATATTCAATCCATATGATAGACCTGATAAAACCAAAAGGATAACATCAAAAGAAAATGAAGCATGGTATAAAGAACATTTTGTTAAATCCAACAAAACGATAATAAAAATTTCAGACCTATATGATATAGAATGTATGTTTGAAGTTATAAAATCAAGAAAGGATTTGAATGATTTCATATCTGAAGGATATTCAGAACAATCAATATTTGCGACTTGGAGAGATATTGATTTTAAAATTAGGCCAGACTATAGAAATGAAAATTATATAGTCGATTTTAAATCTACAAATTCGATTGATGAATATTCATTATCTTCTGATATATCAAAATATAGACTTGATCTACAAGCTGCTTTATACATAATGATTGAACATAAAATAAGCGGCAATTATAACAAGAAATTTACTTGGATATTTCAAGAAAAAACTTATCCTTTCGATATTGTTTATTATCATCCGAGCATTGATATGCTTAATATAGCTATTATGCAATTAGACGAGTTAGTTCAACAGCATAGGCTATGTATTATAAATAACCATTGGCCTGGTAAAGAAGTATTTAAGGGATTTGAAGATGGATTATACAAAATATGTCATGAGATTGAGCTACCTTCATGGCATAGAAATAAAATATTTAATAATTTATATTAACATGAAATCAATAGATAATAAAGAAAAGATAATAAATATATTAAAGACTAATATTCGTCTTTTTAATAGATGGAAAATATTTATAGATAAAAGAAACATAAGATTAAACTTATCCGGAGTAGACTTGTCTGGAATAAACTTATCCGGAGCAAACTTACATAGAGCAGACTTATACGAAGCAAACTTATGCAAAGCAAACTTATCCGAAGCAAATTTATTCGGAGCATGCTTATACAGAGCAAACTTATCCGGAGCAAACTTATCCGGAGCAAACTTACATAGAGCAGACTTATACGAAGCAGATTTATCAGAAGTAAACTTATATAAGGCATACTTATACGGAGCAGACTTGTGCGGAGCAAAAAATTATTAATTAATTGTCATGAAAAATAAAAAACATATAATAATAAATATAAAAAGTAAAAACAATAACTCATCTAATGTAGTAGTTTTTTTTGATAATTTAAAGATATCTAAATATATTAAATATGAAAATAAATTAATAAAAAACATTAAAATAATTTGACTTCATGTTAATTATTTGTTATATTTATGTTAATTAATTAATAATATTATTATGAGCAATTTACAGATATTTAAAGATACAATTGCAAAAACAGAGCCAAAATTCATAGAGCTTTTTGGCGAAAAAGGCAAATCTATATTCCAAAGAGAAAGTAATTTTGCAATATTAGCAACACAGAAAAATCCGGCACTCTTAAAATGTACACCTTCTAGCATACTTTCTGCTATAGTTGAAATAGCTAGTACAGGATTGACCCTAAACAGTTTTTATGGGCATGCCAGCTTAGTTCCATATAAAGGACAAGCGGTATTAATACCTGAATACAAAGGCATGATAGAAGCTGCGATCAATTCTGGAAAAATAATTAACATGTTTGCTGAGGTTGTATATGAAAATGAACCATTTAAAATACAAAAAGGATCAAGCCCAGAGATAGAGCATGAATTAAATTTCCCACGAGGAAAAAAAATAATCATGGCTTATTCCGTAGCTGTTTTTACAAACGGTTCAAAAAGTATTGAAATTCTTGATAAAGATGAAATAGACAAAAGAATGAATTGCGCAAAAACTAAAAACATCTGGAATGAATGGTATAAAGAAATGGCAATAAAAACAGTAATAAGGTATCATTATAAATTTTTACCTAAAACAGAAAAAATGGAAAAAATATCAAATCTTTTTGATAAAGACTTTAATCTGTTGTTAAGCAAACCATCTCAAAAAGACGTGTTTTCAGAATATGAAGATATAAATAATGAAACAAAGGATAAAGATTAATTACTAACTTAATTTTGAGCATATGAACATGTATATTAATTATCAATACGAAGCAAAAAAGCTCCATGAAAGCTTAATTAGTTACAATCAAAAAAGGAATAATGTTGAAACAATTAAAAATTTCTTAAAAGAATATGATAATAAATATCATAAATCAGGAATCAGTATATTGTATGTTCCTGAATTAAATAATCTACTTGAATATGTTGGTTATAAAATGGCCGTTAATATTAGGTCGATACAAGGTAATAGTAGGGTTAGAGAATTAGTATTTGCCAGACATATTTTTTGTTATTTAGCTAGATCATATACGGATATGTATGCCAAAGCTAAATATAAATGGCAAGAAATAGGTTTTGCTATACACAGGGATCATTCTACAGCAGTTTATTCTTATAATGCAGCTAAAAAACTTATAGAAATTAATGACTCTATTTTTAAGCCATACTGGAAATTGTTTCATGATTTTTTTAACCCTAAAAAAAAGAGTATTGGAATTACAAAAATAAGACAATTGAATTACAAAATAAATAAATACATGCCATGTTAATAGTACCAATAATATTGAGCGTTATTTCAGGATATTGTGGTTATAAATACCATTTAATTATGTTTGACAAAAACATATCATGGAGAATTATCACATCTAATGATAAGTTTTGGAAATCATAATTAAAGCGAGGCAGTATTTATGCGTTAAGCATATGTGTGCTTTCAATTCTTGTTATGTTATTTTGTATATTGTTTATATATATAAAATAGAATTTTTATTAATAAATTAACATGAAATCAATATATAATAAAGAAAAGATAATAAATATATTAAAGACCAACATTCGTCTTTTTAATAGATGGAAAAGATTTGTAGATAAAAGAAATATAAGATTAAACTTATCCGGAGCAGACTTGTCTGGAATAAATTTGTTTGGCCCAGACTTATATAATGCAAACTTATGCGGAGCAGACTTATACGAAGCAAACTTATTCGGAGCAAACTTATCCGGAGCAAGCTTATACGGAGCAAACTTAAATGGAGCAAGCTTATACGAAGCAGATTTATCCGGAGCAAACTTATCCGGAGCAAACTTATCCGGAGCAAACTTACATAGAGCAGACTTATACGAAGCAGATTTATCAGAAGCAAACTTATATAAGGCATACTTATACGGAGCAAACTTAAATGGAGCAAGCTTATACGAAGCAGATTTATCCGGAGCAAACTTATCCGGAGCAAACTTATCCGGAGCATGCTTATCCGGATCAGACTTATCCGGAGTAAATTTAACAAACATAAAATATAATGGAGAAACTTCTTTTCTTGCATTACAATGTCCTGAAAAAGGCAGCTTTATGGCATATAAGAAGGCTGGTTCATGTATTGTGAAGCTGTTTATCCCCAAAGATGCAAAAAGAAGTTCTGCAACATCAAGAAAATGCAGGGCTTCAAAAGCTAAGGTTGTTTCAATTGAAAATATAGAAACTGGCGAGAAAGTCGAACAGGCAACTTCTGATTATGATTGTGACTTTATTTATGAAGTTGGCAAATATATTGAAGTGTCAGATTTTGACGAAAATAGATGGCGTGAATGTTCAACAGGTATACATTTTTTTATAACAAAAGAAGAAGCAAAAAATTATTAAATTATGAATAAAGAAATTGCAATAATGGATAGAATAATGCAGCATAACAATGCTGAGTTATTTCTACCAATACGAAAAAAGATTATAAAATTTATAATGCTTTATAAAGGCACTAAAAAAAATAATGAAATCATATGTTTTAAATGGATAGCTGAAAAATGTAATATTCATCCTGTATTCTTATCAAGAATTATGAATGGTCATTTAAAAGCGTCTCCAGTAACTTTAATCAAATTAAAATCGTTTATTAAAACTTATTGTGATTATGAAAATAATTAGATGTAATATTAATGATCCAACAACCGGAAAAGGCTTAGTAGGATTTGCTTATAAGCTTGATGAGATATCTTATCGAGTAAAATGTATACGTGGTGTTTACGATATTCTTAATGAAGAAATAAATACATTTTTTAATAGTTTTAATTTAAATAAAGTGTTATGGTAAAAGTTAATAAAAAACATCCAAAAACCGGAAAAAAACAAGTCTGCATAGACAAGGGAGAAATATATAAGTTTTCTGATGGAACAATAATAGACAAAAATTTATATGATTTGATTGAGAAAGAATTTTTTCCCAAAAAAACAAATAAGTCATGAGGTATTTCGCATTCTTCTATATTCAAGACAATCAATTTCATGGATCGTATTTATACAAAGGCATGAATATGCCAAATTTTCATGTTATTAAACAAAAAATAGCATCTTCTATTAAAACTAACCCCTGGTCAATACAATTAATCAATATTTATGAATTTGAAACTTTACAAGATTCCGAGGATTTTAAAGGATAAATATGTTGAATGTTATTATGATTTTATAAATTTTGTACTTGTGATTGGTGATTTAGAACAAATGATAGAAAGAAGAATTAGGTTTTATGAAAATTTTACAAAAAAAATTAAAAAAAATAAAGATAATGCTACTTTTATTTCAGAATTAATTGCTCAGAGCATTATTGAGGAATTAAAAAATATACTAATTGCATATAAAGAATTAAATAATTATGAAAAAAGAGATTAATATTAATGGAGTGGAATACATACGAAAAGATTGTATTCAAAAAGAATTTGCAATAGGACAATATCCAGTCTATATGGTTAGGACTTATAGTGCAGGCGTTTTTTATGGTGAATTAAAAAAAAGAAATGGAAAAGAAGTAATATTATTGAATGCTCGTAGAGTTTGGTCATGGGAAGGAGCTGCATCATTATCGCAACTTGCGGAAAGTGGAACATCAAAACCTGAAAATTGCAAATTTCCAGAACCTGTTAGTGAAGTAGTACTTACAGAAGTAATTGAAATGATAAAAATAACAAAAAAAGCTTTACAATCATTAAATTCTGTTAAGATATGGAAGGAATAGAAAAAAACAAATCTGGCTATGACGATGGCTATGGCTATGGCGATGGCTCTGGCTATGGCTATGGCGATGGCTCTGGCTCTGGCTATGGCGATGGCTTTGGCTATGGCTATGGCGATGGTTTTGGCTTTGGCTACGGCTCTGGCTCTGGCTATGGCTATGGCCCTGGTTCTGGTTATGGCTATGGCTATGGCGATGGCTATGGCTCTGGTTATGGCTCTGGCTATGGCTCTGGCTCTGGCTATGGCGATGGCTTTGGCTGTATATATTAAGTGTTAATAACTTTATTTGAATTTTATAAAATAATTTTGTAAATTTATTAAGTCGAACAATAAAAAAGTAGTCATGAAGTTATTATCTTTCATATGCTCAATAATACCCTGGGAGGCTTCTACTGCCTGTTCGACCCCAGGGTTTTTTAAAAATTTAAATTATATGATTACATATATTGTATTATTATTTATAATTATCATGATATTTATAATTATCAATTGTTTAAAAAAGATAAAGAAGAAAATTCCAAAAATGATTATTATAATTTGAAGGGATGAAAATAAAAAAATAGAGGAATTACAAAATGAAATCAAATCTAAACAAGACGCAATAAAAAATATTTCAAAATAATTTGCTTTTTAATAAAAAAATCACTATATTGTAATAGCCAATAATCTAAAAATACAAGGAAACGTGAAACAATTTATATTTAGATATTCTTCAATTTATATTTAGATATTCTTCAATGAATGACCCTGGTGAGGTTCTTGTATACCTTTGGCTACCCAGGGTTTTTTCATTGGCTAATTAAATAATTTATGAATTATACAGATCAATACAAACATCCAAAATGGCAAAAGAAAAGACTTGAAATTTTAGAAAGAGATAATTATACTTGTAGGAAATGTAGAGAAAGAGAAGATACATTACATGTACACCATTTAATTTACTTTCAAAATAAAAACATATGGGATTATCATGATATACAATTAATAACTCTTTGCGATGAATGTCTTAATGCATTTATTTTTGAAAGAAGACTGATTGATATTTATATATCAGAATTTGGCATACATTTAAATGGAATATCTAATTTAATATCATCATTAAAAGGATTAGAAGATATTCATTTATTGGATTTAGGATATATTATAACAAAAATTCGTGAAATTTAATATTGATGCAAGGCTGGATAAAATTACATAGAAAAATGATTGAATGGGAATGGTATAAAGATTCTCATATGGTTCATTTATTTATTCATTTAATTTTAAATGCCAATAGAAAAGATGGTAGCTGGAAGGGATACGCTGTTAAAAGAGGTCAATTCATAACAGGTCGTAAAGAATTAAGTAAAGACACTGGTATCTCACAACAATCTATAAGAACTTGTATAAAAAGGCTAAAATCAACCAGCGAAATAACCATCAAATCAACCAACAAATTTAGTGTCATAACTGTCTGTAACTATGATGTTTATCAACCTGTTGAAAATGAAATCAACCAGCAAATCAACCAGCAATCTAACCATCAATCAACCAGCAATCAACCAGCAACTAACCACAAACAAGAAGTAAAGAATAATAAGAATAATAAGAATATTAATAATATATTATTGTCACAACTTTCAGTTGATGACTTTAAAGACGAAAATCATAAAATTTATTATTTAACTGCTAAGTCTTTTCATGATTTATTTTATAGCAATATTAGAGAACTAGAAATCAATAATAGTACTTTGAATAAAGCAAAAGGAACATGGGTGAATGATATAAGATTAATGTTTGAAATTGATAAAAGAACAAAAGCAGAATTTAAAGAAGTTTGGAATTTCCTTAAAAATGATGATTGGTGGAAAAATAAAGTTTTATGTACATCAAAATTAAGAAAACAATTTGAACAATTATTAATAAAATCTCGAAGTCAAAAAAGAAATGGAAAAAATATCCAACATAATCAAAAAGGAGCAACTCCTGAACAAATCGCAAAAGCAGTCTACAAACATTTTGGCGATCAAGAAATGTAAGACTCATTATGAAATGTCAATATATAATGACGAACTTACAGGAGAAAACGTCATAAAACAAGTTGCGAAAATAAAAAAAGCATTTCCGGCATTGCCTGAGGGTTTTTATGATATTTTCATAGAAAGAATAAAAGCTAAATGTTTTACAGATAAAAGATTAAAAGATGCGGTTAACCATGTTATTGATACATGTATTTATCCAACGCCCACTATTGCGCAATATTTGATTTTCGATAAAACAATGAAGATGTATACTTACGAACAGATTGTTGCTCTTAATCATGAATATAAAGGAATAATGCAAAATTATAAAGCAACAAAGATCCCAGGAGCTTATAAACCTCTTTGGGCTCATGTTGCAGATATTGAAAAATATGATTTAAAATTTTGGAAAGATGAAAGCAAATGATTTTAGAATTGATAAAAAATTAAATACATTAGAATTTATTTAAATTATATTATATGGAAATAAAAAATAAACAAATAATTGAATCAATTATATTTTTAATAGTGTTTATAGGCACTATAATTTTAATGTTAATATACTGCTTTTGAAAAATGGAAATATTAAGTTATAATTTTTTACAATTCTCTCTTGATAAAATTATTAAGAGATATGAAAATGATAAAATTGACAAAAGTGAATTTATTTGTGATATTATTGATCTTTTTTTATTGATATTGGGAAAATTAGATGAAAGAACAAAAATTAATTTGAATTGACATGGAAATATTTATACCAGCTATAGCATTATTTATGATTGTTTTTTTAATAATATTTGTAGAATGTTTATTAGATAAAAAAAATGAAAATACAATTAAAAACAGAAGAAATAATTAAAAATATTCCTGAAGAATATGAATTATTAGATATGTCTAATGTGGAATCATTATATTATATCAGGAAGTTAAAAGCACTTATTTATAGTTTGAATCATGGATATATCAATGTTTATGATATTAATAATTATAAACAATGTTATATCCCAGAATTTCAAATATGGATTAATGAAAATGAATATGAAATAATATGATAGGTTTAGTTTTTATAATATTATTAGCTGACGCTTTAGAGGAATGGTTATGAAAGAAAATATAATTAAAGGCATAGAATATTACATTAAAGAGCTACACAACAACAATAAAAGCTTACGCAAAGAAGTACATGAAGAAATTACTAGGCAGCGTCAATTGTATTTACATACAACGATAATTGCAAATTCAACAGCAATAGAGTATTTAACTTATGTTTTAAATGAAATAAAAGATGGTGAATATGATGATTGATAGATTTAAATTTAGAATTTGGGAAAAAATGACTACTCAAATGCGTGAAATGCCATGTATAAATATGAAAATAAATAATTTAAATGAATTTAGCTAGACAAATACAAATAGGTGAAAGTCAATTCATTAACATAGATGATACTGCTTTGTTGCCCAAGAAATATATGTATGTTGAGCCAACAAAATTAGATAAATTAAAAGCAATGCATTCTAGTAAAAACAATGTAATAGACCCTTATATATTGTTCTTAAATATAAGTAATTATCCTAATATTTTTAAAGATGAGATTCAATTAATAAACGAACTAAACAAAAAACTGGATAAACTAATTGTTAAACTATTTAAAGAATTGAGTATCTAATTAATGCAAAATTGTTTTGAAATACCGCATAAATTGATTACATTGAATGAATATATTAAGCATGAACGTTGTAATAAATATAAAGCAGCAATAATAAAAGAAAGATATACTAATTTATGCTGTGTTTATGCTTTAAAAATGAAATCACTTCCAAATAAATTGTATGATATAAATATCAAATGGTATGGAAACTATAGACATGATTCTGATAATATATTTTTTGCAGTAAAATTTATTTTAGATGGAATAGTTAAAGCAAAAAGACTTAAATCAGATAATAAAAAAAATATTCGACACATATCACATGAAAGATGTGAAAGCAAAAAACTAAAAACAATTGTTTCATTTATTCTTGTAAAATGAAAATAATATCAGAAATTTACAATAAAGATTGTTTGAAAGAAATAATAGATTATCCAGATAATTATTTTGATCTATTAATTGCTGATATTCCTTATGGTGTTAATCAATGTGCTCATAAAAATCATCAAAGAGGCAAGGCAGCAAAACCGAAAAATTATCATTTTTTTGATGATTCTAAAAGTCCTGATAAAAGTTATTTTGATGAAGCGATAAGAATTAGTAAGAATCAAATATTTTGGGGTGCAAATCATTTTATCAGCAAAATACCTTATGATTCCCCTGGATGGATAATTTGGAATAAAAAAAATATAAAAACTGATTTTGCTGATTGTGAATTAGCTTATACATCATTTAAAAAAACAGTAAGAATATTTAATTTTCGATGGAACGGAATGCTCCAAGAAAACATGAAGAATAAAGAAATTAGAATACACCCAAATCAAAAACCTCAAATGCTATATAAATTTTGTTATGAATATGCTAATCTGAAAAAAGGGGATAAGATAATTGATACACACCTTGGTTCAGGAAATTCAAGAATAGTTGCATATAAAATGGGATTTAATTTTATAGGTTATGAAATAGATAGCGTTTATTATCATGATTCTATTGATTATTTCAATAGAGAATGCCTAAATATTAATAAAATAAAAAATATTAATTATAAACAAGAGTCTTTATTTTAAAAAATGAAAATACTTAATCATAAAAATTACGGATCAATACCTCATCTATTAGGATCAAAACTAGGTACTGGCGATCATTATATACACAAAGGTCAACACGATATTTGCACAATCAAAACAAGAGATGCTTACGATAATATAATTGTTACTGAGAAATATGACGGATCAAATGTAGGTGTCTGTAAGAAGAATGGAAAAATATTTGCATTAATCAAAAGAGGATATGAAGCAATAACAAGCCCATTTATTCAGCATCATATATTCGATCAATGGGTGCATCAAAATGAAGGCATGTTCAATTTTTTACTTGGTGAAGGTGAAAGAATTGTAGGAGAATGGTTATTGCAGGCACATGGAGAAAAATATGAATTTACAAATAATTACACTAATAGAGCCCCGTTTGTTCCGTTTGATTATTTTATGCCTGACAATACTAGATTGCCATTTATGGATTTCAATAGTAAATTAAGAGATTATGATTTTAAAGCATTGAAAATTATTCATATTGGTAATGCTATATCTATTGAAGGCGCATTTGATTCAATGTTATATAAGTCAAATGTGTTTCACGATGTTATTTGTGACAATCCAAAAGGAATAGTTTATAGAGTAGAAAGAAAAGATTCTTTTGATTTTGCTGCTAAATTTGTAAGAAACGATTTTGAGGTTGGCAAATATCTACCTGAAATATCCGGTAAAGATGCTATTTTTAATATTGATCCTAAAGAATTTTTGAAATGATAAAAGAAATAATAGAACAATGGGAGATAAAAATTTGCGAATTAATATTTGATGATAAAAAATATTTAATTGAAGAACTTAAGTCTGGATTATATCAAGGAACTTTATTGTTTATAATTTATTAACCTACAGGTTATTTTATAAATGATTTTATGTTTACTTGTGTAGGATATGGTTCATGTTCTGGTTGTGATGCTATAAAATCAATACATGAATACGATTTATTATATCCAAATAGAAAACAAATAAAGAGTTATATATCATTAGCCTTGCATTTAATACAAAATATGAAAAAATTTTATGATTTATGCTAGAAATTTTAATCATTATTATGGTAGCTCTAATCGCAATTATTCTTATTGAATGTAAAGATGATAATAAATTTACTGATAAAAATAATTAATCCTGAAACATGTTGGATTATTAAACCGTTAATAATTATGAAGGGAGTATCTAAAAATAAAAAGATAAAGGTCTTTAAAGGTTCTCACCATTTTACTCCCTTCTATTAAATTTAATATTATGATTTATGATTATAAGGCTGAAGAAAAAACAAGAGAACAATTACCAGTATATCAATGGAGTGTATATTTAAAAGAAAAAAGAGATGAAGGCTGGAGTTTTCATAATGTTTTATTAATACAAGATAGAGAAACTATAAAATATATATTTATGTTTAGAAAACGATTGAAAAAAAAATATGTTTAGAAAACGATTGAAAAAAAAATTAGAATATAAAGGATGTGAAAATGAGCAAAATAATACCAATTGACTGGAAGCAGGTAGGAGACCTGCTTAAAGCCAGATGTTCCGGTAGTCAAATAGCAGACTCATTAGGTATTCATGAAAATACCTTATATGAGCGCTGTAGAACTGATTTAGGCTTAGATTTCGTGGCGTTCAAAGCTCAAAAAAGAGCAGAAGGCAACAATAAGATTCTTAAAACTCAATATGAAGTAGCAACAATCGATAAAGATAAATCAATGCTTATTTGGTGGGGGAAAAATTACCTTGGACAAAAAGATCGAACTGAAATAGATCATAAGAATGACGGAGGCCCTTTTGATAATAAAATCGAAGTTGTTTTTAGAGATTTTACTGAAGACAAGGAAGTTGAAAATATTAAGGATAATGAATAAAGAATCTGAAGGATTTATATGTGAATTAATATCCTTATATGCGAACTATAAGCATGATAAAAAGAATAATTAATAATGCCCCAATTCAACTTCAATAAAATATTCAAACCTGTTTTCACGCAAGACTTTACAATATGCGATATTTGGGGTGGCCGTGGTCGCGGTGGATCACATTTCGTTACTGATTATTTTCTTTTCAAAATCATCCAACCTGAATATTTTAGGGGTTATTTTATGAGGTTTATACATGGGGACATACGTGGTTCGTTATGGCAGGACTTCAAAGATAGGATTGAGGAACATGATGGAATTAATGAAAATAATTTCGATTTCAATGAGTCGCGAATGGAAGTTACATACTTGCCTACTGGTAATCAGATATTTTCAAAGGGTTTCAGAAAGTCACAGGGTTCAGCTACAGCAAAATTAAAATCAATAGCTGGAGCAACTCATATAACTATAGAAGAAAGCGAGGAAATAACAGAAGATGATTTCAATAAGCTTAGAGATTCTTTAAGAACTGTAAAAAGTAAGCTTCAAATATTTAGGATTTGGAATCCACCAGGCAAAGATCATTGGCTTATTAAAAAGTACTACAACATCGAACCTCATATCATATACAATCAAGATAACAGAAACTTAAATTTAGATTCTACTTATTATACAGCAAAACCAAAAGGATTAGAAGGGCATTTATCTATATTTGCTACTTACCCCAATAATTTTGATAATATCAACAAAGACACTATTAAGCTTTTTAAATCATATTTAGAAAGCAATATAGATCATTATTGCAGCGATATACTTGGATTGATTTCTTCCGGCGTAAAAGGACAGATATTTAAAAAATGGAATTTATATACAGAATTACCAAAAGATTGTTATTTTTATAAAGTATTTGGTATTGACTGGGGAGGTACTGATCCAAATACATTGATTGAATTAAATTTTGATAAGAAACAAAAACGAATGTACATTAAAGAACGTCTTTACGAGCCTGATATTAGAAATAACGCTTTTATAGAATTGATTCGAATTGTTAACCCAGAAAACCATGAGATTATAGCCGATTCTGCACGTAAAGACAAAATAAACGAATTTGCTGATGCAGGATTAAATATTGTTGGAGCAGATAAAAGTAGGATAAATGATGATTTTCGTAAAGACGTTATTGACATGATTAAAGAATATGAATTGTTTATTCATAAAGACTCTAAAAATATTCAATTTGAATTAGAAAATTATAAATGGGCTTTCAATTCAATTACGAAAGAACCATTAAATAAACCTGAGGATAAAAATAATCATGCGATTGACTCAATAGCTTATGCTACAAGATATTATCATGTGAATTATGGCTACAAATACAACAAACAATAGGCAAGAAACTGATTTTAAATGTGAAAAATGCGGTAAATATATCATTGGAACATTTGAAAATCAAGATTTATGTAAATGCATGAATGATATTTTCGGGTTTCAAGGCTGGGTGTGTCCTGTTTGTGGAGTCGGTTTGAGTCCTTTTATTTCAATATGTCCATGTAGAAATCCTAGATTCAATGCTCAAATCGGCTCTAATTTTCTTTCCTGATATATTTTTTTTAAAAAAATACAAAATAATTAAAAATAATTGTAAATACTTGACTTTTACAAAATAATGTTGTATATTTGTAATAGAGTTATTAATTAAAATTATTGAGTTATGAAAACTTATTACGCCTAGACAAGAAAAGATTATCAGCCTTATATAATTACTTATATAAAAGCTAAAACTAAAAAAATTAATAAATAATTTATTATCTTTGCATTAACATAAAGTGATCTTTCATATTATGTTAATAACTCTTTGCCTCTCAGAAATGAGGGGCATTTTAATTTATAATCATTCCTTCCTAAATACTGACACTATTGTAATAATATTTGATTATTCATAACAAATTATAGTATATTTACGTAAATAATTAGAAAAATGCCATTTCCTAATGAACATAGTGCCAGAATTATTAATCCAGGCGAATTTAAAAAAGAATCGTTTAGAAGAATTAATATCGCTGATGGAATTGACACTATTCAAGGTAGATTGGAAAATGAAACAACTATGACGGTACAATCTTATAGATTCAATGCTGTTAAAAGAGAAAATAAAGAAAACCCATTTCATAAAAAAGTTTTTACTGAAAAACAAGCAAAGAAATGGTTGAATGATCATAATATTGAATATATTTTATTTGAAAAAGCCGAAATTGAAAACAAAATGCCAAAATCTAAACAAATATTTCTTACTGGATATGTTGATTCATGGATGTCTAATGATATAAGAAATGAAATTGAGAGCTCAAAAGAAAAAAGAATTGATGTATATATTAGTTCTTATGGTGGTTCAGTAGATCATGGATTTGAAATCGCGAATCTAATTCAGGGTATTGAAGCAACAAATTCAAAAGAAATTCATACTTATAATCTTGCTCATGCTGACAGTATTGCAACTGTAATATTCTTGGCTGCAAAAAAGGAAAATAGGCATATAGTAGGAAATTCTACAATGTTTTATCACGAACCAAGATATATTGTCATTGATGAAGTAACAAAAAATGATGCTGAATTAATGGCCAGAGAATTAGAATTACAAAAAAATCGTATAGCAGATTTTTATATTAAAAATATTGAAGGTCTTGATAAAAATGAGGCATTCTCACTTATGGAAGGTGAAACAACAATTGGATCAGAAAAAATGTTAAGCCTTGGAATTGTGTCCGAGGTACAAGAAACATTCAAAATAGCAGCGTGTAAAACAATTACTAATTTAAAATTCAAACAAATGGGTCTATTTGGAAAAAAAGAACCTATTAATACTTTGCAATTATCTGAAGATGTGACTATTGCATTCTACGGTGAATTGAAAGAAGGTATTGAAGTTCAAAAAATTGGTGAAAATTGTAATCTCGAAGGAGAATATATCACTAATTCTAAAAAAATTGTTATTGATTCAAATAACAAAATTATTGAAATGTCAAACATAGAAGTAAATGATGATGATAAAAACTTTATGAATGAAATTTCTAAAGTTGTAAATGACATTATTGAAAAAGCTCTTACAGATTTCAGAAATGAAATTGATGAAAAAATTGAAAATATTCGTAAAACTGGCAGCACCCAAAAGATTGAAAAGATTGAAAATAAATCTACCGATCAATTTAATCTTGGAACCCAAAGCTCTGTTAGAAAAAATACGAATGAATATCTTAATGCTATTCTTAAAAAACGCAGAGAGAAACAAGAAAAAGTTTAATTTTAAAAATATAGAAAAATGAACGTTGGAAACAGTAATTATAACGGCGATTTTCTTAGTTTCTTATATTCTGTTTTGTTTGTAGGAAACGAAGTTATTAATAAAGGAGCAGCAAGAGTGTTAACTGATATTGCTGATAAAAGAGCATTGCCTAAAATATCACAAACTGCAAATCCCCTTGGTGACTATACCAGCGGCGTGCCATCTGGCGACACAGTTACAACTACTTATGCTGAACCTGAACTTGATCCTCAAAAAATGACTCTTTATGAGACATTTTTACCGGAAGATTTTCAAGCTGTTTGGGACAAATGGCAGCCAATTGGCGATTTCACCAATTTGAGACATGATCCTGGATTTATAGCTGATGTATTATCATTATATGTTAATAATGCCGGAACTCAATTGAGTAATCTTTTCTGGGCAGGCGATACTTCCCTTGGAGCTGGTCAACCTCTTAATAAATTCGATGGAATTATAACACAGGCATTAGCTGACGGAACTGTTATTGATGTGACTCCGGCTGGAGTTATTACAAAAGCAAATGTAATCGATAGAGTGTCAGAAACTTGGAATGCAATTCCTGATAAATTTATGGATGATCCTGATTTTCTTATTCATATGAATACAACTGACTTTAAATTATTGCAGCAAGCTAATAATGATGCTAAAAAAACAACGGTTGGTGTTTTGAATGAGAATGTTCAAAGGTTATTTCTTGAAAAACGCATTCAACATTATCAAGGTCTTACAAAAAATTATATAGTAGGAGCTAAATCAGTACCTAATGCAGATACTAGTAATTTATATTTTGGATTTTATGTTGAATTAACAAATGAAAATCCACGAATTGATTATGTTGATAATGCAGGTCGATTAAGATTTGTAAGGCTTGATCTTAAAGCTGACGCTACTTATAGACAAGGTAGTGAAATAGTTCTTTATTCACCAGTTTAAAATAGGAGGATTAATTATGTATAGAAATCAAATATTTAGCCAGCAAACATTGACTGATGCTGGCACAGTTACATTAAATCCTTCTCATTTAATAGAAGAAGAATTTGAAGGAATAATTGAATATGTAATCGAAGGAAATCAAGTTACTGGAACTATTGATGGAGACTGTCAATTACAAGGCAGTCTTGATGGAAGTACATGGATAAATATTGGTAGTACAGTAGCTTTAGTTGATGGCGTTGCAGTTTCAGTACCACTAGGTTCTACAACATTATTATATGCATATTACCAAGTTGTAATAACTGGCGTTGGAACTCAAAGTACAACAATAGATGCTTCATATTTAGCAAAAGGGAGGTAAAAAATGGCATGTAAATTAGATCAAAGTGTTGCTTTTAATTGTGATTTTCCACAACAAGGTGGAATTGAGGCTTTTGTCTATGTCATGAATTATAGTGAATGGAAAACAGCTACAGTCACAGTTGATGGTGTCACAAATGAAATAACAAATATTACCCTTACAGAAGTTGGAGCGCAAGCATTTAAGGTTATTGTGCCAAAATCCAATAATATAATTGCAACTTCTGTTTTAAGGGCTATTGATGGAGTTGATGGATTTGACGATCAAATTGACCTTAGAATCAATAATATTGAACAACTTGTCAGGGAATCATTTGCACGAGCAAGATTCAATAAAGTGGTTATAATTGTAAAACTACTTGAAGGTAGAATGCAACTTTTTGGTGGTAGAGTAAATGCTACTCCTGAAGCTGTTGGGGTTGGTATGAGAATTTCTGATTGGCAAGATAATCAGGGCGACGCTGGAGTTGGTGGAACATTACAAATAGTTATGAAGACTCCAGATGTTGATCCACCAGAAGTACAAGTTGCTCAATTAATTGCGTCAACATTTGATCCTGAAACCTTATTAACTCCTGTTCCTTAGTGTTATGTATGAAATAGTAGATAATAATAAGATTACAGGATATAAAGGTATACGATTAACAAAAGAAAATGTCTTGTCTTTTCCAAAAAGAATATTATCAATTTGGGAAAAGCAAGGCATTATTAAAAAAATAACAGAAACAAAAAAATTAGAAGATGGCGAAAAAATATCAATCACAAAAAGTACAAGCAAAAAATATTCAGTCAAAAAACGAACCAAAAGAAAAGAAGATTGAATTATCGCAAGATCAAATTGAAAAAGATATTGAAGAATATAGACAATTTGCTGAATTGCATTTGCTTCAATATAATCATAGAACAAAGCAATATGTTAGAAAAGCCCTAAGTGAAAAAGCTTTAAAAAAATATGATGAACTTGAATTAAAATTTAAAAAATATCCTGGAATAAAACCTATAAAAACAAAAACAGTATTTTTTGAAACCGGTTTTCCAACAATATCAATTATAAAAGGATATGCACCACCGAAGCCTATTTATGAAATATTTTTTAAGGCTGGGAAAAATACACATTATTTTGAAACTTAGTTTCTGTTGATCAATGATTGATAATTGAAAACCTGTTCTTTTTTATGAATAGGTTTTCTTCATAATATAAAAATATGAATAATGCTAGTGGTAGTTTTGAAGATGATGATAAAATAGAATTAAAAATAGCAATTAATTCAATACAAGAAACTGCATATGTAGAAAGACTTCCTAATCCAAATAATGTTTTTATTAATATAAATGATGTTAGGCCATATGATTTAGATAATTTATACCCAAATAAAATAAAATCAATGGCCCAAAGGTCACAATCTACAATTTCAGCCATAAAAACTTTATCAAGATTTTCTCATGGACAAGGCTTTGTTGATGAGTCTGTTAATAAAATCACTATAAACAATATAGGACAAACATTATTTGATATATTAAAACATTCTACTTCTGAAAAAAGTATGTTTAATGGTTTTGCGCTTCATTTTAATTATAATATTTTTGGTGAAATAATTGAAATACAAGAGATTCCATTTGAAACATTGCGCTGGAAGTATGATTATTCAAAACTAGTTTTCTGTATTGATTGGCGTTATGGTGGTTTTCAGAAAACAAAAAACAGAATAGAATACTTTCCTTTTAATCCCGATAATGTCATTAATGAAATAAATAAAGTTGGTGGATTAGATAATTATGTTGGCCAAGTTTTATATTGGATACCTAAATTGAAAGAAATTTACACTTTATGTCGATTTGACCATTGTCTTGATGATACTCAATTTGAACACGAATCAGGACTTTATAAATTAAGAAACATTCAAAATGATTATTCTGCTGGGCATATATTTTTCTATCCTGCACAAATAGGTGATGAACTTGAAAAAATGGGATTAATAAATGATATAAAAAAATCTCGTGGCTCTGGAAATGCTGGTAAAACAAAAGGTGTGCCTCTCAATCCAAGTACTTTACAAGCTTTAGGCAATAGGAAAATGATTGAAGAAATACCCAGAACGGGTATTGATAAAATGTTTTCTAAACAAAACGAAGAAACAAGATTTAATATATATGCAGCTTTTAATCAACCACCGATTTTAAACGGTATTTCGAAAGAAGGAATGTTTAATCAAGAAAGTTTTATTGATGCATTTGATTTTTATAATTCAATTACTGAATCTGATAGACAAGAAATTGAAAAAGTTTTCAACAAGTTTTTATCATATTCTATTTTTGGCATTGAAAACATTGAAATAAAACCATTAGAATTTTTGAACATTAGAAAACCAAAACAATCTATAGATATTTAAAATGGCTAAAAAAATAATGCTTAAACAAGATGATGTAAATCTTTATCGTAAGATTTCATCTAATTATGATCAGGATAGATTTAATGCTTTTGCTTTAACTATTCAAGAAACTCAATTAAGAGAATTACTAGGCGATGCACTATATAAATTACTAATCAATGATTGTGATGTTAATGGTGTTCCTCAAAGTCAGCCTTATATTAACCTTGTTAATGGCATTGACTATACTTACGAAGGCAATACTATTGAGTATTACGGATTAAAACCATTTTTGGCATATCATTGGCTTAAAGAATCTGTTAGAGAGGGCGACTTGTATCATTCTGATTATGGCAATATAGTATTTTCAGATAACCCACAAGACAATATGACAAAATTATCAGGAAAAGATAGGGATAGAATATCTGCCGCATATATGACTTTTGTTACTAGTTATCGCAATAATATTGTTCAATACCTAAATGAAAATGACAATTTATTTCCTACATGGGAAGGTAAAGACGAAAACAAGCCTAAAACTCAATTCAATATAATTACAGTATGAGTGAATTACTTGAAAATACTGTTAAACTATTAGAACAATTCAATCAATGGATCAAAGATGATTTATCTTCAAAAAATATTGACAATACTAATACTGCCAGAAATTCATTACGAATAGAAGTTGATGAAAAAAGAAACAAAGTAACCTCTTATGGTATTTTTTATTTAGAATACTTAAGTCGTGGTCGAGGTCCAGGAAAATTTCCGCCGCCAGAAGTTATAAGAGATTGGGTAATAAATAAACCAGTAGAGATAAGCCCTTTTTGGGTGGGTAAAAAAATAGCTGAGGAAGGAACTGAGATTTACAAAAATCCATCAAAAGGTATTGAATTGCATACAAAAATTAATTATATTCGTAAAATAGTTAAAGAAAATGCTCCGAAATGGGCAAAAAAAGATATTTTAATAAAAATTAAACAAATTCAATCAAAAAAAATTTAAATCATGGAAGCAAGAAATTATCAATTATTAGAATTAACAGCGAATGAGACTAATCAAATCATTAATGCATTAGGAGAACAAAAATGCAAAGATGTTTTTAATCTTTTCAACAAAATATTGGCACAAGTAGAAAATCAAAATAAACAATTTGAAAATAAAATAGATCAAAAAAAAGTTAATAATAAATAATAAATATTATGGCAAAAGTATTAACAATTATAGGAAATGTAATGAAAATTGAGGGAATTGAAACCAACCCTCTTTTTATTGCTGGTAGTCAGGGAAATTTCCAAAAGACTGGATTGATATATGAAGTATATGATAATGTATATGGCATAGAAATTCCTTTAGGCGATGCGACCGAATATGCTCAATTTGCCGATGATGCAGCGATGGAGTCTTTCCTTTCCAATTTTTTTGGTAATGCCCCCGCATCAGGGGGCGATCATGCAACCCTTACAAATTTAGGCTGGACAAGCTCTGGACATACGGGTACAAACAACACATTAGCTGGTTTTTCTGGCACAGGCATTGCAACAAACAAGACGATTGGCATAGCAGATGACAATATACTAGAAGTTGATGGAACACCTGGTTCAGGCGAATTTGCTAAATTTACAGCAAATGGCATTGAAGGCCGTACCATATTGGAGCTTAAAACTGATTTATCATTAGAAAATGTAGAAAATACAGCATTAAGCACGTGGGCTGGTAGTACAAATATAACAACATTAGGTACAATCACTTCTGGAACATGGAATGCAAATATTATAGATGTTCAAAGAGGCGGTACTGGTAGATATAGCGTTACATCATATGCTGTAGTATGCGGAGGAACTACTGATACAGGAGCCTTACAAACCGTTGCATCATTAGGAACATCTGGTCAAGTATTAACAAGTAATGGAGCTGGAACATTGCCTTCATTTCAAACTATTATATTTGGTTCTGAATTTCAGCAAAATTCAA
>JABAOC010022429.1_pt2 | contig 33916 bp, 30 predicted proteins | sample 7062161 | NCBI WGS metagenome assembly JABAOC01 (sample SAMN14538625, study PRJNA623070) | marine sediment metagenome | biome: marine biome [ENVO:00000428]; feature: marine pelagic biome [ENVO:01000023]; material: deep marine sediment [ENVO:00002113] | place: India: Gulf of Khambhat ... | reverse complement strand
ACCGTAGCTTAACCCCTGTGTCAGTTTTGCTGACTACATACACCTTCGAGGCGCTACCGTAGCCAGAGAGCCGTGGCGGCAGACCACCACTAGGCAGGTTAAACATCGCCGTCACGAGCGCTCTCTGCCACGGATCGTGCGCACGCAGCCTATTGAGCTTAGGTCAAACGGAGCTTCCGTGCAATGTACCCATCACGCCGTTTCCTGGACAACTTCACTGTAGCGCTGGGCTGGCCGCATAGCTCGTGCCGCTGTTCGAGCCAGCGCGGGGGAAAACGGTAAGCGACATTTTGGCCTGTCCAGGAGTTGGATGGCGGAGGCCAATGTCTGCCTCGTCCAGCTTGCCCGGGTCGGTAGTCTTCGTCGCAGGTGGACCCTGGAGGCCCAGATGCGGCGCGATCGCTCTTTCCGTCCGAGGATCTGCTCAAGTCAACGATCGTGAATATTTACGTCACAGGCGCCCTCTGGTACACTGTTGTTGGAAGGGCGGGCAGCCCAAGTCAAAGACTCATGAATCATCTTCATTCCGCAGGCAACTACACGGTTCGAACGGAAGGTCATCGGCCCACTCTCTATGACTTCCATTTGTCCTCAGAGTTTTCGTTCTGGGCCGGGTCGGAATACCATGAAGCGCCCTCCGCTGTGAACGTGAACGTCCACCATGGCATGGAGATCTGTATGGGGCTAACAGGCCTCGCTGAGTTCAGCTGCGGGGACAGCGTGGTCTCGATCTCGCCAGGAGATGTAGCCATGGCCGCGATGTGGGAGCCCCACGGTTGGAGGACGGTAGCGCCCAGGACGGAGCATTTCTGCATCGTTTTCATGCCCGAATTTCTGGCAGCGGACGTGATAGGCGAGATGCCCTGGCTTAGTCTATTTGCGGCGCCGCCTGACCGGCGCCCCCGAGTGGACGATCATGGTAGCCGCCAGAGCCTACTGTCGCTCGGACAGATGATGAAGCATGAGGTCGAAGAACGTTTGCCCGCCTGGGAGCAGATGACCCGCCTATACGTCTCACAGGTGCTTATTCTCCTAGAGAGGTGCTGGCCTTTGTCCGCCAAGTCTCAGGGTGAGCGGAGGGAGCGCCATACGGACCTGGCGAGGATCATGCCCGCGCTCGAGTTGCTCCGCCTCCGGGAAGGGCAGGTATCGGTGACCGACGTCGCGTCTGCCTGCTCAATGAGCCGTTCTCATTTCGAGCTTGGTCTTCAAGCGGGCCATGGGAATTAGCTTCGGCCGCTTCCGGACGCGCGCCCGGGTCGACCTTGCCACACATCTTCTCATAACGACGGACCTCTCCCTGAGCGATATTGCAGCCTCGGCCGGTTTCGTAGACGCTAGCCACCTCCACCGGGCGTTCATTCGGTGGCATGGCTGCACACCTGGGAGCTACAGGCAGCTTGGTCCCGCGACCGCGGATTAGCCAACTGCGTGAAATCCTACAAGAAGACCTGCTAGCTGTACGTTGCCCTTCCCTAGCATCGCGCGTATCCTCAGCTATGTCCGCGCAACACAGTGCTCCCAAAGGGAACGCCTCACATTGTGCTCGAGCCTCAGCGGCACAACGACAGCATCATCTCTGCGAGGATACAGCAGCTTCGAGCGACACGAGCTCTGTGACAACCGTCCCAGCACGGCTGGCCAACAGAAACCCCGTTCAAACTCTGAGACTGGACGGGAGCCCTGGTCTGAGATCCTTAGTCCCCGAGGATCCTAGGGAGCCTCAGTGTCATCGAGTGCAGCCAAGGGCGGTCTGAGGTCCGGAGCGGATTGGTGACGAGCGCTGGGTGTTCCTATGAGCAGACGGTCCAGCTACTCCTCACGAGAACGACTGCTATGCGCGCTTTCGCATAGCGAGCCAGATCGCGTCCCGCTGTGGTGCCTCTGGCGCGGCGATGCCAAAGGCATGCCTTTTTCCAGCGGGGATGAGCTGAGCCGATTGGACGCCGTGCTGGCTATGGGCATGGACGATACTCTCCTGCTGCGGCCACCAGGCCCCCGGGAAGATGAACTCATGCCACCGGACTTGTTGGAGACCGTGACAACGCGGGTGTGGACTGAGAATGGCCAACGAGATGATCCTCGGGTGCTCGTCAAAGAGTATCTGACGCCCGACGGTCCACTGCGGCAGGCCGTACGCCTATCGAGCGACTGGCCTTTCGGGGACGACATCCCGATCTTCTCTGACTTCAACGTGGTGCAGGGAGCCGAGTACCCACTGAAGACCGGTTTGGACATCCAGAGACTGAAGCACGTGCTCCGCGAGCCAACCCCGCTCCAGCTCCGGGAGTTCCGCGATCGGGCTCGACGCATTCGGAAAGTCGCGCGCGAGCGCGAGGTTCTCGTCGAGGGGGGCTGGCTCACCACGGTGGATGCCGCCGTCTGGCTTTTCGGGCTTGACGCTCTGCTGTGGAAGGCGATTGAGGACCCGGGATTCGTACAGGATCTTCTGGGTTTCATAGGAGAGTGGGAACGTCCGCGGCTGGAACTGTTATTGGAGGCGCAGGTTGACCTTGTCGTTCACAGCGCGTGGTACGAGATGCCGCACTTCTGGTCGCCTTCTCTCTATCGCGAGCTCATCTTGCCGGTGATCGCGGAGGAGGTCAGGGTCACCCATAGCGCGGGTGCCCATTTTTGCTACATCCTCACTGCTGGCTCATCGCTGGTCTTAGATGATCTGGCCGAGGTCGGAGTGGATAGCATTCGGGGAGTAGACCCCGTCTTGGGGCATGGAGACGACTTGGGGCTGGTGAAAGGCAGGGTCGCCAACAAGATAGCCATATGGGGCGGAATGAACGCGGCAGTAACGCTTGAGCGCGGCAACGCCCAAGAGGTCCGTGCCGCCGTCGATCAAGCTATCGGCACTTGCGCCGCGGGTGGGGGATTCGTGCTCTATCCCGTCGATCAGATATGGAGCAATACGTCTTGGCCCAATGTCGAGACGATGGTCGCGCGATGGCAGGAGATTGGCCGCTACCCGATAGCTTTCGATGATCGTTAGAACGGGCTCGAATCGGCGATACAGGAGACGGAATCATGTCCAAGGAGAGGCTTGCGATCCAAGGTGGAAACCCGGTGCGCACAAGTCCGTGGCCGCCCTGGCCGGTGCTGGATGACGATGACAAGCAAGCGGTGCTGGCCGTGTTAGAGTCCGGGGGGCTTAGCAGCGTACTGCATCCGAAGGTGCAGCAGTTCGAAGACGCGTTCGCCGCGTACCATGACGTGAAGTATGCCGTTGCCACAAGCTCGGGCACGACGGCGCTCCACACGGCGCTTGCGGTGGCGGGTGTGCGCGCAGGCGATGAGGTGATTGTCCCGGCTCACACCTTCATCGGCACGGTGTTCCCCGTGCTCCATCAGGGCGCGATCCCGGTCTTCGCTGACGTAGACCTGGAGACCTTCAACATGCAGCCAGACGCGGTTGACCGGCTTGTCACGGCTCGGACGAAGGCTCTCATCCCGGTACATCTAAACGGACATCCGGCCGAGATGGACGAGATCATGGATATCGCGAACCAACGCGGTGTGGCCGTCATCGAGGACTCCTGTCAGGCCCATGGCGCGGAGTACAAAGGGCACAAGGCAGGCACTATGGCGCCGCTGGCCTGCTTCAGCTTCTTCGAGGACAAGATCATGACCGCCGGAGGCGAAGGCGGCATGATCATCACGAATCAGGAAGAGCTTGCCGTGTTGGCGCGGTCTGTAAGGAACTACGGGGAAAGCCCGCCGCAAGAGGGCAAGGAACGCGAATACCGCCACCACAGGCTCGGGTACAACTATCGCATGCCGGAGATGTCAGCCGCCACCGGTCTGGTGCAGCTGGGCAGGCTCGATAGCTATGTGACTAGGCGCGGAGAGAATGCCGCCTATCTGACAGAGAAGCTAGCTGAGGTGCCGGAGATCATCACTCCTGTGGTGCTCGAGCACGTCAAGCACAGCTTCTACAAGTACATCGGGCGGTTGGACAGGGATGAGTTCGCCGTCCCTATCGAGGAGTTCGTCGCTGCCGTGGCGGCAGAAGGGGTGCCTATCGCCCGTCGCTACCCCACGCCGCTCCACCGGCAGCCCGTCTTCGCCGAGGAATACGGGGGGATTGCCTGCCCTAACGCAGAGCAGTTGGCCCACGAAGCTTTTGTGCTTCTGGTCCACCCTACGGAAACCGAGCGGGACCTAGACGACGTCGCAAAAGCAATCCGCAAGGTAGTGCAGGCCCGCCGCAAGGGATAGGCGTTTCGACCTGCCGGGTCGGGTTTGGGATGACGGAAGGCAAAGGAGGCGTCTTGTGATTCGTGTGGGACTGGTCGGTCTCGGGTTCATGGGGGGAACACACGCGCAGTGTTACGGCGCGCTCACCAACGCCGAGTTGGTGGGCGTGGCAGACCCTGAGGCTGAGCGCAGAGACGAATTCGCGAGGGCCTACGGCGCACAGCCTTACGGCAGCCTGGAGGAGATGCTGGCCAGCGCGAATATCGAGGCCGTGGACATCTGCCTGCCAACCTACCTGCACCGGGAGGCAGTCGAAGCTGCGGCCCGGGCGGGCAAGCACATACTCTGTGAGAAGCCGCTCTCATTGACGCTCGTGGATTGCGACGCCATGATCGCGGCCGCGGAGAACGCCGCGGTGGTGCTGATGGTGGGCCACTCTCGCCGCTTCTGGCCGGAGTATCAGGTGGTCAAAGCAGTCGTGGACTCCGGTCAGCTGGGGAGGATCAAGTGGATGAGCGCCACGCGTTGGTCGGCGCCGCCGGCGTGGGCCTGGCGGCAGTGGATAACGGACGCGGAGCTCAGCGGCGGTGCCGTGCTAGACCTGCACATCCACGATCTCGACTGCATCGCTTGGATGATGAGTCGGCCGAGCGCGCTTTCGGCGGTAGGAGTCTCCTCGCCAGACGGGGCCACGCAATCGGTGTTCACGACGACGACGGGACATCGTGGGGGCGGCGTAGGAATGGCCCAGGCTTCCGCGCAGATGGCGAGTAGCTACCCGTTTCTTGCGGCTCTCACGGTGAACCTGGAGGGCGGGACGATCGAGTACAACCAGCGGGCGACACCGACGCTGATGATCGCACATGCGGGCGGCCAAGTGAAACACCCCGATGTGCCCCAACCACAGGTGCCGGAGACACCGGGCGCAGGGACGATCGGCAACTTCAGGGCACTGAGCCCCTTCTTCCTGGAGATCCAACACTTCGCCGACAGCATCGAGAAAGGCGAGCGTCCCACTGTCGTGACGCCGGAAGACGCGAGGACCGCATTGGAGCTATGTCTGGCAGCCAGGAAGTCGGCTGAGACCAGGCGACCCGTTCGGCTGTGATGACCTATCACTGCTGCCTCAATCTCCGAGTTGAAGGCCTCTATTGTCCGTGAAGAACTAAGGAGCCGCTGATGCCGCAGGCACAGTACACGAGGTCAGGCAAGCTCTGGTATGTCGGTGATGGGTTGATCTGGGATAGCCGGTCGGCGAACTACCAACGGCCAGATATGCCCCTGGAGTGTTCCAGCAAACTCTTCGTGTTCAACCCCCAGCGCCACGCGGCAGGAGTCACCGCGCGCTTCTTCCACATCGACCGGCCGCCGACCCAGGTCGAGCTGTCCGTTAGACCGGGCGAGGTGGAATGCCTGGAGCTTGCTGCCCTCAGTGAGATCCCACACGGGCAGGCATTCTGGATCGTGGTGGAGGCCGACATGCCGGTTCTCCCACAGGCCTGTCACGAGGATTTCTTTCAGTGGGATCCGGTGCCGGATGCCCTTATCTCGCCTACGCCCTACCCAGGACCACTGGAGGATGAGACCACGTGGATGGCGGCAGACTGCTTCAACCTGATGCCGCGGAAGGGTTGGTACGAGTTCGAGACGCTGACTATCCTGAACCCGGGCAAACAGTCCGTCCAGGTGCGGCTGACTTACTCTCCCATGGGGGGGGGCGTTGGAGAGGAGTCCGTAGACATTCCGGCCGAGCGAGTCACCCAGATTAACACCTGGCAGCGCTTCCCAGTCCTTCAGGGCGCCCAGGGAGGGCCACAAGTGGCGGTTCTCCGGGACCACGCGATACGCGTCGACGCAACCAGTCCGGTGATCGCCCAATCCACCCGCCGTGCGCACTGGACGGGCATCTACGGCGTGATCGGGGCCCGCAGTTCGATCGTTGCCCCGCTCCGTCACCCTGGGTGTACGACTTGGCACTACCCGGGAGGGTCCGTCGATGATTCCCACGTGAAGCCTCGCAGGGAAGGCCTTGATGTGAAGTGGGACCTCCTCTTCATCAACAACCCTGATGAGGCGCGCCCAGCCAGTTGCACACTCGCCTTCCACCATCCCGATGGAAGCGTCACAGCTTCGGAGCCCATGAGTGTCGGGCCCCACGTGTCGGGCTATGCTTGGCTCCACAGGCCGCCCTGCCTGGGGACGCATACGCATATTGATGAGCCCTTCGGGCTCACCGTGAAATCAGACGTCCCCGTGATACCGGAGATGTGCCACGCGGAGTTTGACAACCTGCAGGCCCCGGGTGCCATGGGTTCCGTCTACCTGTATCCTGGACCACTCACAGACGAGACAACCTGGTGGCTCGGCGTCGGTCGCCGCGGGGGGTCTGACGATGACCACACAGAGTGGAAACAGGCATACCATCTTTTCAACCCCGGTCCCAAGCCCGTGAGGGCCGCGCTGTCCGTACTTGGAATCGGCGCGCCGGTGACCCACGCAGTGGACATCGGGGCAGGTGCGGTAGTGCGGGTGAACGCCTCCGACATCTCCGGTATTCCGATGAATGTGCCCTTCGTTGTGCGGGCCGATGCCGATGGACCCTTCTGCGCGCAGGCCTACGGGAGGACCTTCAGCCGCGGGCTGCCCAGCACTCGCGGGATGTACGGGTTGATGGGCGTCCCTATGAAGCTCGAGGATTAGGGAGGTATGTTCCATGGTGAACAACAGAGATCTGAAAGCCGGAGTTGCCGAGATAGACATGAATCCTCCGCTGGGTCTGGCCACGGGCGATGGCAAGGTGAGGACCACGGGTTACCTCACCCCCATCTGCGTCAGGGCANNCTCCAACGGGCAGGAGGAAGTTGCTGTCGTGACCCTGGATCTCCTGGCGATTGACGGGCCTGATGCCGATCGGGCGGCCGAACTGGCCAGCCAGCGTTGCGGGCTACCGGCCGGTAGCATTGTGATGAGCTGCTCCCATACGCACACCGGACCGTCCATGGAGCCCACGCTGCACGTCTATCGCCAGCACTTCCATCCGGAGTTCGACGAAGCAGCAAAGCGGCGCGAGCGGGAGTGGATCGGACGGGTAGTTCAGATGATCGCGGATGCCGTGGTGCAGGCCAAGTCCAATCTGCAGCCAGCATCTCTGGGCGTCGCCACCGCCGAACTGCCTTGGCTGATCCTGAATCGCCGCCGGCACACCCGCAACTACCGAGTCTGGACTGAGTGGTGCGGCATCCCGAAGAACCAAGCGTATCGACCCGAGGGGCCCATCGACCCTGATCTCGGTGTGTTCGTCGTGCGCGATTCGGAGCACCAGCCGCTTTGCCTGCTATGGAACTTTCCGGGCCACAACGCCTTCAGCTTCGACGATAGGTACGCGGCCGGCATCTCGTACACCGTCCAAACGGCCTTGGACGAGGCGATGGGGAGGCACGTTCCCTGCCTCTACGCTCCCGGCTGCAGCGGGAACATCGAATACCATCGACGCCTTGCTGGGAGCCTGGAGCAGGTCACCGACGCAGTGAGCAGTGCCATCATGGCAGTCTACCGGGAGGCCATCACTCTCCCGGAGGCCAGGCTGGGGGCTCGGAAAGCCAAGCTCTGGTTCGCCGAGCGCGACACCACCCGCAACTGGTGGAAGTATGACATTCACACGAAGCAGCGCCGTTGGGACGACTACTTCCCCAAGGAGCTGACCCGCTTCCAAGACGAGGCTAAGGAGCGCGGCGCCCACCCGGAGAGCATCGTGGTACTCCGCCTGGGTGAATCCGCCCTGGTCGCGTTGCCGGGGGAGATCTTCGTGGAGCTGGGCTTGATGATAAAAGAACGCTCTCCCTTCGCAAACACCTATGTGACGGGCTACTCCAATGGCTACGCCGGCTACGTCGCAACGCGTGAGGCGTTCGTCGGCGGTTCCTACGAGGTGTGGCCTGCCCTGAACGCCCGGATAGGCCGGGAAGGCGGCTATCTGATGGTCGACAAGGCGGTAGAGTTGCTTCACGAGTTGTACGAGCAATAGGTCTGGCTAGGGGCAATGAATGAGAGAACGTTACCTCAAGGCAGGAGTAGCCGAGCAGCAACTTGATCCCACACTGGGCAGCACTTTGGTGGCGGAGTTCAACTGTCGCGAGTCCGCCAGCGTACGGACGCCTCTTTGGGCGAAGGCAGTGGTACTATCCGACGGGGAGATGACGCTGGCCGTGGTCACTCTGGACGCCTATGGCCTTCGGCCGGAGGCGGCCGAGCGGGCACGCGAGTTGGCCGGCCGACAGGCACGTCTATCGCCGGAGCGCGTCATGCTGGTCTGTTCCGGTACACGAGCTGCTCCGTGCACCACCCCGGTCGTGGGCGGACCGGAGGTGGATCAAGAGTACACGGGCCACATGGTGCAGAAGGTAGCGCAGGTGGTGGCCCAGGCCAAGCAAGAACTGCAACCTGCCTCCCTGGGCTCACATTTGGCGCGATTGCCTCATCTGGTCTACAACCACCGGTTGCTCACCCGGAATCAGAAGGCGATCACCTCCTGGCTGAGAGTGCCCAAGGACGAAGTGCTGGAACCAGAGGGGCCCGTCGATCCTGATCTGAGGCTGCTGGTGGTGCGCGATGGCTCGGGCTTCCCGATGGCCCTGCTCTGGAACTTCGCGGCGGACAACCGCTTCTCCCAGGACGAGGCGATCTCGGCCGATCTTCCCCATCTGGTGCAGGAGCAGGTGGACGAGCGAAGCGGAAAGCATCTCCCCACACTCTACCTGGCGGGCTGCACTGGCAACACCAGCTTCCACGGGTCCCTTGAGCAAGTCGCTGATGCGTGCGCCAGCGCGGTGATGGCGGTGCAGTTGGAGACCCCCTGTGATCCCTCCATCAAGCTCGGATGCCTGGAGGAGAGAATGGTTCTTCCGATCCGAGATTACGCCGAGTTCTGGAGCCAATGGGATATCCAACTCAAGTATCCGGAAGCGGAGCCCGTGTTCGCTCATGAGCTGGAGCTGCTCAAGCAACAAGGCGCCCATGGGGTCCCGGCCAACGTGCAAGCCTTTCGACTCGGCAGGTTCTGCGTGGTGGGCTTGCCGGGCATGCCCTTCGTGGAGTTCGCCCTGCAAGTGAAGACTGATTCCCCCTTTGCCGCGACGCTGGTCTCTGGGAATGCCAACGGACACGTCGGGCACGTGATCACCTGGTCGGCTTTCGCGCATGAGGGATTCGAGTCCTGGCCGGCCCGCTCCGCCGTGGTAGGGCCAGGAGGGGGCGAGTTCATGGCCAGCCAGGCTGTCAGTCTACTGCACCGCCTCTGGAGAGCGTGACGGGTTGGTGGAAGGCTGAAGGCCTCCAACACAGTATGGGAGCACACCATCTAGAGCGGCCGGAGACTGTTGCCCTCTTGTGCCCACAGGAGTAGCGCGGAATGCTTTGGCTATTGCAGTTGCTTGTGTGGTGCCTGGCGTTGGCGCTAGCTGCACGCGCCAGTGATGATGATCCGGGCAGCGCGCCTGAGTGGACCATCTACGTCACCAACGATGACTGCCCCGACTATACCTGGGGTTTCGTCGAGGAGCAGACGCGCCAGAATCTCGCCGACATAGTGGCCGGCCATCTGGACGAGATCAACCGGACTGACGGGGACGCGTGGGAGAACCAGGACCGCTACAACATGTGCATCGCCCTAGAGGCGCTCTGTCTGGTCGAGCGCTATCCCGAGCGCAAGGATGAGCTGATCCGACGAGTCAAAGAAGGTCGCATTCATGTCAGTCCCTACCTGTGCAACTCCCTGTGGGGATTCCAGAGCTTCGAGGGCGCTATTCGAACTCTCTACCCCGCGCGGCGGCTGGAGCTGGAGTGGGGCGTCCCCATGGACGTTGCGGAGCACATCGAGTGCCCCTCGCTGCCATGGGGGACAGCTAGCATTCTCGCCGGCTGCGGGATTCGCTGGCTCTCCAATCCCTTCCTCAATTTCGACTCCACCTTCGCGCAGCTGGAGAATCCACCTGTGTTCATCTACCAGGGCCCCGATGGCGCTGAAGTGCGCGTCGTCATGGACCCCTGGGCGTGCAACAGGTGGGGCTATGTCCAGGGAGGGCGCGGCATCCTGCAGCAACCAGACGGCATAGCCACCCAGTGGATCCCTCGCTACGAGAGCCTTGGCGAAGAATACCCACTCAAGGCGGTGCTCGCCAGCGGGACCCATGGCGATACCATGCCCTGGAGTGGTCGGCAAGCGAGAGAGTTCGCCGACGCCATCAGGACCCACAATAGCAGCTCGGAGCGCCCCGCGAAGCTGGTCAACGCGCTGCTGTCGGACTACTGCCGGGCCGTGGACGAAGCCCAGTCGAGAACGCCCTTCCTCAAGGTTCTGCGCGGTTGTTTTGGTCACTCCTGNNACTCCTGGGATCTCTGGCCCGTATCGCTTGCCAAGTACGCGGCCGAGATGAGGGCAAACGAACAGCTGTTCATGGCGGCCGAGGCTCTGGTGGCGGCAGCGGCGCTCAAGCGCCCCGAGCTGAGCGAGGCCACCCGCGTCGTGCGTGAAAGGGCCGAGTGGTGCTGGGCCATGCTCAGTGACCACGCATGGAATGGCACCGACCCGGACAACCGGCGCCTCAACGCGGAGCTACGACGGCACTGGAATGCCGAGCTGAATCAGATCAGCGTGGCCCTGCTCAAGCAGATGTCCCTTGAGAAGCCCTGGCAGAAGCCCGACGAGCGGCAGGTCACGATCTTCAACGCGCTGAGCTTCCCGCGGAAAGACCTGGTGCGCCTGGATTCGTGGGATGCGATTGGCGGCCTCGCACACGCTGGCACAGCCGTCCCGACTCAGCTGGTAGAGGAGGATGGCCGACGGACGCTCTACGCGCTCCTTGCGCAGATCCCGGCCTTCTCGACGAAGACGCTGAACGTCACGGCGGAGGCCGAGCAGACCGCGCCCGGCAGCTTGCGCGCCACTGCCACCGAGCTTGAGAGCCCCTTCTACCGCTTGGTGGTGGACACCAAGACCGGCGGCGTCAGCAGCCTGATCCACAAGGCCAGTGGGGCGGAGCTAGTGGCAGGGGATGGGAAGCGGACGCTCTGCCAGACCGTCTATCACGACGGCAGAGAGAGCCGCATGCGTCGGGCGAAGAGTGAGGTGGTGGCCACCGGACCCCTGCTCGCCCGATTGCGCGTCACCGGGGTGGTCAAGAACGTTGAGATCACGAACTACATCAGCGTCTACGCGGAGCTGGACCGGGTGGACTTCGATCTCCGCCTCCACAAGCCCATCACCACACAGGAGGAGCGGCTCTGCCAGATCTTCCCCGTGGCGGGAGAGGGAGCGGCACTGCATGTGGAAACCACTGCCGCGGTGCTAGTGCCCAAGCGTCAGCCCGAAGGTGATCTTCTGCCAGGAGCCGATACCCGGCGAATGGTCGTTCAGGGCTTCGTAGATGTCTCCTCACCGCGAGGGCCGGGCGTCACCATCGCCCCCGTCGACAGCTTCGCTCTGCGATTGGATCTTGACTCGATCACCTTTGAGGCCCTCGGCAATGATCAGAACTACCAGGAGGTCGTCAGCGACCAGGACGGGGTGACCGACTTCCGGTTTCGCTATGCGGTCCAGGGGCACGCACACGGCTACGACAAGGCCCGCGCAGTCGCCTGGAGCCGCACCATCGCATCGCCTCTCCTCGTTCTCCGAGGGCCTGTGAGCGAGGGCGGTGACCCCGTGCCAGTTGTCGAGGTGGACCCGAAGCGGGCGATCGCCACTTGCCTCAAACCGGCCGACCGAGGGGGCAGCGGTACCATCGTGCGGCTGTGGGAAGTGTCTGGGCAGTCTGGCCCGGTGACCGTGCACGTGCCCGGATTCAGTCGCGCAGTACGCACCGATCTTCTGGAGCGCGACCAGGAGGAACTGTCCCTCGTCGAGGGCAGCGTAAGGCTACACCTTCCCGCCCACGGATTCGGGTCGATCCGCTTGCTGATCTAGGCAGGAGTAGCCGGGCACACAAGCCCGGCCGGAAGCGGTCTTCCCTAGAGGCACGTGATAGCGCCGATGACCTCTAAGCAACGCATACTGACTGTGCTTTCAGGCGGTATCCCTGACCGCGTCCCGGCGACGCCGGACTTCTCGAACATGANNACATGATTCCCGCACAGCTCACCGGGAAGCCGTTCTGGGACATCTACCTCTACAATGACCCGCCGATCTGGCAGGCCTACATCTCCGCTGCCCGTCACTTCGGCATTGACGCCTGGCTGGAGGGATATAGCGGCTATCTGCCTCCCGTCTTCCCTGAGCAGATGAGCCAGGGCTGGGAGAGCTTCATCGTCCACAGGGATGCCGGCCGCATCGTGACACAGGCCTGCCTCACCGAGGATGGCAAGCGCACCTGGTATCCGAAGGTGGATGTCTACTACATCGCCGACCCCCCGACGTGCGAAGTGGATCCCGCGAAGATCGGTCTGCCTCCCGTGCCCGAGCGATGGGAGCCGATCGAGGGGCGGAAGCCGCTTCCAACAGGCGGCGAGGCGCTTCGGGAAGTGATGGAGACGATGGGCGACCAGGGCGTCGTCGCGGTCTACGTTACGTCCTCGTGTGCGCTCTGGAGCCCGGAGGACATATACCGGTACTACGACAATCCCGACGAACACGAGCAGTGGGCGGCCGAACGCGTGAAGCTGGCCGAAGCGCGCTTCAACCACCTCATGTCCCTGGAGACAAGGCCCGACATCATCTCTGTGGGAGCGTCGGGCACGCTTGTCTTCCAGACCGTGGAGATGTTCCGCAAGCTGGCCTTCCCCGCGGTGAAGCGCGTGATCGAACTCGCTTCCGCGGCCGGTCTTCCGACCCACATCCACTCCTGCGGGCCGGAGAGGGAGTTGGTTCGCATCATGGCGGAGGAAACCGATCTCACCGTCATCGATCCGCTCGAGACACCCCCGATGGGCGACTGCGATCTCGCCGAGCTGAAGCGCCTTTATGGCGACATGATCGCGCTGAAGGGCAATCTTCACACGACCGACGTGATGTTGCGCGGCAGCGTCGGCGATGTCGTGCGGGCCAGCAGGAGGGCCATCGACGACGCCGCGGCAGGAGGGAGATTCATCCTGGCCACCGGCGACCAGTGTGGCCGGGACACGCCAGAAGACAACATCAGGGCTCTGGTGGAAACAGCGCGCACGTACGGCCGATACTAGCCCCGGTAGCGCCGGCGACGAGGGGTCCCCCCTCGCCAATCCAAACGCCCTAGCTGCGCCATAGCGCAGAGTAGCCAAATAGTACAATAAGTGCGACTGCCCATACGTTGCACATGCCAGTGCCGCCGTTGTACAAATAGTTGACTCGGTAGATCGCTGACCACTGTCCAAGATCAAGCCTATTCTCGCAGTGCAAAGGAGCTCGTTCAATGCCCAACACAAACCGCGTCCATCGCCAACTAGTATGCTTGCCTCGAGGAGAAGGCAAGGTACTCCTGTCGTGGCGCTTACTGCCCACTGATAGGGCAGACGCTCCCTTCCAAGTGGAACGGCGACGCGAAGCAAGCGACACGTGGGTCCGGGTATCCGAGATACCGGTCACTGACTCGACCACGCTCTTGGACCGGGTGCCGGAGCCCCGTCGGTATGAATACCGGGTGGTAGGCGATGGTGTGTCGGAAGTGGTCTCAGTGGACGCGGGCGCGGCACCAGATATTGTGGCGCTCAGCATCCCACTCGATCCGGAGATGTTTTCCGGTTGGGGCCTGCTGATGGCGCTGGGCGAGCTATGCAACGACGGCCGCATCGGCTACATCGTGCGCGGCGCGCGGGGGGGGCGGTTGTGGATACTCGCCTACGACCATGATGGGCAGCTGCGCTGGGAGCGGAACACGTATCTGCCACCGGGCGAGAACGGGGACGCCTACCACGTTCCTCTGCTCTGCTGGGACGTCAACGCCGATGGCCGGTCCGAGGTGGTCTTCTACACCGGGCAGCCGGACGATCCGAGAGAGCACTATGGGGTGCCAGAAGTGGGCCAGTGCCTGACCGCAGTTGACGGGGAGACCGGCGAGGTGGTGTGGGAGGCTCCCTCGCTCATGGTGGCGGACGCGATGACAGTTGGACACCTTCGGGGCATCGACCAGGCAGCGAGCGTGGTGGTGCAGGAGCGTACCTACGCGGATGTAACGCTGACCGCGTACGACGGCCGCACGGGAGCGGTCTCCTGGCAGGTGGATCAGGCGCGCCCAGCGGGCCATGCCCTCGATATCGCGGACATAGATGAGGATGGGGTGCAGGAGGTGATCTGCGGCGGAGTCTGCTACCGGGGCGACGGGACCGTCAAGTGGGAAGCCGAGCAGTTCGGGCATGCTGATATCTCGAAGCCGGCGAGGATTGACCCGAGCCGGCCCGGAATGCAGGTCTGGTATGCGATCGAGAACGGGAACACAGGCGTCTACCTCGTGGACAAGGATGGCAACACGATCTTCAAGGAGTTCTTTCACCATGCTCACTACGGCTGGGTCTGCCGCCACACCGCTGAGGTGCCGGGGCTGCAGCCGCATACCGCTGAAGACGCGCGATATGAGGCCGACGCGACCCAGCGCGGGATCGTAAGGGAGGACGGGCATTTCCCGATCTTCCTGCCCGATGGCACCCACTGGGCCAACCTCACGGATTGGCAGCGTAAGAACTTCATACCCGTCCACTGGTGCGAGGGGCCCGAGGTGGCCTTCGCCATCCGCAAGGAGAACCACCGGATTGTGCGCTTCCACCAGGATGGCAGCATGGAGGACGTGCCGGAGGGCAAGCTGCCGAAGAGTGGGAGGTATGGCCGGAACCTCTGTTGTGCGGATATCCTGGGCGACTACCGCGAGGAGATCGTCGCCCTGGATGACGAGCGCCATCGCGTGATGGTGCTCACCAATCCCACGCCGGCCGACTCCCGCCAGTGCTCGCCGTACGAGGATTTTGAATACCGACACGACCGCAGCCAACACGGCTCGGGGTACTACATCTACCTATCACCGCCCTTCGGGGCATCGTACCAGCGGTAGTTGGCGCGCGTGAGGCAATCGGTCTCGCAGGGGACAACGCGATGGCAATCAGGCGGAACGGGTTGTTTGTAGGCGGAAGGCTCCAACCGCCTTCCGGCGAGCAGATCGAAGTCGAAGACCCAGCCACCGGCCACGCCGTGGCGACAATCCCGGATGCATCCAGAGATGAGATAGACCGAGCCGTTGCGGCTGCCCGACGGGCATTCGAGAACGGTTGGGGGGTGTCGTCGCAACGTCAGCGAAGCGGCATACTCCACCGGGTCGCGCAGCTCGTCAGGGACCGTGGAGAGGATCTGGCTGCGATAGAGGTATCCGAGGTGGGCAGACCTGTCTCAGAGATACGAGCCTACGACATCCCTGAGACGGCAGACTGTTTTGACTACTATGCCAGCGCCATCCGCGTGTCTCGTGGACACACGATCCCGGTGGCCGGTCCGTACTTCGACTTCACGCTCTTGGAGCCCGTGGGGGTCGTTGGGCAGATCACCCCCTGGAACTTCCCCCTCTTCATGGCCTCATGGAAGATAGCACCTGCTTTGGCCATGGGGAACGCGGTCGTGATAAAGCCATCCTCACTCACTCCGAGCACAACCATCGAGCTCGCCAAGATCGCCTCCGAGGCCGGCCTTCCCGCTGGTGCACTGAANNACTGCAGGCACGGCCCTCGTGGAGCACCCGGACGTCGATATGATTGCGTTCACCGGTGGTCCAGGCACCGGTCGGAGGATAGCGGAAGCCGCGAGTCGGTGCGGCAAGAGGGTAAGGTTGGAGCTCGGTGGCAAGAGCGCGCAGATTCTCTTCGCGGACTGCGATATTCAGGCCGCGGTTGGCAGTGTACTGGAGGGCATCTTCTTCTCCGGGGGAGAGAACTGCTGCGCCGGTAGTCGGATGTTGGTCGAGCGTCCGATCAAGGACGACGTGGTCCAACAACTGAGACTTGCCGCGGAGAGGCTCGAGATCGGCATGCCCGCTGATCCAGCGACGCAGATCGGCTGTCTCGCCAGCACGGGGCACTTCAGCCGTGTGCAGTCATACCTGGAACAAGCTGAGCAAGAAGGCATTGAGGTAATACGATGCGGCACCGTGCCCGCCGATCCGAGGTTGGCGCTCAGGCCCTTCCTTGCCCCCACGATACTGGTTGATCCGCCGATAGGCAGTAGTGTCGTGCAGGAAGAGATCTTCGGCCCCGTCCTGGTGGTCAACAGCTTCGAGAGTGAAGAGGACGCTGTCAGGCTCGCCCACGCTACTCCGTACGACCTCGCGGCGGGCGTCTGGACCGGGGATGTAACACGAGCGCACCGGATTGTCCGACGTCTCAGAGCTGGTACGGTGTGGGTGAACACCTTCAACAGGACGTTCAACGACGTTCCGTTCGGGGGGTTCGGACTGAGCGGCGATGGGAGGGATTCAGGCCTTGAGGCGATGGCGGAGTACGCGCATGTCAAGAACGTATGCATCAGCCTCGCTCCCGGCTCCGATGACTGGTTCGCCGGTGCTAGCTAGCCCACACAGGAGGTGCATGCGTGCGGTTCGCGTTCTGTAACGAAGGTTTCGGCCACACGCCGTGGGCGTCCGTGTGCCGTACCCTCGCCGGTGCTGGCTACGCTGGTGTTGAGATCGCCCCCTTCACAATGGCCGATGATGTACGTCTCATCAGTGCACACCGCCGAGCTGAGATCAAGCGAATCGCGCGCGACGCCGGTCTCGAGATCGTCGGGCTCCACTTTCTTCTGGTGAAGCCGGAAGGCTGGCACGTTGCCCACCCGGACAAGGCGGTGCGCCGCGCGACTTGCGGGTACCTCTGCGACCTTGCCGAGTTCTGCGCCGACCTGGGCGCGGGAGTCATGGTGTTCGGGTCTCCGAAGCAGCGCGGCACCAATGCTGGGGCCACCCCTAGTCAGGCATGGGAGTGGGCGAAAGAGACCATAGCCGAACTCCTGCCGACCCTGGCGGACTGCGACGTTGTCTTGTGCATGGAGCCGCTAGCCCCGACGGACCCGTATGGCGACAAAGCCACGGACTTCCTCAACACGGCTGCGGATGCTCGTCGGTTCATGAACGAGCTGGATCACACGAATGTGCGTCTCATCCTCGACGTCAGGTCCATGTGCAGCGAGAACCGGCCTATCCCGGAGATCATCCGCGAGAACGCTGATCAGCTCGCGCATTTCCATGCCAACGACGTGAACGATGGAGCTCCCGGCTTCGGCGATGTGGACTTTCGACCCATTCTACAGGAGCTACGCGAGATCCGATACTCAGGTTACGTATCTCTCGAGCCATTCAGACTGGAGCTGGACGCGGAAACCGTAGCGCGGAGAAGCCTACGCTACCTAGAGGGGTGCCAGAACGGCTAGTAGGGAGATCCAGAACGCAGCCTGCGAGGAGCGGTGGGTGGATGGAGGTTTGGCCTCGTGATTATGCAGCGAAGGAACGCCAGACGATTCTGAGGGATGCTATATGAGGTATGGGCGATCGCCGTGTTCAGGCCCTATCCTGCGATTGCCAGGCAATAGACGATGGAGTGGCAGGCAAGGTTTGGTGATTGGGGGTAGTGGCGGCTTCTCCTCTCGAAGCGCGTCGCTGGTTCACGGAGCGGGTCGTGCCGGAACTCGGTGCGCTGCACAGTACCCAGCAGCACGTCGGTTGCTACGGCGGGATCCTCTCTCCAGCAGTGCGTGCTCTCCGGACGCAGCAGCCAGGAGCGACCGGAGACTAGAGAGGGGCAGGGGAAACGTAAGCCCGAGGAAGGCTGAGGCCGGTCGATGCGGCGAATCTCGGCTGAAGCGAGCACTCACCCCCCCGGGAAGGCAAGTAGAGCGTGGAAGGTGGCCCTGGTGGATCGACCACTACGCATTGGGATAGCGGGCATGAATCGAGGGAGCGACTTCCTCGCACCCCTCGCCGACTGCCCTGATGCCACCCTGGCCGGGGTCTGCGACCCTGATAGTGGCGCCATTGGGCGCTGTCGCGACCTCCTGGGAGATGCGCCGCTGTTCCGGCAGTACTCCGAACTGCTGCGTTGCGGCCTGGACGCGGTTATTGTGGCGACCCCGATCCATCTCCACGTTCCCCACACAATCGAGGCCCTCTCACAAGGCATCCATGTCTTCTGCGAGGTCAGCGCTGCCATTTCCCTCCCTCAATGCTCCGAGCTGGTTCGTGCCGTTTGCACCTCCCCGGCGAAGTNNCATCGTCCGAGCTATGGCACACGCCGGCCTCTTCGGCGATCTTTTCTATGCGGATGCCGACTACATACATGAGGTCGGCACCTGGGCCTGCCCCGGTAGTTGGCAGGAGAAGTGGCTTTTGAACCGGCGCGGTCCTACTTATGTCACGCATCCCCTGGGGACCGTGCTCGACTGGCTCGACGACCGCCTGGTTACAGTGAGCTGCCGGGGATCCGGCCCTCATGCCGCTGCCCACCGCAACAACGATGATCGTTGCGTCCTACTAGGGCAGACCTCTCGCGGCGCGCTTGTCAGCATCAGGCATGATCTCGTTTCATCCCGGCCCGTTGCCGACAGCTACGCCGGGCTCCAAGGCACACTCGGAGCGTATGAAGCGCCCCGTTACCCCGGCGAACAGCATCGTGTCTGTCTGGCCTCGCAGGGCAGACCGGGCAGACGGCAGTGGCAGCCTCTGGCTGACCTTGAGACCGACTTTATTCCCGAGGACTGGCAGCGGCTGGACGCCTCACAAGGTGCCACTCACAGCGGTAGCACAGAGCTGATGCTGCGCTCCTTCCTGAACTGTATCCTTCAGGACGCTGAGCCCCGTATCGACGTCTACCGCGCCCTCGATTTCACCGTCCCGGGCATTGTGGCGGAGATATCCCTCGCAGAAGGAGGAGCGCCGGTCGCGGTTCCTGACTTCCGTCTGGTGTGACACCGTCTAAGGGCACTGTCTCCTTGATGGGCCGGAGCCCGAGTATTGAGGCGTTTCGCGAGGCCTGCGACGACCCACATCGGACTCGGGTGACCGACGACAGTGCTCCCCTGCTTCCAGAGGGTGAAAGCTTGGTCAACGTCGCGGACTCTGATAGAATAGGTGCCCCGATGGAGCAGCGCCGGAAACGATGAACAACACCACTCCGGACGTTGAGCCGTTACTCCCACTTGACCTTCCGCCTCGGCGGGCCAGCCACGGCGCGCGTCGGAGCATCAGGGAGTCGCTTCTGCGTTCCGACGTCTGCTTAGCCGTTCTCGACGACGATCCGACTGGCACGCAGACGGTGCACGATATCCCGGTCTACCTGGACTGGTCGGCCGAATCGTTGACAGAGGCCCTTGGCACCGAAGGGCGAGTTGTCTACGTCTCTACGAACTCTCGCGCGCTGGGGAGCTCAGAGGCGACGGAGTTGGCGTGGCTCCTGGGCAGCGGCCTGAGGGCAGCCGAGGAGGCAAACGGAGTTCGGTCGCTCCTCGCGAGCCGAAGTGACAGCACCCTCAGGGGGCACTATCCGGCTGAGGTGGACGGGCTGATCGCGGGATATGGGACCCCAGTTGACGGGGTCATCGTCTGCCCGGCTTTCTTCGAAGGCGGCCGCTACACGGTCAATGATGTGCACTACGTGCTCCAAGGATCCGCACTAGTTCACGCGGCGGATACCGAGTTCGCCCGCGACCCGGTATTCGGCTACAGGTGCTCGAATCTGCGGGAGTGGGTGGTCGAGAAACGGCCAGGGCTGAGGGTCGAGGATATCTGGTCCGTGTCGCTCGAGACGATCCGTGAGGGAGGCCCCGGATGCGTTCGTGACCTCCTCATGAGCGTCAAAGGCGGTGCCCCCATTATCGTCAACGCGCTCTGCTACGAGGATCTGGATCAGTTCGTTCTGGGGCTGATCGCTGCAGAAAGTCAAGGCAAGCGCTTTGTCTATCGCTGCGCGGCAAGCCTTGTCAAGGTGCGAGGTGGAGTTGAGGATCGACCGCTACTAACCCGGCAGGATGTTGCCTCATCATCTGGCCCCGGCCTGGTAGTCGTCGGGTCCTGGGTCGAGCGGACCACAGAGCAGCTAACATGCCTTCTCCAAGAGAGCGGTGTCGCCCCCGTAGAGCTCAACGCGAATGCCGGTGGATGCGATCAGCAGGAGATCATCGAAGGGGCGGTGGCCGATGCCGCTCTCAGGGCATCGCTGGTGCTCCAGAGCGGCAGGACGGCCGTCGTCTACACCCCGCGCTGCCTCCTCACGAGAGAGGGAAAGGGCTTCGCGGCGGTCGGGCGAAGGATCATGGCAACGCTGTGCCGGGTCGTGGAGCAGATCTCCGTTGAGCCATCCTTCATCGTTGCCAAGGGCGGGATCACGAGCATTGAGATCGCCCGTACTGCCCTTAGGGCGCGAAGAGCACAGGTTCTGGGGCAGATCGCCGCTGGCGTGCCCGTGTGGCGATTGGGCCCGGAGGCGACTTGGTCCGGTGTGCCATACATCGTCTTCCCGGGGAATGTGGGCGATTCGTCAGCCCTCCGAGACGTTGTGTTAGGGACGCTGTGACGAGTCCAGCGGAAACACTGTCGCTGCGGTGCGTCCGAGCACCCACAACAGTTCCTCGTCATCGAGTCCGGTCGAACGAAGCTTCGCGAGTTCGGCTGCCGCGTTGTCCGCGTGATCGGAGCCGAACATGAGTCGTTGTGGCCCGAGTTTACGCGCCCACGCCAGCACCTGGGAACCAGGCGTCCAGCTTGTCTCCAGGTATACGTTGGGATGGCGTGCGGCTAGCAGTTCCGCTTGCGCTGTGAACACTGCGCCACCCGCGTGCGCGACCACGATCGCCAACTCAGGCCACTCTTCGGCGATCGGGCTCAACAGCGACGGGTCTGCCCATGGGATACCGATTCCGCTATGGACTATCACGGGAACCGGGAGAGCGAGGGCCAATTCGAACACTCGCCGACCGTGTCGCCCGAGGGGATCCACTGCGTGGGCAAGCGGGTGCAGCTTCACCCCCACGAAGCGAAGCTGCTCGATGCAGCGGCGCACCTCGACCTCGTATTGTTCGGCGGGCAGATGCGGACTCGGGTTCGCAATGCCATGATACCGACCAGGAAAGCGAGAGCAAAGCTCAGCGATGTCATCATGCTGCCGCTGCACCCCTGCCAGATCGTGCACCGTACCAGGCTGCAGCAGCGTTGCCTGGATGTTATTGGCGCGCCGGCTGGCCACCAAGGTATCTTCAGTGAAGTTCACGTCGAATACCTCGTCAGACCCGAGATGCGCATGAGCGTCAATGATCATGGTTTGGCCGGGCTCGCCGGAGTATGTCTTGCCGATCGGGCGGCGTCGGCTCACTCGGCCCATCATCTTAGGCGGCAACGACGCCCTCGTCAAGGAAGCATTCCGCCCTTCCTTCGCGAGCTGACAGTTCTGCTGGACACGACCGTGTCCAGCCTCGCGCAGGACCCGATGAGGGGGCCGCCTGCACTGATTGCTCTACTGCTAACCGCTTCGCGTCATTGCAAAGAGTGAAAGCGATCGGGAGCCCCGCTCTGCCGGTCCGACCCTTGTTGACAGAGTGTCGGATGGCAGCCTAAGTGGGGAGGTGGCAGGCCTCAGAATGGAATGGGACCTGTCGATGGCTGAACCAGGAGAGGGAGCGCAAGTGAATAGGATCTTCAAGGTGGGCATAACGCGGGACTTCCTCTCGCCTGAGGGCGAGCTGACCGTGGGGGACATCGGGCTAGATGTACTGGATCGGGCTACCGGCCTGAAGTACGACTTCCTGGCCGAGGACACGCGGGAGCTGCGCGCCGACCAGGTGAGAGACTACGACGCGCTACTGGTCCTCGGGCCCAGTGTGACCGCCATCACGTTGCAGGATGTAGACCGGCTCGCGGTGATAGCACGCTTCGGCGTCGGGTACGACGAAGTGAACGTCGAAGCGTGCACGCATCATGACGTGGCTTTGACCATCACCCCGGACGGAGTACGGCGGCCTCTCGCGGCGGCCGCTATGATGTTCATCCTGGCTCTCAGTCACAAGCTGATGATGAAGGACCGCCGTACCCGAGCTGGCCAGTGGTGGGACTTGACTCCCGATTTCGTGGGCATGGGAGTCAGCGGCCGTGTGCTCGGGGTGGTGGGATTAGGCAACGTGGGACGCGAGCTGCTTATGCTGGCGCAACCGTTTGGCATGCATCATATCGCGTACGACCCCTATGTCGGGGCCGAGGCTGCCGCTGGAGCCGGGGCAGAGCTCATGCCACTGGATGCCCTGATGAGCACGGCGGATTTCGTCTGTGTCTGCTGCCCGTTGACTGCGGAGACACGCGCTCTTATCGACGCGGAACGGATCGGGCTGATGAAACCCACGAGCTATCTCATCAACGTCGCGCGCGGCCCCATCGTCGATCAACAGGCGCTGACTGCCGCCTTGCGCGAGCAATGCATCCAGGGCGCGGCACTGGACGTGTTCGAAGAGGAACCTATCGATGCACATGATCCCCTCTTGTCCTTGGATAACGTGATTCTCTCCCCGCACGGGATCTGCTGGACAGATGAGCTTATCCGCGGGAACGGTGTAGAGGCATGCACGAGTATCGTTGAGGTCGCCGCGGGACGGGTGCCTCGCCATGTAGTGAATCGCTGTGTGCTCTCACAGCGGGGATTTCAAGAGAAGCTGCGCCGCTACGCAGCGCAAAGGCGGGTGTGATGAAGGTGAACAGAGTGAAGCGGATTCTCAAGGAGGGCGGCGTTGTTCTGGGCACGATGGTGTTCGAGTTCAACAGCCCGGGCATCGGTCGCCTCGCGCGAGATGCAGGCGCTGATTTCGTGGTTTTCGACATGGAGCATACAGGTTGGAGCATGGAGACAGTGCGGATGCTGATGGCTACGTCGCGACCNNCGCGACCGTCTGATCTTGTGCCGGTGACCCGTGTGCCAACACTGGAGTACCAGTTCGTGGCGCGGGCGCTGGATGTCGGCGCGATGGGGATAATGGTTCCCCAACTGGAGACCGAAGAGCAGGCACGTTCCCTCGTGCGAGCGGCCAAGTATCCACCCGTGGGACGGCGAGGCGTGACCTTCGGTACGGAGCCGGATGAGTACCGAGATGAGGATGTCGACGCCGTCGTGAGGAGTGCGAACGAGGAGGGCTTGCTTATCGTACAGATTGAGAGTGCTCGGGGGGTAGACCAGGCCCAGTCTATCGCTGCCATCGACGGCATTGATGTCCTCTGGGTTGGGCAGTTCGATCTGACCACCTCTATGGGTATTCCAGGTCAGTTCACCCACCCAGAGTTCGCGAGAGCGCTGGAGCTCGTCCTCGCTGCCTGTCAGCGGCACGACAAGGCAGCCGGGTACAGCGCTGGTAGCGTTGAGGAGTTGTGCACTCGGCGAGCTCAGGGTTTCCGCTGTCTGAGCTACAGTGAGGACTACACCATCTACAAGGAGACCCTGCGCACGGCTTTGGCCGATGCCCGGGCTCGCCTCGGGGACGCTGAGTTGCCGGCGGCGTGAGGTGGCGCTAGCGCAAGCAGGCAGTTCCGATCCTTAACCTAGGAGCGTAACAAGGTGAGGTACCCATGAGAGCCTACCGCTTTGCTGTGTTTGGGTGCGGGTTCTGGTCGCAGTTCCAGATTGCCGGATGGCGCGAGCTGGATGGAGTGGAGCTCGTCGCCGTGTACAATCGAACTCGCGAGAAGGCGGAGCAGATGGCTCAACGCTTCGGTATACCGACCGTCTACGATGACGCAGAGGCACTACTGGTCAACGAGGACCTGGACTTTGTCGATATCATCACCGATGTCAACACACACGACCGCTTCGTGAGACTGGCCGCTGCCTACCGCATTCCGGCCATCTGCCAGAAGCCCATGGCGCCCGATCTGCGCACTGCAGAGGAGATGGTCAAGGTCTGCCGGGAGGCCGATGTCCGTTTCATGATCCACGAGAACTGCCGCTGGGAGCCTGCTCTGAGGCGCCTGAAGCACGAACTGGACAGAGGCTGTGCAGGCAGGCCATTCCGTGCCCGAGTGACGTACAGCAACAACTTCCCCGTCTTCGACAACCAGCCGTTCCTACGCGAGCTTGACCACTTCATCCTAACCGACATGGGAAGCCACATTCTAGATGTCGCGCGCTTCCTCTTCGGCGAAGCAAAGAGCCTCTACTGCCAGACTCGCCAAGTCACCCCCGGGATCAAGGGTGAGGATGTAGCGACGGTGATCATGGATATGGGAGAAGGTATCACGGTCACCTGCGAACTGAGCTACGCGAGCGTGCTGGAGCACGACCACTACCCGGAGACTCATGTTCTTGTCGAGTGCGAGGGCGGGAGTATCGAGCTTGCGCCCGACTACTGGGTACGCGTGACCGAGAAGGACCGGACAACGCGAGCAGTTCATTGCCTCCCCCGCCACTATGTTTGGTGTCCTGAGGCTTACGCGGCGTCGGGCCCGGCCATTGTGGCCTGCAACGCTAACCTGCTTCGTGCCTTACAGAGCGGGGCAGCTGCGGAAACGTCTGCCGACGATAATCTGCAGACCATGCGCCTGGTCTTTGCCGCGTACGAGTCCAGCGCTCACAACAGCGTCATCACGCTCTAGCCCACCAGGTATGCTGGCATGGTGCCGGTGCCCCGGCTCTGCCGCCGATTCCCCGTGCGCCTGAACCGCGAGGAAACGAGCGGCGGAGACCCTGATCCTCTTTCCGCCTCATCGGGAGTGGGGGCGACGCAGCCTCCCGTCGTCGTACGGAACGGCACGAACCTGGCGGCGTCACAGACGCTGCGGCCGCTGGGCAGCCCAGTCGCTGGCAGCCTCATATTGCCGGCGACTCCGGTGGGACAGATCCTGCATCTCCCGAAGCAGCTCAGAGCCTCACCGATCGAGGATGTTGTGCGCCTGCCACGCGACGCACGCCGCCACTGCGAGTGGCAGGTAGCGTAAGAGCGCTTTACATCCTTTGTAGGGCTCCATCGTAGCACCGAACGAATCTCCTCTTGCGTGTGCGAGTCGCCGCCAGCACGCCTTTCTGTTCCGGGGCAGAGTGTCTGGAATCCGCAAACAACTGCGTACTCCCTGCCGTGAGCGTCTGGCTCCTTCTCGCGCCGTCCCGTTGTCACGCAACTGGGACACAGGATCCAAGCCAGTGGGCCTTTCGTATCACAGGTGGGAGCGACAAGCTGCAATGTCTGCCCTGTCTCGTACTCCAACTCAGCCTCCACAAATCGGATTCGGACCGTGACGCTGAGCGGGCCTCCAGGCGGCACCGACCGTCTCCTGCGCGCAGACGCGCCTGAACCACCATGCCCACCGCGAACTCACCGTCACTGCCTTCATCGGCACGCGGAGCGGTGCGTTGGATCCTCCCATGTGAGCTTGCCCTCTTCTGTAGTCAGGTGCCCGCGTTGCAGCGCAACGCTCTGGGGGCAAGCCAGCAGCGGCGTCGGACTCGAGCTCAATCTGCGAGAGTCGATCCGCCCGAAGGAGACAGTCGACTAGAGGTCGATCTCAGTCTGGCACGTCGAATGTACTACTCCGCTTCATGTCGGCAACAACAGCGCTCAGCCTGGAGATGTCACCGGGGGTGGCCCTGCCGCCCTCCCGGCCCCATTCCACACCTAACTCGCTGGGTAGCAGGCCGCTCTCCCGAAAACGGGCGGATACCATGGCGAGATCGCGAATCGCTACCAGGGAGCCGTCCGAGCCTGGCGACGTCGAGACGGTGGTCAGGGAGGCTGGTACTTGGGTGATCCAGCCCGCGGCGACATATATGAGATCATTGAGCCAGACATACGGCTTGGAGTCCATGAGACGAGTCATTGGTCTATCAACCTCACCAGTAACATAGCGGCAGTAGGCAGCCAGATTCTCCCTGAGAAGGTTCTGTTTCCGGAGAGGCTTGTTCTCCCTTGAGTCGCCGGTCCTGGTGAGCGCATAGTGCGAGGAAGTTCGATACTCCAGCGCCCCGCGATCAAACACGACGCTCTCGCAGTGGTTCTCGGTTCCGTCGCAGGCGTGCGAAAGTGCCAGTCTCAACCCGATCCCGCTGCGAGTCCGCGCCCTAGCGAATACCGTATCGGGGCCATGGATGTCATGGGCCCTGTACAACTCAGCCTCAACCTCCTCAATCTCCGCCCATGACCAGAACGCCTCGTTCCCCGCCCAGAAGAGGGCGTTGTGTATGTAGTGTGCCATCGCGTTCCCGAAGCAGGAGTCGAGGACAAGCCGATCGTCGAGCATGAGGCGACCAGCCCAAGATGCCCTGCCGTAGTATCCACTCGAGCGAGGCCACAGACCTTCAAAACGAACCTGACGTGTTGTGCCGAACTCGCCCTGAAGGAGACGGCGCTTCAGCTGCTGGCGAGATTCTTCGATGATGAAATTGAAGCCGACGTTCGTCAACTTGGCAGCCCTCTCCTCGACTTCCAGCATGGCCTCAAGCTCTTGATAGTCTAGAGTAGGGGGCTTCTCAAGGTATACGGGCAAGCCCCGATCGATGCACGCCCTGTGCATCTCCGCGTGGAGCGGTACCGGAGACGGAACACACACGAAATCCAGCATGTCCCTGCAGTCGTTCAGCATCTCTGGATAGTGACTGAACACGTGTACACCGCGCTGCTCCAACTGCAACTCGTCAGCTGTTGCCGAAGATCCTGCTGGGTCTCTCGTGCAGGTGCACACCAGCTTACATACCCCCTCACGCTCGAGCTCCCAAACAGCTGCGTGATGAGAGCGAGCGAAGCCCCCCATGCCGATGACCCCGACTCCAAGTCTCCTTGGCATGGTTACCCTTACCGGTGTGCTTCCAGCAGTCGATCTCGCTTCGGCTGCCCCTCACCGGAGCCACATAATCCAGGCGCTTGGCTTTCTAAGCTCCATCTGGCGGCAACCGCGCAGTGTAGAGTGTCAGCGTTGGTGGGGCAAAAGGGGGCATGAGATAAGCGACACCTCCGGCGGTCCTGAGCCTGTATCTTTGCACTGCCCCTTCCATCTCCGGTAGTGCTCCCGGCGAGCTACCGAGGTTTTGATCTGGAGAGTCCTTCGCCGGGAGAGAATGGCTTCCCTCCGGCCGAACCAGACATCGTCTGGCGTGACGTTCTGGAGGGCCTCGTGATCGCGCTGGGAGTTGTAGTACTCGACGAACCGGCCGATGGCGGCCTTGAGTTGTCCTGGGCTCATCTCCACCACCAGCGTGACTTCCTCCTTCAGCGTGCGGTGCATGCGCTCGATCTTGCCGATGGTCTGAGGGTGGTGGGCGCGGGCCCGTAGATGGCGCAGCTGATGCGCCCTCAGGAAGTCCTGCATCGCCCGGGAGATCTACCCCGAGCCATTGTCCGTCAGCAAGGCCGGCCTCTGTACTGGGGGAGCCGAGATCACCCCAGTCCTTTCCACCGCCAGCTGGATGACCTCGGCCAGACTCGTGGTCTGGACATCCGCCGCGAGCTCCCAGGCCAACAGGCGCCTGGAGTAGTCGTCCAATACGCTCACGAGCCAGTAATGGCCCCATCCCGGGATGAAGAAGCGAGAGGCATCGCTCTGCCACAACTCGTTGATGCGCGTAGTCCGGTGATGCCACTCCTTGGCCGCCGGCTCCTGCTCCGGTGCGCGGCGAGGCAGCAGATCCCAGGCCTTCAGCAGACGCCTCACCGTCGATTCCGAGACGCTGAAGTTGGCCCGGTCGCACAGCCACAGCGCCAACTCCCGGCAACTCAGCCCGGGTTTATTCAGTGCCCAATACCTCACCACCTCACGCTCCTGGGGTCGCAGCGCATTCCACACCAGCCGCTTGCCCTGGACGCGTTGCTTTCCCCCCTCCATGAAGTCCTTCAGCCAGCGATAATACACGGTGTTGTGCAGCCGCTCTCGACGACAGAGCTCCGACACCGGGTCTTCCCCGCGGATTCCCTCCATCACAATCCGGATCTTGTCCTCCGTGGTGAAGGTGCGACGCCCCGTCTGCTTCGCCTTGCGAATCTGCTGACGCGGGGGCTCTCCCGACCGCGTCACCGGCTTCTCCTCCCCCGAGGCCGCCCCCCTCACTTCCACCTCATCTCTGCGCACATCATCCATCTCTCCTGCTCCTTTCAGATCTGCATATTCCGTCGATCAGGAGCAGGAACGCCCTCTCATCTCATGCGAGACTGTAGCTAACCCCTTGTCCCAGATTCGCTGGCGACCTACACCCTCGTCGCCCGTACGGATTCACCGTGGGAATGCGAATCTGACGCAGGTTCACTCCCGAGCGTGCCGAAAAAGGACCCCAGATTCGTTTTGGTACATTACGAGTGCTTGCGCGATGCTGCGGTCCATGGCGCGTAGGCATCCGGGTCCGCCGCCAGAATTGAGGATTGCGCGATGAGATCGGTGAACGCTTTCCGCGAGAGGCTGAGTCTGTGGGGCACAGAGGGTGACGCGGTGATCGTCGACACAGGGCGGCCCTGGCGCCTTATCCTCTGGGAGAAGGCTCAGTACGTCCCGTGCTTCGATCTGGGTGACGACGTGTGGTTCACGCCGGAATGGTTTGAGACATGCTCGACCGAGGATGAGCACTGTTACGAAGTGATCATGGATAAGGCCTGCCGTTATAGCGAGGCACACGTAGAGGAGTCTGGACCGGCGCGTGCCGTCGTCCACTGGAAGAACGCTCTGTGCAACACTCTATACCAAATCTTCCATGGGAATACACGATCGGAGGAGTACTACCGGGTCTTTCCGGATGGGATCGCGGTGCGTCAACTTATCGGCTGGCCAGGCAACGAGTCTGCGGACGGGTTGAACCCAGGCATGTGGGAGGTGGGGGAGTTCATCCTGGTCAACGGTCCCGGGGTTCGGCCATCAGACTGTGTGGAACCGATTGGCTTCAGTCTCACCAATCTGGCGGGGGAGACGCTCGATCTGGAATGGCCACACCCATTCGACCGGAGAACGCAACTGTGTACGCTCAAGCCGGAGATCGCCGAGTGGTCGGAGTACATCGGGGTGGTGCATCTCAAGGGGCGGCCGAAGCCCTTCGTGGCCTTCCCGCGAGACCAGTGGTTCTTTCCTTTCGACAACTGCAAGAAATGCGGTAGGCCGCATCCACAGATGAATGCCTTCGCGGGCGCATCGAGCTACTCGCACTGGCCGGCGAACGACTCCACGGAATTCATCGCATGGACGCCGGCTAGGGAGGAGGATATCCAGACAAAAGCCACGCACACGTCGTTCGTGAACTGCGGGTACTCCTACCGCGGCGTGACGCCACCGCGGCCCAGCTCATGGTTGTTCCTGACGGGGGCCGTTACAGGCGGGCTGGAGGAGGCGAGATCGCTGGCCGGATCGTGGCTGAGCCGCGCCCGGGTGGACAGTTCTCACCTGTTCGAGAGCTACGCCTACAGCCAGAGAGCGTATTGTTTCAGGGTGCGGGATGCAGGTCCCGTGAAGGTGACCTTCCATCCGACCCGGCCGATCATAAACCCGGTCCTCAGGCTTGTCTTCGGGCGGCCACCCGTGAGGATCATGTGGAACGGCACGGTGCTTGGCGAGTCGGAGTTCAGGGCACAGGAAGTCGGGGATGACGCGGTCGTCTGGATCAACCGGGTGCTTGACAAGGAGACGACGCTTGAGCTCATCCTGGTGTGACGGGGCTACACTGGGCGGGCGGCACCGCCAGCACACGACCCGGACAGGGGCTGTAGTCCGCGCGAAGGTCGCGCACCGCGTGCAGTTGGATGCTGCCGCGCCCTAGTTTCCCCGAGGCAGCACGTCAAGGGAGCTAGAGAATGCGAAGACGCGACGATACTACCCGACCCGAAGCGGTGGTCGCCCCCAGCCCCCGATCTGTCTCGAAAACCCTTGCAGCGGATAGGCAAGGCAACGTCTGCTTTTCGGTTTTCACGAAGCCCTGGACAATGCCGCTGCCCGCGCTCGGCGAGTTCGTCAGGGGGCTTGGCTTCGACGCCATTGAGCTGCCTGTTAGGCCTGGCTACCAGGTCTTGCCGGAGAACGTGGAGCGCGATCTTCCGTCGGCCGCCAAGCAGTTAGCTGATAGCGGGCTGACGATAGCCAGTATCGCCGGCCCCACGGACGAGAGGACGATCGCCGCGTGTGCCGAAGCGCGTGTGCCGACGATCAGAACGATGGTGGAGATCAAGCAGGGAGGATACGTGGCAACTGAGTCAGCGACGCGGGCCGAGTACGAAGCTCTTATCCCCTTGCTCGACCGCTATGGCGTGCGCATCGGGGTCCAGAATCACTGTGACGAGTTTGTGTCCAACGCGATGGGATTGCTGCATTTGATAGAGGGCTTCAACCCGAAGCATGTCGGCGCGGTGTGGGATGCGGCCCACTGCGCGCTCAATGGAGAGGACCCGGAATTGGCCATCGATATCGTCTGGTCACATCTGTGCATGGTCAACTTGAAGAATGCGTTTTGGGAGCGGACGAATGGCCCCGAGGCCGAGGTCGCCCAATGGCGACACCACTTCACGACAGGCAGGCACGGTCTGGCCTCGTGGCCCCGCGTCGCCGCCGCGCTGAGGCGTCGAGGCTGGAACGGGGTCGTATGCCTCACTGCTGAGTACGACGATGAGGCCGCGGTCAACCGGCTGATCGCCGAGGACATCGCCTTCGCGAAGTCGCTGTTCGCCTCGGGCTGAGCCGGACACCTGCTAGGCCATCCACTTCATCATCTCTTCGGTGACCGGGTAGCGCGCCGGTTCACCCCTCACGAATCTGCGCAACTCCTCCAGCACGTACTCGCCCTGCCGGTAGATGTCATGCCCCACCGACCCCGCGATATGCGGGGTCAGGAAGACGTTGGGCAGAGTGTACAGCGGGCTATCGGAGGCCGGCGGCTCAGGATCGGTAACGTCGATGAACGCGAAGATGCGGCCCTCCTTGAGCACCTCGATCATCTCATTCTCCCGGATGATGGCGCCCCGGGCGGTGTTGATCAAGACAGCTCCTTCCTTCATGCTGCGCAGATGATCGCCGGTGATCATGCCCCTTGTCGCCGGTATACTCGCTGCGTGTAGGCTTACGCAATCGCATGTCCTGAAGATGCCGTCAAGGTCCATTGAAGTCGTGCGGAGATTCTGCGCCCTCTCGGCCGACAGGAAGGGGTCGTGGCAGNNGCCTGAGCCGACCATCCCTGCTCCGATAAGGCCGATTCGCGCGCGATAGAGGCCCCGGGCGCTGGGCGCCAGCGTGAAACTGCGGTTGCGGCATGTGAGCTGTGACGCCGTGATCGCCTGCTTGAGGCCGATCACGATCGCGGCGACGGTGTATTCGACAACAGGTATTGCGTTGGCGGCATAGGTGCTGGTGACAAGCACGTTCCTTCGCCAGATCTCGTTGGTGATGAACTCGCGCACCGAGCCCGCTCCGTAGAACACTGCTTTTAGCCGCGGGGTGGCATTTAGGAACGCGCTGTCGACCTTCATCATCCCCCAGCCCGACAGGATGATCTCCGTTTCGGCCAGGGTGGGCCGGAGCGCGTCGAGCTCGCCGGTCGAATCGCAGCAGTCCCTGAGGTGGACCAATTGCCTGATCTCCGAAACAACCTCGGGACTATAGATCCTATCACGGCTCTCCTTCGGCATGAGTATGATTGCGTTTGTCATATTCGTTCTCCGGTCTTGCCCGGGTGCGCGATTCGCTGGCGATCCGGTCCAATCAGGTGGCGGAGCCAAAGGAACAGACGGGGTCGTCGAGCTGCCGATCGATCTCACTCACGCGATACCCGAAGCCAGGCCCGTGGACTGAACTGAGGTCGACCACTCCCTCCCGTCGCCGGTAGATGCCTGGGTGAACGGCCTCCTCAGGCAGCGAAGCATCGGGATAGAACTGCATGGCATTCGTCTCGACGCCCATGATAGTGCCCGCGTGGGCGGCAAGCAGGCAGTGCGGGATCTGGGCGAGCATCGGGTTGGTTAAGTCCTGAACCATCAGAGTCATGCCGTGCGCCTTCGCCCAGCAGAGCGAGAGGACAGCGCCGGTCTGGGTCTTGCAGGTCTTCAGCGCGACCCCAGTCCATCCCAGCATCCGGCCGAGCTTGACCAGCCGCCAGTCATGGGCGCTCTCGTCCATGAACAAGGGCTTGCGGGCGGAGACGGCGCGCACGTCGATGCGGTTTCTCTCCAGTTCGTACGCGAATGGCTGCTCGACGTAGAGGATCATCTGCCAGATCCGAGGGTGCTCAGTCATCAGCCGGTCGAGGACCTCTGTGACATAGGCGGGGTCGGTTACCGTGCAGTTGAAATCAACAGTCAGCCAGGTGATATCGCTCTCTAAGGCGATTCGGCCGACTGCCACCAGCCGGCCGTAGTCCCAGACCGGATCGTTGCCACGCAGTTTCACCTTGACGCAGCAGAGACCATCGCGCTTGATCCAGTCTCGCAGCAGCACCGGATACCCGTCGTCGGGCTCCGCGCCTGTCAGTTCGCTGGGTTCGATCGGGTCCTTACCTCCCACCAGATGCCAGGCAGGCAGAACATCGCGACGCGGTAACAGGAGGAACTCGGAGGGGAATCGACCAGTAAACGAGACTCGCGCGCCGTTCGCGGCGCTCAGGTATGAGCCCAGATCCCTGTTCATGTACTGCGAAGTGTACGTCTCATAGACCGGGAGTCCGATGAGGTTCCCGTAAGCATCATGAAGCGCGAGGTCGAACGCGGAGGAGCAGACGAGCGCGGCCAGCCAGGGCATGGCCTCGGCCTTGCCGCGCTCGCCATTCGCCTGCTCCAGAAGGCGCGGGAGCTGGTGCGAGAGGAAGTCACTCCCGATCTCGATGGGGTGACCATCACAGGCAAAGCCGGCCCAGGCGCAAGCCAACAACTCGCACAGGCGACACATTGCATGGTATCGCTCCTCGTAGCTAACCGCGCTGGGCCATGCCCACTGCACGCTCAATGGCGTCTCGCCCCACCCCTCAGCCTGTCGTCCGTCATTGCCGACAACGCGGAGCCTGACCCGCGCGCACGTTACATGTGTCAGCGTTTCGGTTCCGAATTTGAGCGGCACACGCGTCTGCACATGCAGCATGAACAACTGTGCACCGACCACTCTCACATTAGCTGTCTTTGCCACTTGCCAAAAGGCCTCATGACCTTGCCCCCATTGGTGTGCTCCCCGTTTCTGTACCACCCGGAAGGAGACTCTTCAACCTACGACGACCAGTTCCGACTTAGCTAAGTCCAGGCAAAAGCCTCGGGCAGAGGCCTGCCGGACGAAGACCTGCGGCGCCACGTTGCCGAGCGCGCTGTGGGATCACTCCGTGTTGTAGTGGTTCCGCCACGCCTCGACTTTCTCCTGTGCGTCCGCCACCGAGAGATACCAGTGCTCGTTGAGGCATTCCTGCCGGAAGCGGCTGTTGAGGGCCTCGATGAGCGCATTGCCTTGCGGCTCTCCGGGTCGCGTGAAGTCCAGCATCACGCCGTTCCAGTGGGCCCACTGATCCATCACCACCGAGGTGAACTCCGTTCCGTTGTCCACCCGGATGCAGTGTAGAGGGCGGTGCGCTGTGACGATTGTATCTCGAATAAGCTCTATCTTGTGAAATGAATGGCCTGCCTTGGGGGGATCTGCCTGTCTCGAGCAGGTAGATCAGAATGCGCTCTGTGGTAAACTGGTGGTATCGTCAAAGTGCCAGAAAGCTAGGTATTTCCTGGCTTTCTATGGTATCCGTGGTTCTACCCAATGGGGTCCTTCGGAGTCGGGGAGGTGTCTGAGTACCACTGAGTGCGCCCAAGGCAGGCGCGCTGGCCAAGCTGCGCTACGCCCCG